>SDBS01006074.1_pt1 | contig 11762 bp, 10 predicted proteins | sample 2277091 | NCBI WGS metagenome assembly SDBS01 (sample SAMN10404972, study PRJNA504765) | marine sediment metagenome | isolation source: marine sediment core GS10_PC15, 163 cmbsf | place: Arctic Ocean: Southern Knipovich Ridge | collected 2010 | reverse complement strand
TCTACGCTGTCAGATGAAGAAATAAGGGCCATACTCAATACTTTTAGTACATCGCCATCGGATACCAGGAACCAGACCCTATTTATGATCCTGCTTGATACTGGACTAAGGGTAGGCGAACTTGTCAACTTAAAGATGGAAGACGTTCATATGGATGAAGGATATCTTAAAGTGCTGGGTAAGGGTAGAAAAGAGCGTATTGTGCCTATTGGGAATAATGCCCAGAAGGCACTGCAGCGCTACCTGTTCCGGTTCAGGCCTAAACCATTCAATCCTGTTACTGATAATGTATTCCTTTCTCATAGTAGTAGTCCTTTAACCGAGAACAGTATGAAGCTGGTGTTTTCAAGACTGGCAAAGAGGTCTGGAGTTTGCAGGCTTCATGCACACTTATGCAGGCATACGTTTGCTACCAGATTCCTGATCAATGGTGGCGACGTATTCAGCCTTCAGCAGATATTGGGACATTCTACGCTTACAATGGTGAGTCACTATGTGAATCTGGCATCAAGTCACATAACTATTCAACACCAGAAGTTTTCACCATTGGATCGGTTAAATCTGCGAAAAGTTTGATAGCTTAGCGATTACACCATTCAGGGGCTGGGTAAATGTCGCCCAGCCCCTTAGTTTTTCTAGAGCCCGTAATTCCCGATTTAACTCTTCCCAATACGGAACATTTTTGTCCCACACGATGGGCACGTTCCCTGGGTTGCGGGCTTCCCATTCTTCATGGTGATAGCTTTGTCGTCTTTCATTTCTTTCTTGGAACGACATTTCATACAGTATGCTTGCATTGAATTTACCTCCTTTTAATAACCGTAATGCAGAAGATAGATTGTTCTCTACTTGCTCTTAATAGAACAGGTGACCGCGAAGTAATAATTCAAGCCATTGTTGGGTGACCTAACGCAATACTAGAGAAATTTGAAAACAACAAATCTCATTTACATCTAGCAAACTTTTGGATGACTCTCGCTCCTCGGTCTATTTTACCAAATGCCTTGGCAACCTCACCTACATAGAGGTCTCCATGTGAATCGACGCATATTACATGCGGGCCGACAAGTAAGGGCACATCCAGGCTATGAGATTCATTCCCCCAGCGTGATAACAGTTTACCGTCGATTGTAAATATGCTTATTCGCCGGCATAATTCCGATATATAGACCGTCTCATCCTTGTCCATATAGACATGAGTGGGTCTCAAGAGGTCGGTCCACTGGTCGAGGAATTTACCTTCGGAATCGAATATCTGCACTCGGCTATTTTCTCTGTCCGCAATCCATACCCGGTCCGCTTTATCTATCCAAATATTGTGCGGCAGCCGGAATTGGCTCTTTCCGGGTCCGGGCTCGCCCCACGAAAGTAGTAGTTTACCATCAGCAGTGAATTTATGCACTCGTGCATTTCCATAACCATCGGACACGAAGATTTCCCCAGTCGAGGAAATAGCCACTCCAGTAGGCAGATTGAACGGCCCAGCACTTCGCTTGATTGAAGATATCCGTTCAAATATGTCCAATCCCAAGCGATGGCCTGTATCGGAAGGCTTGTCTATATTCCCTATTGTCATCAGCAGAGTGCCTTCCCTTGTAAATTTATGCAAGACATGACTGGAGTCGTCAGTTAGGAAGATATGGCCGTCAGATGTAAAGCAACTGCCATGCGGCCGCTTAAACAACTCCGAGCCCCATGATGCAACCTCGTTTCCATCCCTGTCGAACACAATCATGGGACGTCTGCCACGGTTAAAGACATATATCTTATCGTCTGAATCAATCGAGATCCCCACGACATCGACGAATGACTCTCCGTTGGGAAGCTTAGCCCAAGGATCTACCAGCTCATAGGTATATTTGCCACTGCCGTATCTCATTGTATTAACCCCCTTTAATTCACATACTTTTAGTTGACTAGATGAATTTATTATATTGAGGACCGTATCTCTTGAATACCCTTTGCCTGAGATTGGCACCAATTATATATAACACGTAAATCGATACCAATACAGAAGTGGCGCACCCCCATGTCTATATATGACTTTACTTGGTCAATGCTATTTACTTCCACTCTTGGTGCTTTGCCTTTTTTTAAAGCTAGTTCTATTACCTCTCTTTCTATTCTTTGTACTTCTTCGCTTTTAGCCTGCCCTGGTTTGCCGATACTTATTGAATAGTCGTTCGGACCAAATTGGATCATATCAAATCCTTCAATAGATAAGATCTCTTCCAGATTCTCGACAGCTCCTTTCTTTTCAATCATAATTGCAATAACGGCGTCGTCCATAGCTCGAGTCCAGGCTTCTGAACCACCTTCCACCACGTAACCGACATTTCGTCGATTGTTACTACCATGACTACCACAAGAAATAGGTGTTTCTGGTCTGACTAGTCTTATACATTCCCTGACATCATCTGCAGAGCGGCAGTCAGTAAAGAGGATATTCGAGATTCCTGCACCTATTGCTCTAGTAGCGATAAATCCCCTTGTCTGCTCCTCTACCTTTATCATCGCGGACATGTTGGGAAATAATTCAATAGTCCGCCCAATACTATCAAGAGTCTCTAAACTAAACGGAGAGTTCTCTCCAACATATTCAATATAATCGAATACTTCAGAATGGCCGATAACTTCCATAATACCAGGCCAAGGGGTTATTACACGAGTGCCAAATGTTGCTTTTCCTTCATTTAAGAGCTCTCTAAGTCCATTTCTTTTCATCTTGTTCATATTCTCCATTTTCTACTAGTGGCAAAGCTGGTGTTTCTATAAAGATTCCTTCTTCCTTTTGAATTAAGCCTTCTTATTTTCCAATAATCTTCTCCGAAGTAAAAGGTAGTTCTGTGTTATCCAACTACGGAGCTATACGATCATCCCCACTCCCTGGTTGTGGGTTTCCCTCTCTACTCAGCTAGTCTGGAGATGATCCCAATATTAAGAAATTGGCAGCCTGTCCACTTGTTCTTTATGGTTAACTCGAAACATCTTCTCCTATCTTGTCATCTCAACCATTATGTCTCTCCTTCTTCCAGAAGCTAACCCACTCTACTCATCACTTCACAGTCTCCTGATTATTCTCAATGTGGTGGTTAGTCTAATTCAGAAAGCGAGATGTCACTTGCCCGATTACACCAAGGGCAGCACACGGGAGGGGCCAGCACCTTTGTCCCCGCAGACACGGTAATCATCCCTTGTTTCCCCTGACAGAGCCCGCTTTCCGACCAGAGTAAATCATAAGATACAGAATAACCAGATAGCTTCAGAGTGGCTAAACCATATTAGTTGAGATAACTCTTTTCAGTCCCTCCATATCTAACTATATACCTGAGGATTGACAGGGTATTTTGGCTTTTTACCCCCCAATACGCATAGGATTTCTTCTGCCACCATGGTAGACATTCTCTTTAAAGCTTCTACGGTTGCTCCACCTATATGAGGGGTACCAATGAAATTATCCAGCCCAAATAATGGGTGTTCCGATGTTGGCGGTTCTTGTGAAAACACGTCTAAAGCAGCCCCGATTATTTTCCTTTGAGCTAGATGGTCATATAGAGCAGACTCGTCCACAATCTTTCCTCTGGAACTATTGATTAAGAAAGCACTTTCCTTCATCAAACGTAATTCCGGTGACCCTATCAAATTTGTTGTCTCTTTGGTCAACGGCACGCAGATAACCACATAGTCCGCTTCCTTTAACAGAGCCTCTAGTTTATCTGCCTTTCTATAATCCAGTTCTCCAATTTTTTCCTTTGGCACGTAAGGATCGTAGTAGATAATATCCATATTAAAAGCTATCCTACATTTGTGAGCTAACTCAGAACCTATATTGCCCAGGCCAATGAGTCCTAATTTTTTGTCTTTTATCTCAAAACCTTTATAATCCTCACGTTTTGTAAATTTGCCCTGTCTTAGTGCTCTATCAGAACAACAAATATTCTTGGTAAGCGATAACATCAAACCCAAGTTGTGTTCGGCAACTGATTCTGCGTTTGCCAAAGGTGTATTAACAACGATTATTTGTTTTTGAGTCGCTGCCTCCACATCAATGTTATCGTAGCCAACGCCATGTTTTGCAATAACGATAAGGTCTTTTGCTTGGTCCAGAAGGTTTCGGTCAACTCTTGTCTTACCCCTGACCGCGATGGCACGTGCGTCCTTGATTTCTTCTGACAGAGTTTGATCAGGTAACTCAGGTAAATAGACAACTTCTGCTCCCGTTTTTAGAATAGCTATACCACAATTGTCCATGAGATCACTTACAACAACTTTTTTCCCTGTCATGATTACCTCACTTAATAGTTATTGCTATCATTTAATTTGTTTTGGCAAACTTTTGGATTGCTTTGGACCCTCGATTAATACGAGCGTTACTCCAACAAACCTCGCCAACATAAATGTCGCCTTTTGAGTCAACCGCGATCGCGTGTGGAGCAACAAACAAAGAATTCTGCTTATCTTGTCCCTGACAACTCAATTGCCCAATGAGATGCCCATTAATATTAAATATACTTACTCGCTGATTTAGTTCAGATACGAATACAATCTCTTCATCTTTTATGAAGATATCGGTAGGACGACCTAGGTCAGTCCATTGGTCAAGGAATTCACCCTGCGCGTTGAATATCTGGATTCTGTTATTCTCCCTGTCAGGAACCCACACTCGGTCCTTCCTATCTACCCAAATGGAATGGGGAAGCTTGAATTGGCAAGGATCCTGGCCTGGTTCACCCCATGACAACAATAGTTTCCCATCAGGGGAAAACTTATGTACCCTCGCGTTACAGTAACCGTCTGATACAAATATCTCGCCACAAGTAGATAGCGATACCCCTGTAGGACCATTGAATGGTGGACCACCTCGTTTAATTGTATCTAAGCAAGCAGTTCGAGATTGTCCGAGTCTTTGCGTAAAACCGGTATCTGAGGGCTGCCCCTCGTTTCCCAGAATCATGACTATATCACCCTCAGTGGTGAATTTACGCACTGTATGATTCTTGTCATCTGTACAGTAGACATATCCTTTAGAATCAATACAACTACCGTGAGCGCGTCCAAACAATTTGTCTCCCCACGAGGTCACGACATTACCGTCACGGTCGAGGACCATTATGGGATGATCGCCTCTGTTTAATATGTACACTCTGTCTTGCGAGTCGATGGCTATCCCACAAACATCTACGAATGACTCACCTTCCTGAAGTTTTGCCCATCCATCAACCAGTTCGTATTTGTCCTCACCAATTTTATATGTCATAAATTCGTTCGGTCTCCATATATTCTTCTACCAGCCTGAGGCCACTTGTCTCAGCAATAATTGGTTTAGACCAGTTATCGAAGGGCGAGTCATTATACTCTACTCAATATCTCCTCTATCTGCTCTTCAGTTAGGTTTTCGTACCCGGGTTCTTGGATTCTCTCATCTACGAGGCTTCTATAGGTCACAAGGAAAGTAGGATCTCCATCTTTGGGAGACCTACCGAACGTTTTTTTCTCGAACGGTCTGATTACAACATCTGGATTATAAAACCAGGCTATATCGTGCACTCTTTCTGGATATTTCAAAAGAAATATTATTTTACCGATATAATCGGGAGGATGATAAATACAAGGCGTTACATGATCCGCCTGCCAGCCTATTTCCTTTAAGGCATTCACAGCCATAACCTTGAGAATCCATGGATCAAAATTAATTTCTACGTTAGCATGGACGTGGTCATAGGAGTCATCTACCATTAATCCAAGGAATTTTTTCCAATGAGAAGATTGAAAGTATTTCTGTATTTCTCTTTCTTCCTGCGGCCCCACACTTTTGAAATCAAACTGCTTATAGAAGTTCTCTATTGCAGTTTTCCCCCAGCCTATTATATTTTTCCCCTCTTCACCTAAATTAGGACTAGCTTCTATTACTACATCCGGATTGTAATTCCAAAATAAATCGAAGTGTGGCGTATACAAATTCCTTTCAGGGTTGTGTGGATGAACATTGTGTAGAGCAAGTTCGGCCGAAATATTGGGAGCCAAAATGTCTATTCTTCTATCTAGTGCAAGGCCTTTTTGTTTAAAATATCTCTCTACCAGTTTGTATAATGATTCTGCCCCCACTTTATTTTCCACGTATAGATGAATGTGGTATATCTCCTCATCTGTCTGAGTTAATTGCCTCATCAACTCTTGCCATTGGTCTGATTTTAAGTATTTGACTATACCTTTAGTAATTTCATCTTTCTTCATGGTTATCCAATACTCCTTTTCTTTGATCAATCGATACTATAATACTCAAACACGCTGTTGTTCAGCTAAATCCCTAAAATTGACCGAATTCCTCATATAGCTTCACTAGTGCCGCTGGATGTAGTTGCCCAAGTCCACGACTTTGCGCCATTTTTAATATGTGATTAGCTGTGGTAGAAACTGGAAGTGGTATGCCAAGTTCCATCGCCGTGCTTACAACGATTCCTGAATCTTTAACGAGGATCTCAATGTTACCTGTCGGCGTGAAGTCTCTTTTGATAACTTTGGGAACCCGATTTCTGAAAGCCCAGCTGTCACCGCTACTACTGGTTACCACGTCGTATAGGGTTTCTAGGTTCACTCCGAGCTTTTCAGCCATGACCATGGCTTCTGCTGTGGCCACTGTGCTAGCTATACCCAGGAGTTGGTTTATCATTTTTACCAATGCACCTGTACCTAGCTCTCCCACGTGACATATATTTTGCCCCATTGCTTGAAGAATATTCTCGTTATCCCTTACAGTATCCGTTGTCCCGCCAACTATGATATTAAGCGTACCGGGCTTAGCTGCTTCTATTCCTCCACTGACCGGAGCGTCTAGCATACGAACGCCTTTCTCTCTTGCTCGCTCTCCTACCTTTTTTACGTCCAGTGGTGATATCGTACTCATAATAATTAGGGTGGAATCCCTATTCATTCCATTTAGCGCTCCTTCACTAGAGAGAAGCGCTTCTTTTACTTGCTCGTAGTTGATCACCATAACGACAACGACATCGCTCTGCTGTCCCAAGTGTTTTGCACTTACGGCCACTTCGGCTCCTAGCTTTTCCATCTCAACAAGAGGTTCTTTTATGGCATCATATACAATGAGAGGGAATCCTGCCTTCAGGATATTTGTGGCCATGGGTTTTCCCATTCTCCCTAGGCCAATGAATCCAACTTTCTTGTTTCCAGTCTTTCTCATAATATTATCCTTCACCTTTTTACTAGCTGATCTCATTTTCTATATCAGGTTACTCTTTACAAGCCCACTCTGAGGCTCTATCCTACCGTTCCCTTTATTTTATCATTTGTCCCGGCAACCACGTGATTATCTGGGGGAAAATGGTAAATAAGGTACACGCAAACAGTATGATAAATATGAATGGTATTACTCCACGGATTATGTGGGCGGTAGTCACTTCACATTCCGGCGGTGCCGCTCCTTTAGTTATGAAGATGCCCATTGCAAAGGGTGGAGTCATATAACCAGTTTGAAACATGACGCAAACCATGATTGCAAACCATATGGGATCAAATCCCAATACGTTACCAACTGGAGTTATTATTGGTACAACGATGAGCGCAATTCCTATCCAATCCATAACAAATCCTAAGATAAAAACGATACCCAACATGACAAACAGGGCACCCCAACGTCCGCCAGGAGAAGCAAGTATAAATCTCTCTACTATTTCCGAACCCCCACCACCAATGAAGGCAGCACTGAAGGCCGTAGCCGTCCCGATGATAAGGAATATAAAGCCACACACTCTGACCGTGTCTATGGTAGACTTTTTAAGGATTGCCAAATTAAATTTGCGATTGGCAATAACAAGTAAGGTGGCGGCAAAAGCACCTATGGCAGCAGCTTCAGTGGGAGGAGCTATGCCAAGGAATATTACACCCAGTACTGATAGAATGAGTATTCCAGCCGGGGCTACCGCAATAATGAGTTTGACCGTTTTCTTGATAAAGGAAATTCTTTTTACTTCTTCAAGTGGCAGTGCTGGAGCTGATTCTGGCTTAATAAATGCGTATATAAGAATATAGATACAATACAAAATAGAAAGTACGAAGCCGGGTACAAAAGCCCCGAAAAATAGTTTCCCTACCGAAATTCCAGCCATAGGTCCATATACAACTAACATGACACTCGGCGGAATGAGAATACCCAGACACCCGCCGGCACAAATTGAAGCTGTGGCCAGACTTTTACTATAGCCACGCTTCACCATAGCAGGAAGAGCAACTAATGATAATGTGGTAATAGAGGCGGCAATTATCCCGACAGTGGCTGCCAAGATTGTCGCTATAATAATAGTGATTATCGCCAGTCCGCCTCTTACTCTACCAAACCATAAATAGAAGGCGTCATACATTTTTTCCGTGATTCCTGAGTGTCCAAGCATAGTCCCCATAAAAATGAATAGTGGGACTGCCAATTTAACATAGTTTAGGAGACTGGCCATTACACGAGAATAAAATAAAGCAATTATCGAGTCCCCAAATACAATATATCCACTCACAAGCCCGATCGTACCCAACACGAAACCTAATGGGTAGCCAATGGCAAGACCCACGACGACGCTACCGAGCATGAAAATAGTCAATACTTCGGGGCTCATATCAATCGCCATATGATTTATTCCTTATTAGCTGATAAGCATCACGAAAAAGAGTAGCAGCGCCTTGCAGTAAAAGTAGAAGACATGCTATTGCCACTGCCGTTCTCAAAGGAGCAACTGGTGGGTACCATTGAGTCAAAGTTGATCGTTCGTTCATTACCCAAGATTCCCATGCTTCGCCGATGGAAGCATATGTCAATACGATGAACAAAGGAAAGAAAAATAATAAATGCCCAATAACATCAATCAGTGCCTGTCCTCGGGGTGGAAGAGCTTCATACAGAATCTCAACTCTGATATGACCTCTATAACGCTGGACGTATGACCAGGCAAAGACATATATAATAACGCCCAATATCATGCTTGTTTCAAATGCCCACATTGTCGGATTACGAAAAATGAATCGCATTATGACTTCGAGGGTTATCAGACCGACTAGAATTACAACCAACCATCGTACAGTCTTTCCCGATAACTCGCTCAAGGTATCGATCATCTTTAGTATTTTTCTCATAAATATCAATATATCCGGTAGAATATTTTAGTAAGGGCTCTCTGCTTCAAAGGAAGGCTTTGAGGCAGAGAGCCCGAAGTCCAATTAGAGTCGTGGATACGCTTCTCTTAGATCTTTCATGTATTTTCGGTTAGACTCCAGTACCTTGGCAACGAAGGGATCGGCAGCTGCTCTTTCATCATAGATCTCTGCTGCCACATCGATAATTGCTATCTCTATTTCCTCAGACATAGGCTCAACTGAAACGCCGTAATCCTTGTAGAATTCAATTGCAACAGCGTCAGCCGAAGTCATTTTGGAATAATTAGTAAGTCCCTCCATTATGAAGTTTTGCTGTACTATGAGTTTGAGGTCATCTGGCAAGGCTGCCCAGGATTCATTATTGACCGAATAGTAGGCAAAGTCTGTAGGCTGGCGTACGGGAGATAGATAGTAGTAGTCAATAACTTCATAGAAAGAAACAGCAAAATCTTGCGCTGGATAGCCGTATTGGAAAGTATCTATCACACCCCGTTGTATGGCTTCATATAACTCAGAGCCAGGGAGATTCACAATAGCGGCCCCCATTCTTTCGAAGGCCACACCATCAACACTTCCACCAGGCGTGCGAATTCTTAGTCCAGCAATGTCAGCCACTGTATTTATTGGTTTTACAGAACTGAGGAACGCTTCTGGAGGTGTCATACGTGCAGGGAAAGCCTCAAAGTAGCCATTTAACATTTCCCTGACTAGTTCTAATCCACCTCCCTCAAGATTCCAGAACAGCGACTCCATGGAAGACATCCCACCCGGCATGAAAGCAAACAAGTCAGCTTGTGGGAATATACTGGTCCAGTCACCGCAAGACTGCAAAGTCATATCTAGGATTCCATCATGTACTGCTACAAATTCCTCATCAGACGGGACAATAGCTCCACCAGGAAAAGTCTTGATAACCAATTGTCCATTACTAGCCGACTTAATACTCCCTGCTAGGCTCTCTAATGACTGCATTTGTACCGAAGCCGACGACTCTCCAAGTTGTGCTCGCCACTCAATTACCTGAGGGGGTTGAGCGGGAGTTGGAGATGGTGCAGGCGCAGGAGATGGTGCAGGTGCAGGTGCAGGAGCCGGGGCTGGTGCGGGCGAAGCACAAGCGGCTAACAAACCACCAACCAGAATCACCACCATGACCGAAGCAAATAATAACTTTTTCACATTATCCTCCTAATTTATTATCTCTATTTTGTTCAGCTGTATATTTTTAATAAAAAGTATCACCTCCTTGTTTAACTGGCCCTATTCCCTCTGCCTATAAGGGAAATATGTGGTAACATCAGTGTAGGTGGGGTGTGGTAATTCTCAAGTAATGATTAGGGCCGAAAATCTAATATTTACTTTTTGAGGAGAGGCCGCACCCCACTTGTATATCAATCCTTCTAGTACGTCTTTCTTCTGCTCCTTTACTTGTTTTCTTATTTGATAATGTACTTATATTCCAAACGTAATTCTCGATATTCTTATTTATTAGTTACAACTAATTAGTGGAAGTGCTATTATTGGATTTCAAGTTCGATGAAACCCTCTTCCACCAATGCCTTATCTCTTCCATTTCATATGTTGAAATATTTATGTCACGATAGCCGAGGCGATAACTTACTAGAGCCGCACTCATTTTTACCAACTGGACTATATGGCCAACTAACCCAGCGTTTAGACGATTGATATGCGCTCCCACACTCATCGCAGCAATAACTTTACCGCGTGAATCACGTATACCGGCACTAAAACCGGCAATTCCATAGGTTTGCCCTTCATAATCAACGGAAATGCCACTCTTCCTAATTTCTTCCAACTTCTCTTTCAATGCTATTTTTGAAGTAATTGTATGTGACGTAAATGGTGTTAGATTGTCATCAGGATAGATAACGTCAATCTCCGAGTCGGAGAGTTCACTTAGAAAGACCTTTCCCATTGCAGAGACATGCGCTGGGACATAAGAACCAACATGGCGCCCCCATCGAAACTCATATTTTGATTCTTCCCTCATGACATAAGAAATGTATCCATCAAAATAAATAGAAAGATTAGTCACTTCACCGGTTAACTCATTTGCCAATTTCACCACTGGTTCAGCAGCCTGAATGAGATCTGTTGTACTTAGGAATAGGTTGCCAAGAACGTATAATCCTGGCCCGATTTTGTAAGTACCACTACTTTCCCTGCGCTCCAAAATATTTTCTTCAGCTAAGGTTGCTAACATACGATATGCCGTGGTCTTGTGCATACCAAGCATCGAAGCCAAATCATTTCCACTCAACTCGGGGTTTTCCGGAGTAAAGCATTTAAGAACTGATATCGCTTTACGTAGGGATTTGAAATAGGTACTTTGTTTAGTTTCCATAATTATAAGTATTCAAAAGGTAGAGTAGCTTAATAGTATACTTAGTAGCCTATCAGCATACTATTATAGTCTTATTTTACTTTTTGTCAAGGGTTTTTTTGCACTTTTTAAAATATTTAAAGAATAATCTTTTGCCACTCTTATTTTGACTTCTAATAATGCGATTATAAATATTAAATTAACCGGTCAAGATCAAGTGCCAAGTAAGTCGTGACAGTGCGTCAGAACTTTACTTGAAACCACC
>SDBS01006073.1_pt1 | contig 11763 bp, 9 predicted proteins | sample 2277091 | NCBI WGS metagenome assembly SDBS01 (sample SAMN10404972, study PRJNA504765) | marine sediment metagenome | isolation source: marine sediment core GS10_PC15, 163 cmbsf | place: Arctic Ocean: Southern Knipovich Ridge | collected 2010 | reverse complement strand
TGGTTGGAGTGTTCGATGGATGTGCCATCGACGGGGCCGCCGGGGTTCCGGTCCGCCATAATGATCCAGTTCGACAGGTACATCCAATCGCCCTTCCTGGCGGGGGGATTGAGGGCGCCGTCGGCCGCGGCGTACGTGTCGGCCGGATCGGCGGGGTTAGCCGTCGGTCCGGCGGGGTCTTCCTCATACGGATAGTGCACGCCGTAGGAAAACTCCGTGGCGTTGGCCCACCCGTACTTGGTGGCCACCGCGCGGGCAGTGTAGCCCTCGTCGCCCGGACATTTGAACGCCTCGTTCGTCAACATGCCCCTGGCGATGAGCGCCCAAACGGTGTTCATGCTACAGTCGCCCGCACCGGCCAGTGCATCCGAGCCGGGCGCGCCGGTGGGTCCGGTGTTGGCCCCGGCGAGCGTCGTCGGGGAATCCACGTGCCGCGGGAATGGGTCATCCGGGCTCGAATAGGCGTAGTCCTGGTAGCTCTTGCCGATGACCTGCAGATTCTTCATGCACACCACTCGGTCCGCCTCAGGCCCGGCGCCCATTATCACGGGCACCAGGATCGTCACCAACACCGCGATGATGGCGATTACCACCAACAGTTCGATAAGCGTGAACGCTGGGCGTCCACGCTTCCTCACCGTAAACAGCTCAATCAATGTAAATGCCTTTCTCATGGTAAGATCTCCTTACCCTTTGCGCCAAAGACGCCCGCCGCCGACGGGTGGGAAGAAGTATTGATGAGACTATTGAAAATCCCGTTACGATCCGGCGACATCTTTGACTTGACCGGCCGGTTGCCGGCCTTGACTTTCGGGCTCGACTGCCCGGCCCATCAGCCGGGCGCAGCCCACGTACTATATGTGCTCTCCCCGGCCCACCGAGAACCGGCGAGGAAAGATGGAATCAGCCGGCGCAGCGCCTTGTCCGCCTTAGCTTCAGCGTAGGCGGAAACCGCAACTGGCTTGTCCTGCGAAGTCCGCCGAAGCCCTCCGAAGCCTTGGCGAAGGAGGGGCGAAGGCGGGTCGCGTACCACGTCGGCTGGGCCCCTTCGGGCCAGTCAACTCGGTGGTGTAGATGGGCAGCCCCAGGCTCGTATGGATGATATTAGAGCTATTAAGGTCGCCTGTTCTCGGCAACCCATTTCACCACACATTAATAATACGCTTGGGCCACAGCGAAAGTCGACCCGGATTGGGAGATTCTTCGTGGCACAGGCCCCAGGGGCCTGTGCCACCCTGCCGGCCCTACCGGCTCCGGTTGATCATCGGGCGCCGGTTGATGATCGGGCGTGCGGGCAGCGGCTTGACGGGCTGGCCTTCCTGTATCGACAGGTGGATCGCACAGCTGCCCAGGGCTACGCCCTTGCCGCGCAATCTGCCGCTTGTCAGGTCGATCCCGCGGCCGCTGCCGGATGTGTCTTCATACTTGCTTGACCCATTGAGCGCTTGACGGATGAAGGCTTTCACATCCTTCTCGGTGATTTTCCTGCCCTTGCGCTTGTCCCACTTGCCCGCGGCGATGACCAGGTCGGTTGTGTAGCCTTCGACGAGCTTGGCCTGGAGGGCCACGAACAGGTCCCTGCGGCCGAACAGCTCCAGCCCCACCACCCGGCCGGTGCGACAATCAGCCACGGCGATGCCCACCGTACTGCGCGAACTGAACTTACCCAGGTCCTTGTGCGCTTCCCTGTGGGCTTTCTTGACGCTGCTGGAATTCAGGGCCTCGTCCAGACTTTCGGTCTTGCTCTTTGCCCCCATTGCCCGGTTGGCGCGGCGCACTCCCTCCCAGACCGCACTCTGTCCGGCGCCGCGATTGATCGAGTCGCGGATGCTCGCCGGGGCCATGTTGGCCGAGCGCTTGAACTCCTTGCCGCCCTGCCAGCGATTCCTCTCGATGCACAGAACCGGCACGAGCACCTTCTGCCTGGCCTCGATAATTGTGTCGTTCCTGATAATGCGGGTCTGCTTGCCACCCTTGACGATCTCGCCGCTCATCAGGAATACGGCATTGTTGCCGGTGTTCACCATCCAGACTTGAGGTACGCGCGCCTCTTGCTTCTCGGTGATCTGGAGGCGTCCTGCGGCCACCGCCTCATCCAGCGTCTCCCAGCGGCCGGGCGCCTGCTTGCCGCTCCAGCGGATGGGGAAGACAATCATATTCTTGTGCGTGCGCGCTTCATCGACCTCGAGGTTCGACAGCAGATCCCTGACCTCCGCGACGTGATCGCCCTTGCGGGGTGCGAAACCTGTAACCACTGGCTTGCGGGCATATGCAAGGCCCGTCGCCGCGGCCAGGATCATCGCCGCAACAACTGCTGCCGTCACCGCCGGTTTGTCTATGTGTGTTTTCGTCATGGCTGTTCTCCCTGGTTAGGCCCGTACAGATCACCTGCTGTATTATAGACATTGGACGCCCGAGACATCCCAAAGTTCCCAGCCGATGTGTCGAACCCCTTGCCCGGGCCCTCTTATTTCCCTGATCGCAGGAGCTTGAGGAACATGTGTTCGGCCTTGCTTCTGGTTTTTCCGCGGCGGCGCAGGATGGCGATCTTCCTGACCCACTTGGCCGGATCGCGGAAGGCCACATAGGCGAGGTGCCCGTCGGCCAGTTCCCTCTCAATGTTGTCCTTCGGCAGGATGCTGAGGCCCGCGTTGACCTCGACGGCGCGCTTGAGGGTATCGATATTGTCGAACTCCATCGCCACGTCCACCTTCACGCGGAAGCTTTTCAGGATGCGGTCGATATTGCGGCGGGTTGGGATGTTGGCCTCGAAGGCAATAAACTTGCGCCCCGCGAGGTCGGCCGGTAAGATGTGCTTCCTGCTCGCAAGCGGATGGTCGGGCGAGCACACCATCACCAGCTTTTCATTCATGAAGGGAATGATCTCGATGGACCGGTGCTTGTCGGGGTAGGCCACCACGCCGAAGTCCATCTCTCCGCCCAGCACGGCCGCGGTTATCCGGTCCCAACTGGTGTATTCCATGCGCAGGTTCACCTCGGGATAGGCCTGAAGGAACTCGCGAATATATGGGTGCAGCAGGTACAGGCCGACCGAGTAGATCGTTCCTACTCGCAGCGCGCCGGTGGCGGTGTCGAGGGCCGATTTCATCTCCGCGATCATCTGCTCGTATCGGCGCAGTATTTCTCTCGCCCCGCGGTAGAAAGCCTTGCCGGCGTCTGTAGGGACAACAAGCCCGCCGCCGCGGCTCAGCAGTTGCGTGGAAAAGGCCGCCTCAAGCCTGGCCAACTGCTGCGAGACGGCCGACTGTGTAATGTTGTTTGCTTCGGCCGTCCGAGAAAAACTGCCCGTGTCGGCCAGATCGCAGAATGTTTTCATTGTCTTGGTGTCCATTGGGGTAGCCTTTCTGGGGGCTTGCCGGTCCGGCGCTGTCATTGGCAGATCAGGGCGGCCCGCGGAGCGGCCGGCCTATTATCAGTTCTTATCACCAGTCACAACCATTATATCCAGTCGGCAAGGGAATCATAGGTAAAATCATAAGAACGGGTAAGCAATACTATTAGTCAACTTAATTGGCAAATTTTCGCGGCAGATGCTACATTTAATTGTTCCAGAAACCGATACAAGAACTTGCCCGACCCTGTCGGCAAGCAGAGTAACGCAGGAGAACCAGAGTGTCCAGTCAATTTGTCGAAGATATTATGGCGCAGGCTATCGCCCGGAATCCCGGGGAGGTTGAGTTTCATCAGGCGGTCCGCGAGGTAGCCGAGTCCGTGACGGTTGTCATCGAGAAACGTCCGGAACTGGCCCGGGCGGGGCACCACTGCCTGACAGGGTCACGCGACGGCTGTGGCAAACTGGATATTGAAAGGAAGAACCTACCATGAGCCTGCAACAACCAAACGCCAACGAAGCAACCCAGACGGGCAACCGGTCAAGGAGTGTTGCTCCCGTGTCGGGCATCTGCACCCGTTGCATCGACGGATGCAGAGGCAACTGCGAGGTCTTCAAGGCCTCTTTCCGCGGGCGCGAAGTCCTGTACCCGGGCCCCTTCGGCACTATCACTGCCGGGGCCGACAAGAACTACCCCATCGATTATTCGCACGTGAATATCATGGGTTACGCTCTCGGGGCCGAGGGCCTGCCCGAAGGCCAGGAAGGCAACCCGGACAACACGCTGTTCCCCATGGTCGACACCGAGACCGAATATGGCGCTAACGGCAAGATCAAGATGCGTATTCCGGTCTTCACGGGCGCTCTCGGTTCGACGGACATAGCCAGGAACAACTGGGAGCACTTTGCCGCCGGTGCGGGCATCGCAGGTGTCACGCTGATCTGCGGTGAGAACGTCTGCGGCATCGATCCCGGCCTGGAGCGGGACAAGAACGGTAAGGTCACCAAGGCGCCGGACATGGAGCGCCGCGTCGAGCAGTACAAGCGCTATCACGACGGCTGCGGTGACCTGATTGTCCAGATGAACGTTGAGGACACCCGCCTGGGTGTGGCCGAGTACGTAGTCGGCAAGCTCGGCGTCGAGTGCATCGAGCTGAAGTGGGGCCAGGGCGCCAAGTGCATCGGCGGCGAGATCCAGGTGCACGACATCGAGCGGGCGCAGGAGCTGCAGGAACGCGGCTACCTGGTGACGCCCGACCCGTCGTCCAAGGAGAACCAGTTGGCTTTCAAGGATGGAGCCCTGAGGCACTTCGAGCGCCACAGCCGTCTGGGCTTCATCGACCAGGAAGGCTTCATGAAGGAAGTCGAGCGGGTCCGCGGCCTGGGCGCCAAGAGAGTAACTCTCAAGACGGGCGCTTACGGGATGCGCGAGCTGGCCATGGCCATCAAATGGAGTTCCGATGCGAAGCTGGACCTGCTGACCGTCGACGGCGCCGCCGGCGGAACGGGCATGAGCCCCTGGCGGATGATGGAAGAATGGGGCATCCCGACCTTCTACCTGCAATGCATGACCTATCAGCTCGCCAAGAAGCTGGCTGACAAAGGCAAGTTCGTGCCAGACCTTGCAATGGCCGGCGGCTTCAGCGCCGAAGATCACGTTTTCAAGGTGCTTGCAATGGGCGCGCCGTTCTTCAAGGCCGTCTGCATGGGCCGGGCCCTGTTGATCCCGGGCATGGTCGGAAAGAACATCGGTATCTGGCTCAAGGAAGGTGACCTGCCCAAGACGGTCAGCCAGTTCGGCACGACCAAAGAGGAGATCTTCATCTGTTACGAAACGCTGGTGGAGAGGTACGGTCGTGCTGAAGTCGAGAAGATGCCTCTGGGCGCCGTGGGAATGCAATGCTTCGTTGACAAGATCCGCACCGGGCTCCAGCAGTTGATGGCCGGCAGCCGGAACTTCCGGCTCAGTGCGATCAGCCGCGACGACGTGTTCACCCTGACCGAAGAGGCAGCCAAAATTTCCGGCCTGCGTTACGTGATGGACGTCCAGCGCGAAGAGGCTGAGAAGATCATCGAAGGCTGATCGGCGTGCAGCCGCAGCGGCGCTGCCTTTTCTGGCTTTTTTTGGAGAACCTGATGGTACAGCAAACAGTTGAGGCGATAGCTGAAAAGTACGATCACCAACCCCGCTATCTCATAGAAGTCCTCCAAGACATACAGGAGGCGGAGGGCTATCTGCCCGCGGAGGCCTTGAAGACGGTTTCCGAGGACCTGGGCGTTCCACAGATCGAGGTTTACCGCGTGGCGAACTTCTATAAGGCCTTCAGCCTGTCTCCCCGCGGTCGCCACGTTATCACTGTCTGTACGGGAACGGCGTGTCACGTGCGGGGCGCCCCGCGAATGCTGGACGAGACCCTCGGCCAGCTCAGCGTGGGACCGGGCGAGACGACCGAGGATGGGATGTTCACTCTGGAGAGTGTGAACTGTCTGGGCGCGTGTGCCCTCGGGCCCGTCGTCGTTCTCGATGGTGTGTACCACGATCACATGGGCCCGGGGAAACTGCGAAAACTCATCCAGTCGGCCCGAGGCCACCAGAGCGAGGTGCGCGCTAATGGATAAGGTGACAACTCCACGATCCCTGGACGAACTGCGACAACGGCTGGCAGGCCAGCGCAACGCCTACGCCAAACAGGTGATTGTTTCATCCGGGACTTGCGGCGAAGCGTGTGGATCGTTGACCGTGGTGGAGGCGTTTCAGGTAGAGCTTGCCAAGCGGGGCCTGGCTGACACTGCGCTCCTCCGCGCAACTGGTTGCCACGGGTTTTGTGAACAGGAGCCGTTGACCGTCATTGAGCCAGGTGGCGTCTTCTATTGCCGGATATCGGCTGACGACGTGCCCGAGATCGTCTCACGCACGGTGGCTAAAGGGGAGATAATCGAGCGCCTGCTCTATACCGACCCTGTCTCGGGGCAGAAGATCCTCGAGGAGGCGGAGATCCCCTTCTACCGTGCCCAGGACCGCGTCTTGCTCGGTTGGAACAAGCGGGTTGATCCCAGGTCGATCGAGGACTACATCGCGGCCGGAGGCTACTCGGCCCTGGCCGAGGTGCTTGCAGGGCGGACTTCCGAGCAGATCATCGAAGAGATCAAGGCCTCGGGTCTTCGCGGGCGCGGTGGCGGGGGGTTCCCTACGGGGCGGAAATGGGACTCCTGCCGCGCTGCCGAGGGTGACGTGAAGTACGTCATCTGCAATGCCGACGAGGGTGACCCGGGCGCCTACATGGACCGGAGTATCCTGGAGGGGAACCCCCACGCGATCATCGAGGGTATGATGATCGGCGCTTACGCCATCGGGGCGACCCAGGGGTATATCTACGTGCGGAACGAGTACCCGCTGGCCCTCGAGCACGCGCGGAAAGCCATCGCGTCGGCGCGGGAGTGTGCCCTCCTTGGGCCCAACATACTGGGTTTTGACTTCTCGTTCGACATCGAGATTGCCCGGGGCGCGGGCGCCTTTGTCTGCGGTGAATCCACTGCGTTGATGGCGTCACTGGAAGGCAAGGTAGGCGAACCCAGGCCGAAAGACGTGCATACGGTCGAGCAAGGACTCTGGAACAAGCCCTCGAACCTCAACAACGTCGAGACCTGGGCAAATGTGCCCGGCATCATCAACAATGGCGCCGCCTGGTTTGCCGCCAAGGGCACCGAAGGCAGCAAGGGCACAAAGATTTTCGCCCTCACCGGGCGCGTCAAGAACACGGGGCTGGTCGAGGTGGCTATGGGCACGCCCCTGCGAACGATCATCTACGATATTGGCGGCGGAGCAAGCAACGGCACCGCGGTGAAGGCCGTTCAGACCGGTGGGCCTTCGGGTGGTTGTCTGCCCACCGAGAAGTTCGACCTGCCGGTAGACTTTGATACCCTCGCCGAGGCGGGCTCCATGGTCGGCTCGGGCGGCATGGTTGTCATGGACGAGAAGACCTGCATGGTCGACGTTGCCCGGTACTTCCTCCAGTTCCTTCAGGACGAGTCCTGCGGCAAGTGTCTGCCGTGCCGGCTGGGCATCAGTCGGATGCAGGAGATCGTTGAGGACATAACCGAGGGCCGCGGGCGCCCCGAGCAGCTTGAGTGGCTCGAGGAACTTGGTGAGACCATGGCCGAGACCTGCTTGTGCGCCTTGGGCAAGACGGCCCCCAATCCGGTGCTTTCGACTCTTCAGTATTTTCGCTCCGAGTACGACGCGCACATACAGGACAAGAAGTGCCCGGCAGGCATCTGCCGCGCCTTAATCGAGTACCGCATTGACGCCGACGAGTGCACGGGCTGCGGGGCCTGCCTCAAGGCATGTCCGCACGAAGCCATCACGGGCGAGCTGAAAGAGGCGCACTCCATCGACCCCGATGCGTGCACGAGGTGTGGCATCTGCGGGGACGTTTGCGAGTTCGAGGCTGTGACCGTCTGTTAAGGAGAGCGACATGCAGGAATATGTCACCGTGACGATTGACGGCGCCAAGCTTCGCGCTGTAAAGGGAACGTCCGTTCTTGACGCGGCCATGGAATACGGGGTCTGCATCCCGCACCTGTGCCACCATCCCACGCTGTCGGACATCGGGGTCTGCCGCCTTTGCATTGTGGAGCACATTGTGGGCGGCCGGGCGAAGGTGACGGCCTCGTGCACCCTGAATGTGGCCGACGGCATGGTTATTCGTTCGAATACGGAGAGGATTCAGCGACTGCGTCGAAATATTGCGGAGTTGCTGGTGGCCCAAGCGCCGAACTCGCGGGCGGTTCAAGACATCGCGGTACGGTGCGGCGTCAAGCATGTGCGCTACCCGTTCCGGCATGATAACTGCACGCTCTGTGGGCGATGCGTGCGCGTTTGCCGCGAAGTGTGGCAGGCTAAGGCGATCGGGTTCGTGGGGCGGGGCGACAAGCGGCGCGTTGGATTTCCGTTCGAACGTCGGCCGGACTACTGCAAGATGTGCAACTCCTGCATCGAATTGTGTCCCATGACCATCACCCCATGTCCGGGGCCCATGAAACGCGGGGAAGAGTTCCTCTGTGCCCTGTGTGCAGGCCAGCTTTCCATGGCCGAGAATCTGCAGGATTCGTGCGTGTGGTGCGGGCTTGGCAAGGGCTTCGGGTGCGCGCGGCAACTGCACGCAGTCTGACTGCGAGCCCACCTCCCCTTCGGCATCCCGTTGGTAATCCAGCAAGTAAAGCAGCGTAAAGCGCTTCCCTGGGGGGCGACCTATCGGATGATTTCATCCTCCGTCCGACTCTCGCGGGCCGGTTCCCGCAGGCTTTCACCCCTCGTCGCGGGTTCCTGGGAAGACGAGGCCTGCAGATATGTGGCCAGATTGACCTTGCGGTTCTTCAGCCCCAGTTTGCGTCGGATATTCTCTCGATGCCGCCTGACCGTGGCCGGAGAGATGCAACGAAGCTGCGCGATCTCCTTAGTCGACAGGCCGTTGCGAATCATCGTGCTGATTGCGATCTCCACGGGCGTTAGTTCCATGTGGTTCCTGAACATTTGCGTCAGGAACGGTGAAGCGATCTCCTGGAGGGTTTGTCGCAACAGTGTCACATAGGACCGCTGCCGCCCTGTGACTTCGAGCTCCAATTGAAACACGATGGGCATGATGATCTTCTGGATGTTGGCAAGAACGGATGCCCTGATCTCCCGTTTTTCCTCCTCAAGCCGGGAAAGGACCGCGCGGAGGGCCGTGTTTGCCTCCTGGAGCGCCTGGCGCTCCTGCTGGATGGCCTTGTGGGCTGCGCGTAGACCGGCCTCGGCCTTCATGTGCATCAGTACGCTACTGACCCGCTCTGCCACCGCGCGGATCAGGGCGTACTCTTCCTTCAAAAAGGGGCCTTCGCCCGCGGTAGGGACGACTTTCCGGTAGAAAACTTCCACCACGCCTGCGGGCTTGCCGTCGGCAAGAACGTCCGCAGCCATGCGCCATCTGCTCTGGCCGAAACCTCCCGTCACATACTCCCTGTCGCCGTATGCGATCCGTGCGCACGCATGCTCGGGGAACTGCCAGCTTCTTGGCAGACAATCGACCACGCTCTGGAGAAACCGCTGCGAGGAATGAAAGTGCAGTTCCTGAAGCGTGGAGATCGTGTAGAGGCAGTCCAGTTCCTTGACACGCTCCCGCAGCGCTGTCTCGGCCGCTTTAGCTCGTGCGTGGGCCTGGATACGTTCAACGACCCTGCCCAGGCGTTGGGCTACGGCGTTTATGAGACTCCTTTCCTCTTTGAGGAACGGCCCTTCATCAAGAACGGGCTTGCTCTTCAGGTAGCGAACTTCCGCAACGCCCGTCTTTTCCCCTTGGATCAGGATATCGGCAGCTATTATCCATGACGACTCCTTGAAGTTAGCCGTTACATGTTCTTTCCCGTCAAAGACGATCCTGGCGCACGCCACCTCGGGATATAGCCACGAACCCGGTAGGATGTCCACAACGCCCCGGAACAGGGCGTCGACAGAGCTGTCGCATTCGTCCACTACCTTGCTGATCTGATAGAGGCAGTTCAACTCCTTCACTCGCTCTCGCAGCGCGAGTTCGATTTCCGAGTGCGACTCGCCCGAGCTGCCGGCACGCTCCAGTTCTGCCACGCGCCGATGGAGAGCTTCTATCTCCTGCATCAGTTCCGCACGGGTCGATTTGTTAGCCATTTTTCATTACCCATTGAATACACACAGCAGCCGCAGCCTGCTCATTTACAGGCAATATGATCGGCGGAATCTGGCCAGAAGTCAAGGATTTCTTCCCTTGTGGGCTACATAATTGTAAGACCTTTCGCTGCTGGATATTACACGGCATGCGCTGCCATGGAGCCTTGACTTGCGAGATGAGAACCGACAGCGCCGGTGGGGGATAGATGGGTATTCCGTGGGTGAGGCAGGCGGTGCGCGCCGTGGGCCTTTATTGTGTAATTAATGGGCGTTGGTGCTGCGCTGCAATCCTTTAGAATTTGTGCAGAGGTATTAGGTTTCCGCGTGGTCGGGCGCTGGCAGGGCCTCCGGCCATGATAGCGGGGAACGTTGAGGTGGGCCGTGATACCCAAGCAGAGACAGGGCGGGCCAGCAGAAAGGCCCTCGGATGAGAGGCCAAGCGTGCTGCCCTTCACTCCTATGGTGCAACTGGAGCATCTTCTGAAAGTGGCCGGTGCGGTAACTCAGGACGCCAATAAAGTGTGGGCGGAAATCTGGGCGGAAATGAAGAGATTCACAACGCCGGGAGGGATGGTCGTACCCGATGGGGAAAACGGCTTTGTCCCTTCCTGCGGATGGCCTGAGTTTCTGGAGAAATTCTGGTTGCTAAAGCACTACCTGGACTCCGTCCAGCGGATTTGTAGTAAGGAACATTAGGTGGCACCAGGGTGGGTGTGTGCGCCTCCCTTGAGGCATGGTGAGGCGGACCTGAAAGCACTCCCTGAGCGCCTGTGTGGTGAACGAACCAGGACCAGAGCATATGTCGAGCTCAATATCGGAAAATCTTAGAGGAACCTCAGTTCTTGAGCCCTGGGTGAATGCGTTGATGGAACAGGTTATTTCGCGGTCACCCGGAGAGCCCGAGTTTCATCAGGCGGTCCGCGAGGTAGCCGAGTCCGTGACGGTTGTCATCGAGAAACGCCCTGAACTGGCCCGCGCAAAGATCATGGAACGGATGATCGAGCCGGAACGGCAGATAATGTTCCGCGTTCCGTGGGTTGACGACGAGGGCACGGTGCAGGTTAACCGCGGGTTCCGCGTTCAGTTCAACAGCGCGATAGGCCCTTATAAAGGCGGTCTGCGCTTCCATCCGTCGGTCTACCTGGGCATCGTCAAGTTTCTGGGCTTTGAGCAGGTCTTCAAGAACGCGCTGACCACCATGCCGATCGGCGGGGCCAAAGGGGGCAGCGACTTTGACCCCAAGGGCAAGAGCGACAACGAGGTGATGGCTTTCTGCCAAAGCTTCATGAGCGAGCTGTTCCGCCATGTCGGGCCGGATACCGACGTACCGGCCGGCGACATCGGCGTGGGAGGGCGAGAGATCGGCTACCTGTTCGGCCAGTACAAGAAGCTCACGAATGACTTCACCGGCGTGCTGACCGGCAAGGGCCTGGGCTGGGGCGGGTCGCTCGTCCGCACCGAGGCCACCGGGTATGGGCTTGTGTATCTGGTCTCCCGGATGCTCGCCGACCGCGACACCGACTGGCCCGACAAGAGGGTCGTGATTTCCGGCTCGGGCAACGTGGCGATTTATGCTACCCAGAAGTGCCAGCAGCTCGGCGCCAAGGTGGTCGCACTGTCCGACAGCAGCGGCTACATCGTCGACGAAGAGGGGATCAAGCTGGATACGGTCAAGCGGATCAAGGAGGTCGAGCGCGGTCGGATTAGCGAATACGCCCAGGCCCATCCC
>SDBS01006070.1_pt1 | contig 11765 bp, 10 predicted proteins | sample 2277091 | NCBI WGS metagenome assembly SDBS01 (sample SAMN10404972, study PRJNA504765) | marine sediment metagenome | isolation source: marine sediment core GS10_PC15, 163 cmbsf | place: Arctic Ocean: Southern Knipovich Ridge | collected 2010 | reverse complement strand
CCAGTTCGGCCCAGAATTTCCTACTATGATTTTTGACCTTTGTATGAACTAACTCGTGCAGGAGAATATAGTCCTGTAACTCTTTTGGCAAAAAAGCAATATTTACATTCAAACTGATGTTATTCTTGCCTGAGCAACTGCCCCATCTTGTTTTCTGGCAACGGAATCCTGATCTATTGTAAGGAAAGTTGTACTTTTCAGAGTAGTAGTCAAGACGATTAAATAAAGCCACCTGAGCCTTTTCAAGATCAACATCTAAATCAGGCATGCCTTGGCATTGGGTATGTTGGTCTATTTTTTGTAACTGCTTTTGAATCCATGAGACCTTTGACTTAAGAAATTGCTTAGCTTCACTTAAGCTGCCATTTCTTGGAATGGTCACAGTAATAGTTTTGTCAGGACGGATAGTTATCCGCTGATATTTTGCCCTTGGCGATTTGGCAAAAGTAACAGAACCTAAGTTCGAAATAGTAAGCATGCTTGTGGATATAAAAATGTTCTTTTCTTAATCAATTCACCATTTGGTGCTCTTTGTTCATTTACTTCACCAGCATATTATATTTAATAACATTGACAGCTCAACACACCTTAGGATTAACTGTCCGATGGTCATTGCTCCAGCAAATCATCTATACTGGCGTGTCGTCGCCTTCCGGCGTTTCTTCGTCTGCGTCCTGTACCATTTCTCCCAACTTTAGTAATTCTTCGGCCTCGGTCTGCGGTAACGCGCTAACTGTGTTTAACTTGCGGTTCATTGCACGAGTGCGCACCGCTGTTTGATCGAGGGTATTAGCTGCCGTTGTCAACTGGCCCTTGACTTTGTCAATAATGTCCCCAAACTTCCCAAACTCCGTTTTGACCGCCCCTAGAATCATCCATACTTCACTCGACCGCTTCTCAATGGCTAATGTATGGAAGCCCATGCGAAGACTGTTGAGAACTGCAGCAAGCGTTGTCGGCCCAGCCACCACTATGCGGTATTTACGTTGCAGTAGGTCGTGCATACCAGGTTGCCTCAGTACTTCGGCATAAAGCCCCTCTGTTGGAAGGAACATTATAGCGAAATCCGTTGTCATTGGTGGATTAACATATTTCTCACTTATATCTTTGGCGCATTTTTCAATTCCACGGATCAGAGCATCTGCCGCTTGTTTTGTGACTTCGACATCGCCAGTTTCTGATGCATCAACAAGGCGTTCGTAATCCTCTTTAGGGAATTTGGCATCGATTGGTAGCCATACAGGTTGGTCTGGGTCGTCGTTCTTGCCGGGCAGTCTGATTGCGAACTCGACACGTTCCCGAGAACCCTCCTTCATTTGAACATTTGCCGAATACTGATCAGGGGTTAGGATTTGCTCGAGAATTGCTCCAAGTTGGATTTCTCCCCATGTTCCGCGGGCCTTCACATTCGTCAGTACCCTCTTTAGATCACCCACGCCATTTGCCAGGTTTTTCATCTCGCCAAGGCCCCGCTGCACAGCTTCAAGTCTTTCGCTCACTAGTTTGAAAGATTCGCCAAGTCGCTTCTCAAGAGTGGCATGCAGTTTCTCGTCGACCGTCTTTCGCATTTCCTCCAGCTTCTGCTCGTTACTTTTTTGAATATCCTTGAATTGGACTTCGAGTTTCTCTCGTAAAACAACATTCTCTTGTCGGCTTGTGGCAATAAGATCGTTTATGGCTTTGGCCACTTCGGCAAGACGGTCCTTCTGTACTTGGCTTAGGGCATTTAAGGTATTGACCAACATTTCATTTGCTTGCTTTTGAACCTGTCCGACTTCTTCGCGAAGAGCTTTTGCTGAAACCGCTGCTTCTTCACGGCCAGTCCGCATCTCTGCCCTGACTGCCGCTTCGACATCGACCTGATTGAAAGCAGATATTTTGCTGAAGATTCTCCATGCGTACAAGAGAGTCGCAAGCCCCAGAATGATGGACACTATTCCAGTAATCATAAGAGCTATTGTCATAAATAAAACTCCTTTCTAATCCTTCATGCTGTAGTATGGCCACCAATAAGCACATACTCTTCCGACAACTCTATCTGCGTTCCGCACTTTGGGCATTTGATTGTTTGGTCTGACATATATAGACCTTTGCTTAATTTTGTCATTAAGTTAATTACGCGTTGCTACACAATCCCTTAATATCTGAATACAACCGCTTCAGATGCTCGTCGGACATATCCAAGATTGGCTCATACATGAACGAATTCAGGTGAATGCTTTCAGGTGTCATAAGGATCACCCGTTGAATGGTTTCAATTTGATCAATATCACCGCTGAATAGATCCTTGAACTTTGCGAAGAGCGTGGGTGTTTGATTGAACTCAATGCTGGCTACGAATTGGGCATCATTGATTTTGTTCACCATTAACTTCTCAGCGGCAATTCGGATGGCAATGGACAGAACAATCTTGTTCTCGAAGTTGATGCCATCCCCAGCACTGAGACATTCGTTCGCCTCATGGAAAATGATGTCCATAACCAGCAACGTGTCATCAACTGATGTTTCCGTTCTATCAAAAGTGGAATTGTAAATGTCATAGAGTTCACCTTGGGTGATGCCAGCGGAGTCGCTTTTCCAGTGCAGAAGGGACGTGAGCTTAACGAATTCTGGAGTAGCTTTCCCCTTGGTGTATTCGATGAGGTTACGAATGAAGGGGATGGAGGCGATCATTTTCTTGGGGTCACTAGAGAAGTTCAGTTTCCAATCCTTCACAAAGACATTCCTGATCCCTGTGGCCTGTTCCAACGAAATACCGTTAGTACTTTTTAGAGCCATAAGGCAATGCGAATAGTTGACGAACCTGCTTTCTATGGTGCGGAAGAAATCGAAATTGTGTGTCATTATGATCTGTTTGAAGTGCGGTTCTTCCGCAATATCCATCAGGTATTGAATGATCGCGTACTTGTTCTTGTAGTCGAAGGAGTCAGCGATGTCATCGATAACGAATACGGTTTCTTGGTTCGACTTTTTTCGAGCTTCAACCTCAAAAATAATGTTGAGGACGTAGAGCGCCTTCTTCTCGCCTGTGCTTAGAACCTTAATCAACGTGTCCTTCTCTACCGGTGTCTGGTCCCCTCCATCTTTAAAGGTGAACCCGAGGATAAGCATCGGCTCCTGAGCCAAAATGACATCGACCTTATTCTTGGCGGTCAACTGGAACGGGACAAAAAAACGGCTATTGAAAATCTCAATAACCGACTCCCACTGTGTCCGCTGTTTACCTGCTTCTTCCTCGATCTCCTTCTTCCTCTTCTCGGCAACCCGGTATCTCTCGATCAAATCCTTATAGAACTCAATCTGCGACTTGAAGTACGACTTCCAAATCTCTTCCTTGAAGACCTCAATATTTGCCAGCTTTGGAAGAATCTCATCATGTTCTTCCAGGTAAGCCCAAAAGTCTCGGACAGTCGCGTTCTTCGTGATCAGCTTTTCGATTTCCGCGAACTTCTTCTTTAGGTCCTTATCCTTCGAGATGCCCTCTTTCTCCTTTGCAATAAGCTCCTCAAGCTGCTTCTGGCTAGTGATTTCCAGCTTCTCGTCGGCATTCAAGTTCACCGTGTGCTTGGCATCGAAAAAACCGTTGTCGGCGAGGCTCTTCGCAATGGTGGCGGCGTTGTAGTAGTTGAACATGCCCTTCCTGAAGTATGTAGAGGCAGCTAATATCTCGTTATATTTCTTGACGTAGTCCTCAATCGCCGTCTTAAAGTCCTTGGTTCCAAGAAAGTTTAGAACTTTCTCGTCAAAAATCGTGTCGTAGTGAATATCAGCGAATGGAGCATCTTTCTGGGCCAGTAGTTCATCCTTGACGCGGAACAGAGCACGGTAGAATTCGTCATTACTCTTGGTGAATGTGGAGGAAATCTCAATCTCCAAGTCCTTCTTCGAACCAGATTGCTTCTTTAGGGCCTTCAGGAACATTCCCTTAGAGTTGTCTATATCTGTGTGAAGTTCCTCGTATTCCTTTCGCAACTTACTGTCCACGAGCAAAGTTGAGGTTTTCTCCGTGTGGCCGAAAACGTCATCATATGGAGGAATGATAAAAACGCTTTCCTTGGGCAATTCAAAATCGTTCTCATCGGCGATTTTTCTACTGCACACCCGGGCAGGGAATATCCGATCCTTGGATACAGTTCCGTCAGCTACATCTTTAAAGGTATTTGCCAGGGAAGACTTCATTGAGCCATTGGGGGCATAGATGGCGTAAGCCCGGTGCTCGGAGAAATCGAACTCCTTCTTGAGATTCTTGATCCCATAGCAATTCTGCAGATCGACAGTAACTTTTTGCATTTTATCCCTTTTAACATATAAAATTTTGCGTAAAACCCATTTTTCCAACAACACGCTCCAGCCATATACTACCCAACCACGCACTGTTTATCAAACCAAAAAATACATCAACGACAACTCTCTCGCATTCTGGCGAGGCATATCTCAGACGTGGAAAGCGGTATGTATGCGAGTTTGAGCCCCCGACATATGCCCAAAGCGCCGCCCCGACGATCCATTATCAACTAACGGGTTTTTATCCAAGAATATGAGATAGACAAATCCTATCCAAGGCAAACATATTTTGGGGGCCATTTACACCTATAAGACTGTTACCCACATGGCCATAGAACTGAGAGCAAACATTTCATGACCGCACTCTGTTCACACATGCGGCCAAACCGCTTATGACCACACTCCAGAAATGCTAAGGCCGGATAAACCTTACCGGAAGCCCGCCTGCAAAAATTGCAGCCGAGCTTCAGAATGATTTCCGTGCTTATATTACGTTTATGAAACTTTGGAAAGGAACCGAACACAACGGGCTCCGTTGAAAAACGGAAAATACAATTGCAAAAGTGTAAATCGATAGTGTAGTCCTGTGCCAAGCCGCCAGCTGAGAGGTTTTAATGTCCCCTGTAGGTGTTGGTTTTGTAATCCTCAATCTGGGACCACGTAAACATGGATTTAATCTACAATCTGCTTCTTCTCCCTACCATCACCGCACCCAAGCCTCCGTGACCGCTTGAAACTCCCTTTTGCAGCTTTCGCTGTCCGGAGTCACAATCCTGCCCCAAGCGAAGCTAAGAAAATCATCAGTGGAAGGAACATATGAGCCATATACGTTGACAACGGCCGTATCGAGATGGTGTTGTGAGGGGGCAGTACACATGAGCTTTTCCATGGCGAGTGCGGAGCCGTGTGTGTAATGGGACCACCAGGCATAAAGACATCTTTGGGCTGGCCCTCCATATTGCTCTACCAACTTGCTGGTATTACACCACTTTATCCTTGCTTCCTTACGCCAATTGTTTCCGAAGACCTTTTTCAGGTCCGGCTCCAATTTTGCCAATTGGGAGTTATCGCCCAACTTTTCAAGAACCATGCCGTAGTATGCCCTCGCATTGTCTGAGAACTCAAGGTAATCCTTGGCAAGTTCGGAGTCTGCGATGATACCCTTAAGGTAGGCGTCATATTCAACACACGACCTCGCGATGACGTAAATATCCGGAATGTTTTGAGGATCACAGATTTGGTGAAATGTACGGATTGACATCGTGTAGCGGGCCCAAATGTAAAAACTTGCTTTGCGTTGGTCGTCTCCGAGACACTTGGCTTGAATCCTGCCCATCCAATTGTCGAGGAACGTTTGCAGGTGGGTGAATGACCGCTTAAACATAACTGTGTAACCTGCCATTTTATTCGCCTTCCTTTCTTGCTCTAAACTCTGCCCGATTATTAGGTCTCGTAGAAGTTCACTTACAATCGTCTTCAACCACTGTGGAATCGACCCGTTTTCTTTTCGTAGGTGGCGATTCGCCTTTTCGCTTTTGGTCGTCAATTGCCCGCTTTCTGCCAAGGGAGTAAAAGAAATAACAGATGAGCCAAATGAAAAACACATATGGCAGAATCCTTAGCAATATACGCATTTATGTCTCTTCCAAACTTTCAGCATTTTGTTCTTAATATCACTGCAACACGCCGTTATTTTTGGCCAGTACTTACATGACTGCTTCTGAAGCGGTGAAGGAGTAAATGGTGATTTGTATGATTCAAAGGCAGATCGTCTATGCCATTTAATTTTATTATTATTCAAATCTTTTTTTTGCATAAGAAGCAACTTCATCAATTGCTAAGTCTTGTGAAGAATTTCCGCTTCTTACATAGAATTTCTTTTGTTTCTGTCCATTTTTGTTAGTTACCTCCAAGAATAATGGTTTCGTTCCTGCTTTTATGTCAATCTCACAGATTTCATCTTCGTCAATAATCGGAAAGTTAATATTGACATTGGTCGTAGCAAATGCTTTCCCAAATGCATTGTTGATTAAATTTCTTAGATGCAGTTGAAAGTGGTCTTTATTGGCCTCCTTTAATGTATTGTAATCGTCTTGAAGTCCGAGAATTTCTCCATTGTCGGCAACGCCTATTAATAATTTACCACCTTCACTATTGCTAAATGCTGAAATACTCTTGAGAATAATTTCTTCCATTTTTTTATCAGTTCGGGCTTCTCGCAAATTCCATCTCATAGAAGACTTAAATTCCAAGAACCCATGTTCTCCTGATTGAATAACTTCTTCAAGGCCAAGCTCTGTTTTTACCTTTTCTGGCGTTGTGGAAATATTGTTCAAAAAGTAATTGAGTTTATTTGTCAGAAGATCTCTTCTTGTTTGAAGGAATTGCTTGTAATTTTCAATCTTCCATAATTCCTCATCTTCGGGAATGCATTGCATTTTCAGCGCATTAGGAAATTGCTCTTTTACATTTGCTAAATAAACGTTTGCATATTTTGCCGACTTTGTTCTATTTTCAACTTGGGTTAAAATTGCTCTATTTGTTATTTCTTGGGCGAGAGCATAATCAAATCGGTCATTCATATCATAGTATTCAGAATCTCGCAGAACAGAATATGCAAAAATGTGGTCGCGTTCCAATTCATATTTGCTACCCATATTTCTACGCAATTGAAGACCTGTACCGAGGCAAACAGCTCCATTACTCTTGAAATACCATCTCATTAAACTAAACAATGGGTGCCTTATATCTCTACCAGCAAATTCAGAGGCTTTTATTTCTAATGGTCGTTCTTCTTCAATAATTTTTAAAAGCTCATCAAATGGATTTTTTGATTTTTCAACTATCCCTAAATCTTTATCCAATTTTTGGGGTAATTGACTAATATATCTGAAACGGATTTGTGAGTAGTAAAACCATTTTACAACTCTTTTTATTTCATCTTCTGAAAGTTTGTGTGTTTGCTTTAGATACACATAAGTAATAATTGGGATTAGTGCATAAACGGAGTTTATTTCGTCTGCGTGGTCGACGTAAGCATGACTTTGGAGCAAGTTAAATGTATAATCCAAGACTTGTTCCTTCAAAATCTTCCAAGTGTTCTGAATTTTAACTTTGTTGTCCGGAGTATGGAGTTTCTCCATTTTTGAACCTTGACGGTGAACAGTAGCGAGGAGAACGTACATAATGAAATCAAGGTTAAACACCCAGCCTCTTGATTTCAATTCGTCAAGTTTTGCTTTAAACTCTTCTCTTGCTTTAGGCCAATATCCTGAGATTTGAGCAAGAGCTAATTCAGCGTCAGTAAGGTTAACTCCGCTTGAATTGACGATATAAAAAATATCTATTGCCTCTTTAATTGTTGCCTTAACTGGAATAACTTGTTCGAGAAATTCTCTTCCACTAATTCGTTTGATTGCCTCAATATTATCGTCAATTTGATTTTCTTGTTCTCTTGGTAGTCTTTCTCCTTCATTTTGCTTTTCCAAGAGATCAATGATGTCTCTTGTCCGAACATTACCTTTGAATATTTCAGTAATGTCGATCCAATTCGGATCATGTTTCATTATTGTCTTTCTGTAATACTCTAAGGCAAGAGATTCAACATTTACATATAAGCCTCTAATGTCGTGTGTTATTTCTTTTTCGGTGTAATAGGGGGGTATTTCTCCAGTCATAAGCAAATACAGAGTTGTAATTCTCTGTTGCCCGTCCAAAATTAGTTTAACAGCACCTTTCGTTGATTCGTAAATATAATCTCCTTTCAATTCGGGTGGATTGGTTGTCTCCCAAGTCAGCATTGTCCCTGTTGGATAATCTTTGATTAAAGAGTCAATAAGATTTTTGGCATTTTTCCTCTTCCAAACATACTCACGTTGAAATGCAGGAACGAATAAATGACGCTCGTTTATTTTGTCTAAGATTTGGCTAATTTTCATTTTTCATACTTTCCTTAAATAGTTCATAACAGGTCTTATTCCACACCAAGTGTTTTGAATACTGCATCTACCGGTAACCTCAAAATCGTTCAAAACATATGTGTTTTATTGAAGTAATTCTGCCAAAAAGAACATATAGTTGTTTTTAAATTCTTCTCTCCTTCTCTTTTCCCATTGGACCAGCCGCAGCGGACAATTTATTTATTTACGATGATTCAATTCATCAAAGATAAATCGCTGGGATTCCTGAATAAAGAAACCGGCCCTTTTAAGCAGCTCCTTATATTCCGCTTGAGATAGAAGTTCAAAGCCTTCAATATTGACGTTTATATCCGGATTCCAGTAATTATCATAATCCAACGCTTCGGGATTCAGGTCTCTGGTCAAAAGAGGCCCGCTGGTTGATAATACTTTGCCGTTCTCATCGGTTTCGATTGCGAACAGGTCGCCGCTTTTTTTGTGTTTGTATAGGGCTTTCATATTCTTAACCACAAATTAACACTGATTTCATTCTGTCTACTAACTACCATCCAGGTGCGGGCGTAGCGTTTCAAGGTGTTTGTGTAGTTTTCTGCTCATTCCAGTAAACCACACCCATGTGACTGTACCAGAAATAAGTCCGCTTATGATAGGGATTATTTTTGACATCGCTCGAGCAAAGCTCTGCTTTGTGAGTCTGATACCAATCCACTTGGCAATCTCTTTTGCAAGTCTGTAAAATCCCCATTTGGTGAGTGCATGTTGTGGAAGGCGCTTCAGTACTTGCTCTCCAACACGCTCAGCCATGTCTGCGAGAAGTTTAGCTGCTGATCCTACGCCAAACATGACACCTACAAATATCGAAAATATGAGAAGTGTTTCATCGTCTGGTTCTGCGTCATCTTCAAAAAAATCCGGCCATCCGTGCAGGTAGGCCAGCTTTTGGATAATCACGGCAACGTGCCAGAAGAACTGGGCGAGATCGGCAGGTATCGTCGCTGTTATCCACCATTTCCCTGGAGTAGAGACAATAACCGATGTAGCGGTAACGCCCGCTCGGTGCCATTTAATGGAATTTAGCGAAATTGATCGAACGGCTGAAGGAGGAATACCGGCTTTGGCCGGCGTTGTCTCTATGGCTTTCTGTACAGTTTCCTCTGAGAAATGTTTCAATAACTCCTTCTTCAGATATGCGGTTCTATTGATTTTGGCGCCGGGTATAGAAAGCGCGGCACGCAGCACTCGAAACCACATTCTGCTCTTTTCATTCCCGTTTTCTGTATTTGGTTTATCTTTATCAGACATATCTTATACCCATTATTTTATTGGCCAGCCGCCGTGGGCGTCGATTTTCTCGTTAATGTTTAGTATCTTTTGGATGTATTAGAAAACGGGAAAAATTAACTTTACCTTTACCACGTTCATCGACAAATTTGTTTTTGCCCTCAGCAGTTAAGTGTAATCTTATTGCGTCCTTATAGCGAGTCTCAAATTTATTGCTTTTGAGTTTATCAGCCAGAAACTTATGAGATACTTTCAAGACAACAAAGCCGCTTTTTCTTGCTTTTCCCACCAAATAGTATACACCCTGCCTGTTGTTCTTTACTTTCTTAATTGGTAAATCAAACCACCACGCTGGTTTTCTGGTCCAAGATTCCTTGGCTTTGTAGAACTTTGATACTGCTACTGGGTCTGAAGGCATATATCCCAATATATTTTTCAAATATGAGAGCCCACTTTTTCGTATATTCGACATTTTGTTACTATCACCTATTTTATTGGCCAGCCGTCTGTCACAACCTTTCTTTACATACCTTCCAGCAAATCATCGATTGTCCCACGTATTTCGAGTAGTCTTTCTCGTTCCTCAGAATCTGCAAGATCCTGTAAATAGCTATCGAGCGATTCCTCTATGACTTCCTCTGGTTCGGGTATTTCGGGTATTCCCGGCATAGTCTTCCACGATTGATCAGCAAAAGAATAGAAAGTGTTTTTAGGATCATAACAGTATGGCCTCTCAAGCTTGGACAAGAGCTTACCAATCCATTCATCAGACAAGCCTGATCGTATAAACCCCTTGACAAACTCAACCTCAATCCGTTGCTCTTCGTCAAATTCATCAAGAGCAGACGGATCGAAAGAAAGCCACTCCTTATCATACCACCTTTTCATCTCGTCAGCACTTACAGCTGTTTCCGTTTCAAACGCTGCTATACTCTTGGTTGGGAATAGAGTTTTCTGGTGTAGTGAGGAATGAAACTTGGCTTTATAAGTGTCATTTGAATCATCTACTATATTATGTTTCCTATTGCTTCATGGCTTTCATTGAACAATTGTCGAACTTCAGCCACCGTGCGTGTCGAGAGCTTCTTCAATTTATTGTTAGGAAGAATGCCTATTTGGATTCAGTTCATCAAAGATTGATCGTTGTGTTTCCTGGACAAAGAAGCCAGTTCTCTTAAGCAGTTCCTCATATTCAGCTTTCGATAACAAAACAAATTCATTTAAATGTGCCTTAACATCCTCATCCCAGTAATTATCATAATCAAGCTCATTGGGATTCAGGTCTTTTACCAGCAATGGTCCACTGGTGGAAACTACGTTGCTGTTATCATCGGTTTCAATGGCAAATAGATCACCTGTTCTTTTATGCCTGTAAATAGCTTTTCTGGTCATTTGCTATTCCATATTTTATTGACTTGTCATCGGAAGCGTTTATTATCATATAATTCTGTTAAACTTACCAATTCGGCAATTGGAATTGATTACAGTTTATTTTCAAGAGCAGAGACAAGTTTGTCAATATAGAGGATCATACTAGTGGCGACAATTTCGATCTCATCAGCATTGAATTGCAGTTGTTCTCTTTCTTTCAAATCTTTCTTCAAGTCTCGTGGCTTAGCGGTTGAGATTTGTCGTGCAATTTTACTATTTATGACACCACCTGAATGAACAATACTGTGTCGGCAGGCCTGGCTCAAAATAATATTATTTACATCTTTGTCTTTCTCCGGTTCATAGTCAATATAGTTATTGAATGCTCTTGCTATGCTTTGCATGTCTTGAAAGCTTATATCCTTTTTAGTTACTATTATTTCTCCAATGTGTTCCAACACTTCAAAATCAATTTTTTCAAGCTCATTCAAGGAAATCTTTATTTCTTCAGTTCCCAATTTAGACAACTGTCCGTTTTGTATTTTGCGAGTCAAGCTGAATTGGAAAATGTCCTCGACCGCTGAGGCAAAATAGGAAACTAAAAGAACAACACACTGATTGAGCATAACTTCATAGTGAGGGCGAAGTGACTTATTTGCTCGGATATTGCTTATGCTCTTAATTTGATTCTCTACACTGAAACTGGGATGCTTTTCTCCCCCAAATTTTTTTAATCCCTCCTCCGCACGCTTCAAAGCATCAAGGTAAACCTTCTGAATCAAGTCATCAAAGTTCACGAGTTTACGAACCGATTCCACATTCCCCTTGAAATTGTCCCTTATTTGGTCTACACTTGCTACTATTGCCATCTGTTCACCTTCGGTACAAGTATCCTATTTTATTGGCCAG
>SDBS01006069.1_pt1 | contig 11765 bp, 26 predicted proteins | sample 2277091 | NCBI WGS metagenome assembly SDBS01 (sample SAMN10404972, study PRJNA504765) | marine sediment metagenome | isolation source: marine sediment core GS10_PC15, 163 cmbsf | place: Arctic Ocean: Southern Knipovich Ridge | collected 2010 | reverse complement strand
CCCGTCGACGCGTTCGAGACTCACGTTCTCGCGCAGGGCTACGCCAAGGTGTACCGCGAGGCCGTCGAGAAGAAGTCGCCCCCGGAAGAGGCGCACCGCAGAGCCCTCAACCACGTCAGCGGGATCGTGACCGGACGCGACGTTCTGGATCCGGAGTCGACGATCAACCGGCTCGCCTCAACCCGCAACGAGCTCGACCTGGTGCAGCGCGCCTCCGAGCGACGTGGTGCACAGCTGCGCCTGCTCGCCGCGCGACTCAGCGAGTTGGACCCGAATGTCTGCAAAGAAAACGAGCGGCGCGAAAACGTCGCCAACATCAGACCCACGGACATCGTCAAAGACGGTGACCATTGGTCCTACGTCGAGGCCGTCGCTCCGAACTTTCGCGGCGAGCCCGACCCTGATGCCGGACAGCCCTGGACCGTCCACGTCATCCGGCTCGACAGTCGTCCGGGCCGTACGAGCCAAGGGAGTCTGAGCGGCAGCGGATCCCGGAGCTTCGCCGTCCGCCGCTTGCTTCACGCAGTCGACGGCTGGCTTTGCGAGAGCTGCTACTGCACCAACCGCGGTGCCGAGTGCGTCGGCTGCGGGTCGACGAAGTCCGAGCGGGCCTTTTACGCGAAGACGGCGGACGAGGCCTGATGGATCCGGGGGTCAAGACCTTCTTGCTGATGTTCTTCGCCAACATGGTCGGGTTCGTGCTCGGCTTTCTGGCCTTCCGCATGCGCAAGACTTCCGGCATCGCCTGCCGCGTGGAGGGCACCGACAGGATCGTGGCGATCTCACACGACGGGCGCACGATCATGGAGCTGGAGCTCGCACCCAAGCCGTCCCCGGTCCCCGTAGGCGATCCTCAAGAGCCCTCGAATGCGGAGGAGGAATCCGAATGAGCCGAGGCCCCGACCCTAACCTCCGCCCCAAACCTTTCGAGCACGTAGGAGAGGCGGTGCGAGAAGACGAACACGTCCGGACCCGTCGTCGCGTGGAGGCGCTCTCGGTACCGGGCGGCTACCTGGTCCGGGTCCGCGACGCAATCCAGCACGCGGAATACGTGCCCTCCGGCGCCATGTATGTCGCCAGCAATGTCTACGGCACTGCCACCTCGAGTGAGGCGCTGATGTTCCTCGAGGTCCCCACCCTCGATGCCGTGCGCAGCGCCTTCTTCGACGACCTCTCAGGACCGCGACCCGTAAGGGATTCGGGTAGATGAGATGACTGAAGACACCAAGCCAACACCAACGATTTCAGGCGAGCCACGGGAGGATGCTGCTACCGGCGACGGCGGCAGCGGGGTTACAGCCTCGACCTCCCCTGGTGCGCCTGTTTCCGAGGACGACGAGAGGGCTGCCCGGGAGCGACGGGAAGCGCGAGCAGCCGAACAATACCCGGACAGGATAGGCGCGACGAGACAGGAGCGTGCGGCCACCGAGAGCGCCCGGCTGGACTTCATCGAAGGCATGGAGGCTGAGGCTGAGCACGGACGCGCCTCCCTACGTGCAGAGAAGGAAGCCCTGGCGTGGGAGAACTACGGCCTTCTCCTGGTGCTCCGCGACTACACGGACGTGAGTGCGGACGCGATGCGAGCGACTGCCCGGAGTCGAGTGGCCGAACTCCACGGGGAGGGGCGTACACAAACATGCGACCGCCAGTGGCTCCGTAGCGAACGCGAGATCGAGGGGAGTCGTGTGCAGGAGTCGTCCTGCGCCGAGTGTGGAGACTGCACGGGCAAGCCCCCTGGGTGGTGCGGGCGTACAGCCCAGGAGACTCCACTCACGGAGAGGACGAGAGACGATGACACGACTTGAGCAAGCGAAACGCTGGTGGAGAAACAACGAGGGCACGCCGGTTCCGCCGCGGCACGTGTTCGCGCTTGAGAGAGGGGGACTCGTCGTCCTGAACGACCCTGAGCAGACGTACGTGGTGACGAGCAAGGGGAGGGAGGTTCTCGGCGAGCCATGAGCGACACCAAGGTAACCGAGGACGACATGAGGGCTGCCCGGGAGACATGGGAGCGAGGTACGCCTTGGGGAGGGGCAAGCTACGTCGTTGAGCGTGATGTCGGCATCGCGCTCATTGCAGCCGGACGTTCCTCCCTACGTGCAGAGCAGCTAGCGAAGATTGACGGACTCTCCCCTGGCGAACGCGATGCACCAACCCGCTCCCAACTGGACGACGCCTTTCGGAAGGCACGGGACCCGAATGCAAAGTGGGACGACACCAAGCCAACCGAGGACGACGAGCCTTCCATCCGACGCATCTGCGCGTTGTGGGAAAAGGGAGAGGTGTTGAGTCGCGTCGAAGTGGACGCCCTGGTTTCATCTTGCCGCGCGCGACTCAGCAAGGGGGTCACCGATGGCGAGTGAACCCACCGACCCAGCCGAGGAACTGGACCCGAGCGAGTTGTGGGAGCAGGACTGCGAGATCTGGCTCGTCATGATCTGCGGCGCCGGGGGACCTCCCACCCTAGCCTATGCCGCCTACCTCTCGGAGGAAGAGGCTGAGCGTGCCTGCATCCCGCACCCAGATAGTAAGACCTACCACCTGCCAGCGTACGGAAAGCTGGAGCAGCTAATCAAGGAGTCGTGGCTTCAATGAGCACCCCCGCGGGAGAACGCGCTTCGCGGAGACGCCATTCCTGGCCGCTGGCCCCCTTCCCCCTCCCTCACGTCGAGGCCCCATGCAGCGCCAACACACCACTTTTCTCCTCCGCAACTACGGCTTCCCGAAGGGCTCTCTCTCGATGAAACAGCGCATGGTCGACGACGTCGAGGCCTGCGGCGAGGTCCTCATCACGATGTACGTGATCTCGACGAACACCAAGGACTACGGCGACAAGTTCGTGTTGCGCAGACATGCCGCATGTCGACGAGCGGCGGACGAGGTCCTTGTCGAGCGCACCTGCAAGCTGTTCGACGATGCCGATGCGGCTCGCGCCGCCCTTCCAGATGGCCTCTACAACACGGGTCGGATGGCCGAGGACGACCCTGTCATCGTGGAGACCTGGCTGTGAGCTCGCCCGACGACGATACCTCGCCCAACGGTGTGCTCCAGTTCGTCGAGCACGGACCGGTCAGCGCGCAACTGTTCGAGATTCTGCCGGTGAAAGGCGCCGAAGAGACGATGCGCGAGGTCCGACTTCTCCTCTCGGCCGACGACGCGCGCAAACTCAGGCCCCTGATGTTTCAGTGGGCCGAGTTCACCGCGCGTCTCGGGAAGGTCAAGGAGGGCTGATCCCGTGCGGCCCGACGCCATCCGGATCTTGAAGCTCCTGGACGAGATCGGCGCGCTCCCGTCGCGGCGGATCTCCGAGATCATCTACGGGATGGGCATGGGAAAAGTCCGCACGTACGGACGCAACGCCACCATGAGCCACCTGCGAACCATGGGCCAGATCGGCCTGGTGCTGAGCGAGGCCCGGCCGTCTCCGACGCAAAGCACGGCCGCCGCTAACTTCCACACCCTCACGCCGCTCGGCGTTCGGTTTCTCGGGATCTACGACGAGGCGGGACCGGCGACCCAGCCGTGACCGGAGAAGACGATGATGCCTTGTGTTGCAGCTTTTGCGGGAAGTCCGAGAGGGATGTCGTCGTGATCGTACCTGGCCCCGCCGTCTACATCTGCGACGAGTGTCTTGGGCTCTGCATCGGTGAGGCCGTCGAGGCACACCCCGAGCTGCTCCCCAAGCTGCTGGCGCACGCGAACGTGGTCGACGTCGACGCAAAGGAGGGGAACGGTGCGTGACCTACTGGGAGCACAACATCAGGTGGATCCCCATCGAGCGCACGATCTACTCGCGTCGGGCGCGTGCGCATCGCCTAGACGTGGAGGCGATCCACGACCTCTACATCGGCGTCGTTCATCAGGAGCCGTGCCCCAACTGCAAGGAGCTCTGCTCGTCGCAGCGCGACTTTGTCGACGTGAACGGCGGGATCCCCTGGGTGTACTGCTCGGCCTGCGACCCGGGGCTCGTCGAGCGCGAGGCGGAGTATCGGCCCGCCGGGTGGACGGACGCCGACGAGATCGAGCAGTTCGGATCGGTCCGACCGCCCAACTGACACTTTGACCACAGAGTGAGACCTCATGGACCTCGAGATGAAGATCATCGCCATTTTTGCCGGCATTTCCCCCGTCCTCGGGTTCGTGATGGGGCGGTGGCACGGCTACCGAAGCGCCAGGCGGGAACACCGACGCGAGATTGAGGCTGGCCTCGAATATCTCGATGCACTCGACGAGGCAACGCGTGATTGCGCGCCCGGGCTGTCCATGAGCGTGAGCCTGGTAGTCCAGACCCCGGCCCGACCTCCCTTGGAAGGGCGCGCGCATTTGCGTGACGTCCAGGCTGAGCCTGCCCCTTCGACCACAGAGTGAGACCACACCGGAGAGAAAACAATGTCCCGCAAGCGCCGCTACACCGACGTCAAGTTCGTCTACTACGACGGGAACGCCCACACCGTCCGCCTCGTCGTCGGCGACTGGGAGGACGGGTCGGTTACCTTGGAGGGGGACGACCTCGACATGGTCACCGCGGCCTTCTTTCATCTTCGAGGGTACATCGTCGAGCCCGGCCTCAAGCGCTACGGGCTCCGGAAGTACAAGAACGGGGGCACCACGACCATCACCGACGACCGGCTCAGCTACCGGAAGAGGAACCAGAGGGTTCCCCCCGTTCACTACTCACTCGACGCTAACGACGACCGTCCTGGTCAACTGCGGCTCTGGGTGCAGTGCACCCGCGCCAAGGTGTGGCTCAACTTCTCGATGGACAGAAAGACGGCTGACGAGTTTGGCCGCCGACTCGCGGCGGCGGCGGAGTGGGACGCCGACTGACCTTCGACCACCGAGGTGGAACCAAATGATCGACCCAAGAGCGAGACCAATGATCGCCTGCCCACGCTGCGAGTCCTCGGACTTCGACAACGTCGGCGACGGCGCGCGCGTCCGTTGCAAGGCCTGCAGCCTCGAGTGGGAACCGCTGTCCGAAGAAGTCCGGACGCTCGTGTTGTACGACGGGACCGGCGGCTGGACGTTCGGCGTCCGCTCCACGGCCGGAGAAGACGGAGGAAACGGTCCGGAGGAGTATGGCGCCTCCGCCCGCGCCGGTGGCGACCTTGCCTTCGTGTCGGCAAGCGGCGACCTCTCCGTGGAGACGGGTCCAGCCGGCCTCACCGTTCCGTTCGGCGTCCTCAGGCACTTGTTGGCGATCCGCGGCTTCGTCGTCATCGAGCCCGGCGTTGACCCTGCGACCAGAGAGCGAGGCCACGGCCAATGAGCGATATCGACAGCAAGCCGACGGTGGCCAGATGGGATCACGACGCACACGACCGCGCAAAAGGCCGGACCGGAGTCTGGGTGCCTGGAGAGACCTGGCCGATTCGCGCAGGCGGACAGATGGGAGGCGGCTCTTACACCGGGCCTTCGTTCATCATCCCGCACGCCGTGGCGGCAGATTCCTACGCTGCCTATGTCGCTGACTGCGGCGAGCACACCGGTGGCATGGAGTACCTGGGCGAGCGCGGAGGATTCACGTTTGGCGAGATGGACATGCAACTGCCGGGTTGGCGAGACCGTTGCGATCTCACCGATCCGTTCGAGCGCCTCAGAAAAGCTGGCTATGCGGAAGGTCTCGCTCGCGGGCGCGAGGAGCGTGAGGACGAGTTGGCTGCTAGCTCTGCGAGTATTTTCCCCGGGCAACGCGAAGGCGAGATGCGCAACGACTACGAGGCGACTCCCGACGAGGCGCTTGCACTCGCCCGCTTCTATATCGCGCGCATCCGCAGCGCCCCAGCCGCGGAGCGCACCATTACCCGGCGAGTGGCCGCCGTTGGCTTCGATTTCGGAGTCGACGTCGAGGTTTGGGTGGGCGACGTCGTCGCCTGGGCTACCACCAATATCCAGTATTCGCTCGACGAGAACGCAATCGCCGAAATCGTGCGCGACCAGTACCGGTCTTTGGTCGCGGCCGATCCACCCCCGCAAAGAGGACGATAGGTCATGCCCAACGACACTGCTCCCATCTACTATCGGGTGACCACGCGAGAGCGCACGGACGAGGAACGCGCGATGCTCGTTATCGGATTGCAGATGGTCAAAGGGGTTTTCACCGTCACCCCGGATCGGCACGACCCGACCGCCTTCTCAGTCATGGCCACTCGACGTGGGATCCAACAGGTACAGGCGCTGCTAGTGATCGAGGGCGTCGCGAAGGTCGAGGAAGTGACGAAGCCTCGTAAGACGAAGCCCAAGACTGGCGAGTGGTGCTGGTCCGAGGACGAAGAACGGTATGGGTCGACGTTCGATACGCGCGAAGCGGCTCTCGACGACGCTCGGAGCCAACTGTTCGGCGAACTCGACCGTGATTCGCGGGTGATCTTCGTGGCCCAGGTGGGACAGGTCGCCGACGCCGTCGACGCGATCTGCTCGACGCTGGACCACGACTGGATCTCCGAAAACGCCGAAGAGTACTTCTACGAGAACTTCCACAACGACGACAGCCTACTGGACGGCATCCCGTTGGAACTCTGGGAGGACCTGCAGGCCGACCTACACCGCGCCGTCGAGGCCTGGGGTGCTCGCACCGGCGTGCGCGACGACCTGCTCATGGGACCCGACTGGTACATCGTCGAGCACAAGAGCGTCGAACGGCTCGACCTCGAGCCTCTCCCCGCCCCGCGAGGGGAAGACCCTCGACTCACCCAGGCACGCACCAAAGCCGGCGTCGACGCGCCCAACTGACTTGGACACAGAGTGAGAGAACCCGAGGAACCGACCGCCATGAAGCTCGCTGAGGCAACCCGCGGCGAACCGCTCCCAGACGTGCCGCAGCCGCTGGCCGACAACCGACCGTGGCCTGGCCAGTGGGTTCTGGGTCGCCACTGGCCGCTGAAGTTGTGGTGGAAGTGCCCGCTGTGCCGAGGCCAGGTCCCCATCGAGCCCTACGAGGTGAACGAAGAGGGGATCGTCCACGATTCGCTCACACACAGTCTCGGCAACGAGGTAGGCGCGGAGCAATGCTCATGGAGTGGTCCCCTCAGGCTGCTCGACTACGACCATGAGGAACACGAGCGAGCTGTCGCCCGGGCCAACCGCGAGGTTGCCGGTGTGGATCAGTCAAACTGACGTTTTGAGAGAGAACGAAGAGAGTGAGAACGAACCCATGAAGATCATTGTTGGCCACATCGCACGGAGCGAGTTCCGCGAGTTCGAGCTCCGTTATGGATCCCCGGTGGACGTCGTCGAGGAACCCGCCCTCGGCGATCACCTCGAGGTCGACGGGTTTCCCGATGGCGCAGAGGTCCACCACATCACCGAGCACCAGGGCACGACCGCCGTTATGGTTCAGCCGTGGGACGGCGATGACGACGAACTCGACGCCCACGTCGCCAGTCTACGGCGCCAGCGATGGACGTTCGCGGGGAGGTTCACGACCGAGAAAGGGCGCCCAGAAGTCGGCCCGCGTTTGTTCGACGGCGGCGAGGAGGGATCTGGCTGGTACACCGACAAGCTCGACCTGGCCTGGATGGCCAAGCGGATCGCGGACGGGTGGGCGAAGTTTGACGGCGATATCCAAGACTATGCCGACCATGTCATCCAAGAACTCGTTGGCCGCGACTACGGCGACGACCGGCCGATCCACTGCAAGTCGGTGACGGTCCGAACCAATGAAACCGCGTCGGTGGCCGTCGTGAAAAAGACGACTGAGATCACGTACGACGCAGGCCTCGACGTTCGGTTCACCGTTCGTGGATCGGACGCCGCCAGGTACAGCTACAGCTTTTACGTCGGCCTGTTCGGCGGGGTGTTCCCGGTCGACTGCATCGGCCGGGCCAGTCTCCGGTACGGCGACCCTCGAGGCACCCCAGTGGAGCACTGGACGACGGTTCCGACATGTTCACACCCAGTGACGAAAGGACCGATATGAGGATCTACGTCCCCGAAACAGCGTCGCTGGTGGTGTACGAAGTCGACGGCGGCCACGCAAGCACCGGACGGCATTTGTACGACGACGGGCGTACCGAGGTCGAGGTAGACGCGTCCCTCTACTTGGAGTCCGTACGCCGAGGAACGGCCCGAGGCCAAGCACTCGCGCTCGCGCTCGGCCAGCCAGCGGGCACCGTAGTCAACGGTCAAGTCGCCACGCTGGACGCGATCCTGAAGGGCATCCGCGCGAGCTGTGCGAACTGACACTTTTGATGAACCAGCCGAAAGACGAAAGGGAAAAACATGAGACTGAAACGACCAGTTGGATTCTTACACTCGGGCACGATCAGGCTGACGGAATTCCGCGCCCAGATCGGCGAGTATGTCCGCGCCTGTGAAGTGGTGCAGCAGTCGTTCGTCATCACGAGAAAGGGCAAGCCCGTCGCCAGACTCGTGCCTATAGACGACGGGTCGACCATCCACGGGGACGGGACGGTGACCGGCGAGATGCCGCTCACGGCGGGAACGTCCCTCTGAGGGAGAGAGCCGAGAAACCCCATGAACGCACCCGTACCCGCACCCGCGCCCACGAACGAGTACTTCGTTCAGTTCGACGGCGACCCCGACCTCTACCACGCGGTGGCGCCGGGACCCGACGAAGCCGTGCAGCAGATCCTCCAGCGCATCCAGAGCCCGCCGGGGTCGTGCGGTTTCATGTGGCGCGTCCGGATCACCGACGGTGTGACGGCTTTGCTCCTCGGGCGCCCCGACGCCCGCTTCGACATACGCGAGATGCCCGGGCCGCGCACCATGGCCATGACGCTCAAAACTGGGGATCCCTACCTCGTTATCAAGGCGGCGATGGAGGGCAAGCTCCTGCTCGAGCACCCCGAGACCGGCGAGAAGATCGCGCCCGAGCTGAGCACCGAAAGTGCAGTCCGGACCCCGGCACAGCTCTGGGCCGTGGAACAGATGCGGTATGCAGCGCTCGCCTGGCCCGGCAAGGCGCTTCAGTTCTTCGAGCACTGGCGGCGGTGGTGGCAGTGCCGCCGCATGGAGACCACGCCTCCGACTGACACTTTGAGGAGAGAGCGATGACCCATCCGTACCGCGAAACTGCGCAGCCAGACATTTTCGACGACGAGTCCAAGCGCCATTGCGTCGAGAGCATCGCCGAGATCCCCGTTGTCGACGCCCTCGTCGTCGTCGTCGGCCTCGCCACGGCCCGCGCCGTCGTCGAGGTCCACGCATTCCTTCATGGTCCCGTGGCCCCCACGCGGAAACGAAAAATGCGGATCGCCAAAAAGATCGCTGCGCGCGACGGCCGGCTTCGTTACCCGCATCCCCTTCTGCGACGATCAAGGCGCGAGGGCGACTGACACTTTGAGAGGAAAGTGAAACCAATGGAAGTCGAAGAACGAGAAGAAGATGGCTGGAAAGCGCTCAACAAGAAGTGCCGGGAGGCTACCGGTTTTTTTGCTGGGGTCATCGCTTTGTCGGTATGGGCGCGCGAACTCGATCCCGATGACGACGCCCCCTACGACCCCGACGGGGCTACGGAAGCGCTGGCCAACTTGCTCGGGTCTTCGGGCGACGCCACCAGCCGAGCTGCGGCAGCGGCGATTCTATTCGCGCTCTGTAAGGCGGGGTACGCCATCTCTCGGGAGAAAGTGAAACCAATGGAAGACAAAGAACAGCCGGAAACGAACCTCAGCGTCACGATGGAACCCGCCGTAGAGGTTTGCTTCGCGGCCCACCACCTGCTCATGGAGCAGGCTGACGACGAGCACGACGCCTGGATCGTCTGGCCCGGAGAGATCGTGCCCCGCAAGTACAACGGCGACCTCTTCACGCGAGGCCCGCTGATCTGCATGAAGGTCGAGCACGACGCCGTGGCCACCGCCTACTACCGCGACTTCAACCCTCGTGTGATGAAGCGACCCAAGGCCTGGAAAGGGAAGTGAGAACCCATGGTACGCAAGAAAAAACTCAAGCACCGGCCACTACACGGTTCGCGCAAGATCGCGGGAAGCCTTCACGTGACCGTATTCGGCAATCGCCGGCGCGTCAGAATCATGGTGTGGACCAGCAAGTCCGGGCCACGCGTCAAGGACTATCCGCCTTCGCGTGACGTGCTCGTGTCGTGGAGAGCCTCACTCGGCCAGGCGCAGGCCGACCATCTCACCGCCGACCTCGCTGCTTGTCTGGGCTACGAGGTCGCTGGGTACAGGTGGCCGGTTCGGGCTCACGAGGGTCGGCGGCTCGTGGTCATGCCCCTCGCCGGGGGAGTCAAGATCGGCGTAGGGGGGAGCTCTCACTTCGATTGGCGCACCGTCACCGTGACCCCTGCGGCGGCGCGGAAGATCCTCTCCGAACTGGCGGAGATTCTCGGATGGGACCTCGAAGCCTGATGTCCGAGCCAGGCCAGCAGTCGCTCAACGTCACGGTGATCCACTGTCGCCGCGGTCGCGTGCATACGAAAGAGCCCTGTTCGGCCCCAAGCTGCACGACGCCGCACACCCGGTTTTGCGACTTCCCTCTGCGGGGTCGCAAGGCCGGGCGCACCTGCGACGCGAAGTTGTGCGACAGCCACGCCACCTGCGCCGCCCCCGGTAAGCATCACTGTCCGCCTCACGCGATCCTGACGCTGAAGGAGAACGCGGCGAAGTGAGCGACGTGCTGATCCTCCGCGGCAGTTGCCTGCGCACCCTCGGCGAGCTCGACGAGGGTTCGGTGCGCTGCTGCGTGACGTCGCCGCCGTACTGGGGGCTGCGTTCCTACCTCCCCGACGGCCATCCAGACAAGGCCCACGAGGTGGGCACCGAGGCGACGCCCGAGCTCTACGTCGAACGCTTGGTCGACGTGTTCCGAGAGGTGCGCCGCCTTCTGACGGACGACGGGACGCTCTGGCTAAACCTCGGGGACACCTACGTCTCGAGGAAGGGCAATCCTCACCCTCAGGGTCCGGAGTCCGACGGCTACACGCGCCGCAATCGCAACGCGCGCCGCCGGGCGCCCAAGCCTGACGGCCTGGACTACAAGAATCTCGTTGGGATCCCGTGGCGCGTCGCGCTTGCGCTCCAGGCGGACGGCTGGTTCCTCCGGTCTGACGTCATTTGGGCCAAGCCCAATCCCACGCCCCAGAGCGTGATCGACCGACCTACGAGCGCGCACGAGTACGTGTTTTTGCTCAGCAAGTCTGGGACGCCGCTTTTCTGGACGCACCCGACGCGGGGCACCGTGCGCAAGCATCCGGATCCCGACTACGTCTGGCGCCACAATAAAACCGGTGAGATCGTGACCACCGATCCGGAGGACGCGGACAACTGGCGTCGCCGGAACCTTTGGAGAGGGCACGACTACTTCTACGACATCGACGCGATCCGAGAGCCGCACACGATGCGCCCACAGAGACGCCCCACGGGCCGCTCGACCGACGACCCAGTTTCTCGCCCCGGGCACCCCCCCCAGGCGTGGAGCAACTCCGTCCGGGCGGAGCCTGCGCCCGACGGCCACCCGCTCGGTCGCAACAAGCGCTCGGTCTGGACGGTCCCCACGCAGCCCTACCCCGGCGCCCACTTCGCCGTGATGCCGCCGCGCCTAGCCGAGCCGTGCATCTTGGCCGGGTCCGCGATGGGCGACACGGTGCTCGACCCGTTCGCCGGCGCTGGGACCGTTGCCATCGTCGCGCTACAGCACGGCCGCAAGTTTGTTGGCTGTGAGCTCGTCCCGGAGTTCGTCGAACTCGCCGAGGCGCGGATCCAGGGGGCGACGAGCCAGCGCCAACTCTTCACGCCGGTGGGCAAGGTGGCGCCGTGAAGAAAGACGAACTCGACTCTGTGGAGCAG
>SDBS01006068.1_pt1 | contig 11766 bp, 11 predicted proteins | sample 2277091 | NCBI WGS metagenome assembly SDBS01 (sample SAMN10404972, study PRJNA504765) | marine sediment metagenome | isolation source: marine sediment core GS10_PC15, 163 cmbsf | place: Arctic Ocean: Southern Knipovich Ridge | collected 2010 | reverse complement strand
TGTTGTGTCTATTCCTTCTAATATAGCAGAAGGATATGGAAGAAAGACAACCATGGATTACATTAGGATGCTTTACATATCTTATGGTTCTGTTTGCGAATTGGAAACGCAGATATTATTAGCAGGGGATTTAGCTTTAATTGAAAAAGGTGAATTGGGTACACTAAAAAAAGACATCGCAGAAAGCTAAAGTATGTTAAAAGCGCTGATAAAATCTCTAGAAAACAAACACTTGAATCCTTGACCCCTGGAATCCTTGGACCCTCTTCTCCAACTAAATTGGAGAAGAACCATATTTTTTGACTTTTTACGAGTTCGTCATTTTTGAAACATCGATAATTTATTTTGTCAAGGAATGATCATGACTATGGATTATGATACTTTTAAGGAACAATCAAATCGGGGAAGACATAAGACAGGGAAGATCAGATCGTTGGGACTGTGTCTTGGTGCGTCTACTGTTTCAATTGTCCAGGTGGAGCAGGAGCAAGGTGCTGCCGGGGGGAATCCGGGCATGGCGAAAAACAGCCCCTGCGTGGTCGGCTATTCACTGCACCCTCACGAGGGTGATCCCAAACGGACACTGCTTTCCGCACTCGAAGGTCTCGACCTGGATTCATTCGACAGGATTGCCGCCACCGGCCGGAGGTTCCGCGAGTACGTAAATTTGACCTCAATACCCGAACCTGAAGCAGTGGAATACGCTTACCGGTTTGTCAAACCTTCTGACATCTCATGCCCGGCCGTTGTTTCCGCAGGCGGCGAAACCTTTATGATATATGTTTTGAACCGTTTGGGTCAGATTTCTAACGTTCTGACCGGCAACAAGTGTGCCTCGGGAACCGGTGAATTCTTCCTTCAGCAGCTCCGCAGAATGAACGTGTCACTTGAAGAGGCGGCCCAGTGGGCCGCTGAGATAGAGCCGCATCACGTCTCCGGGCGTTGCTCTGTTTTTTGCAAATCCGACTGCACCCATGCCACCAATAAAGGTGTCCCAAAGTCAAAGGTGACCGCCGGACTTTGCATGATGATGGCGAACAAAGTTCTTGAGCTTTTAAAAAAGGTGGAAAGGCGCAACATTATGGTTGCCGGCGGTTCGGCCCACAACCAAATGATGATCGAGTATTTGCGTAAGGAGATTCCCGGACTTGTCGTTCCCGAGGAAGCGCCATATTTTGAAGCGCTTGGCGTCGCGCTCTGGGGGCTGGAACACGGAACAGTAAAATTTCCCGGAATATCGGACTTGTTTGACACGGGAGGCGACCCGTTTGACACGCTTGACCCACTCCGGGATTTCGAAGACATGGTGGAATTCAAAACCATTGAGATGGGTGAGGTCCGGTCCGGAGATGTATGCATACTTGGCCTTGACGTTGGTTCAACCACCACCAAGGCGATTCTTCTACGAAAAGAGGATGACGCCTTGCTTGAGTCTGTTTATCTGCGCACCGACGGCGATCCGGTGGGAGCTTCCCGGCAGTGCTATCATTCGATCCTTGATCAGGTAAAGAAAAAGGTTGATCTTTCGGAAATATCTATAGAGGGGCTGGGTGTCTGCGGCTCCGGTCGCCAGATTGCCGGTCTTCATGCACTTACGGGCGGTGTTATCAACGAAATCATCGCTCATGCAACCGCCGCCGTATATTTTGACCCCCAGGTAGACACCATATTTGAGATAGGGGGCCAGGATGCCAAATACACCTACATTACCAATGCGGTGCCATCCGATTATGCCATGAACGAAGCGTGTTCAGCCGGCACGGGGTCATTTTTGGAAGAATCCGCTCTTGAGACTCTTGGTGTAAAAATGGAGGATATTGCAGAGATTGCACTTAAGGGCAAAAAACCACCCAACTTCAACGACCAGTGTGCTGCATTCATCGCTTCTGACATAAAAAACGCCATTCACGAAGGGGTTGAACATGAGGATATCGTCGCCGGACTGGTCTATTCCATCTGTATGAACTATTCAAACAGGGTCAAAGGGAACCGGCAGGTGGGGGAGAAAGTCTTCATGCAGGGCGGTGTCTGCTACAACCGGGCGGTTCCGCTTGCCATGGCAGCCCTTGTGGGTAAGCCGATCATAGTTCCTCCTGAACCGGGGCTCATGGGCGCCTATGGTGTTGCACTTGAGGTCAAAAAGAGAATTGAAATGGGATTAATGGAAAGGGACCGCCTTGACCTTCAGGTTCTGGCAAATCGAGAGGTGATATACGGAAAGTCATTCATATGCAAAGGAGGCAAGGAGAAGTGCGACCGGCGCTGCGAAGTAGCTATGATCGAGCTTGAAGGCAGTAAATATCCCTTTGGCGGTGCCTGTAACAGGTACTACAATTTGCGGCACAATATAAAATACGAAGTTGAAAAACTTGATCTGGTCAGGGTCCGGCAGCAGCTTGTATTCGAAAAGTACGGTGCTAAGCTTGCCCCGGACTCTGATCAGGGCTTGCGGAAAAAGGGCGTAAATAAATTCAGGGGAAGGATCGGCATCAACAGGAGTTTTTTGGTCAACACCTACTATCCCCTTTATTCCACATTTTTTGCCCAACTGGGATTCGAACCGGTTGTGCCCGATTCCTATTCTCAGGAAGGGATTGACCAGAGAAACGCTGCTTTCTGCTATCCGGCGGAACTGGGACATGGGTTTTTTCACTCGCTTCTTTGGATGGAAAATCCACCGGAGTACATTTTCCTTCCCCATTTCAAAGCAGTTCCTGCGCAAGACGGCAGTTCCTGTTCCCAGGTCTGTCCTTTTGTCCAGGGTGAGACGTTCTGTCTTCAGGCCGCATTCAAGGAAAGACTCGGCGAGCTTAAGCAAAAAGGGACAAAGATCTTAACCCCCCTTCTTGACCTGACCAAAGGGCTGGCATTGGCCGAAAAACCTCTGGTAGAGACCGCAATTAAGATGGGAGTAAGGAGAAAGGAGGCCAGAAAGGCTTTCAGCAAGGCGCTGGAGCAACAGATGGAATGTGAGGCCGAGATGAGGGAGATCGGAAAAAAAGTTCTAAAGGATCTGGAAGCCGATCCGGATAAGAGCGCTGTTGTGATTTTCGGCCGATCATATAACGGATTCGTTGAGGAAGCACACATGGGCATCCCTCACAAGTTCGCATCAAGAGGCATTCTGGTCATTCCTCTGGATTTTCTCCCGTATGATGATGAGAGGGGGAAGCGCCATATGTACTGGGGGATTGGCCAGCGTATCATGATGGCAACCCGGTTCGTCGAACAGCATCCTCAACTGTTCGGCACCTTCATAACCAACTTCTCATGCGGCCCGGATTCTTTCATAATCGGATATTTCAGGGATATCATGGGTCGAAAACCTTCACTGACGCTTGAGCTGGACAGCCACACGGCAGACGCCGGTCTGGAGACCAGGATCGAGGCGTTTCTTGACATCGTTACTGCCTACCGACAATTGCTGGCAGGGGATTGGATCGACGAAGAGGAACTGACATTTATTCCTGCCCGAACTTTTCTTGATGACGGTATCGCCAAAGTGACCACATCTTCGGGTGAGACGCTGCCCATGACAGACCCGCGTGTGACGCTTCTGATTCCGTCCATGGGCAGACTTGCCTCAGAATCGATGGAAGCGTTATTTCGTAGGGAAAGTTTCACCGTGTTTGCCCATCCTCCATCAGACGAGGCGGTGCTGAAACTGGGACGGGCAAACACATCCTGTAAGGAGTGTCTGCCGCTTCTACTCACCACGGGAACGCTGCTCAACTACATTCGTAATCATAAACGGGACGACGAGGTTCTGGTATACTTCATGCCCACCGCCGCCGGCCCTTGCCGGTTCGGCCAGTACTACATTTTCATGGAGGATCTGATGAAAAGACGTGAGATGGCGGACGTAGCCATGCTTTCACTAACGTCAGAGAACTCCTACGCGGGTTTGGGCGGCGAGTTTCAGCTAAAAGTGTGGTGGGGGATTGTCGTATCCGATGTTATGGAAGACATCCGGTCAATGTTACTGGCCAACGCAAGAGACACGGAAGAGGCAACCGAAATATTCAATGAAGAGTGGGGCATGATACTGGGTGAATTTGAAAATAAAGATTTAGATTTCTTGCTGCTGGAAGAACAGCTCGCTAAGACCGCCGAACGGTTCAGCAGGATTCCTTTGAAGCGTCCGCGCGAAGAGGTGCCCACAATCTCTCTTGTAGGTGAGATATTCGTCCGGCGGGATGGTTTGTCGCGCCAGAATTTGACTGAAACCCTTGCGGAAAAAGGGTTCGCCGTCATCTGTTCACCGATTGCAGAGTGGATACTCTATTCCGACTATTTGTTGGAAAACAGGCTCTCCGACCATACAATGTCATTTATGGGGAAGCTGGGGTTCATGCTCAAAAAGAGATCCATGGCTCGATACAAAAAGCGTATCAAGTCCATGTTGTCCCGCTCAAAACTCGTTCATGCAGAGCCGCTAAATATCAAATCGATCATTGACAACGCCACCCCTTATATATCACCAAACCTGACCGGTGAGGCCATCCTGACGGTGGGAAGCTCCCTCACCGAGGTGGCGTCACATGCCTGCGGTGTGATCGCCATAGGCCCCTTTGGGTGCATGCCCAACCGCCTGTCGGAATCAATCCTTACCGAGGTCATGACCCGTGAAGGGAAGCTGGCGACTGATCCGAACAATGATCGGCTAAGATCCATACTTGCCGATATTGAAGACCTGCCATTTTTGGCAATCGAAAGCGACGGCTCGCCTTTCCCCCAGCTCATCACTGCAAAGCTGGAAACTTTCTGCCTGCGGGCCGAGCGGTTGCATGGCAGCATGCTTGATGTTAAAAATAAGCGTAAGGTTGGGTTACAGTAAATACAAGCATCATGATAAATACTGGACAGGTATATGAGCCTGGATGAACCCAAAAATCTCTTGACAGCACAAGCATGAATGTTTAAAATTAGGTGTTCTGTTGCTGATCGAAATGTTATGCGATTTCTCTCGCACATCCCTTTTGCCTGGATCTTGATTCTCGGGAACGGATAGATGCAACTCTAAAAGTAAGGAGGATTCAGAACCATGAACGAATTGCTGGCTCCTGGCGGCAGTGTCGAAATGGTAGAGGCCGTATTTTCCAGTGGCGCAGATGCAGTCTATGTTGGGGCAAAAGGATTCAGCCGCAGAAAGTGCGTCTGGGAACTGGAAGACAGCCAAATCAGGGAAGCAGCGCGCATAGCCGATGCCCATGGGGGCAAGCTTCGTGTGGCCATTAACGCAGAGATCCAGGAAAAACATTTTATCCAGGTGCTGAGAAAGGTCGCCAAGTGGGCGCAATGGGGCGCGGAAGGTGTCATCGCTAAAACACCCGGACTCATGCGGCTCATTCACAGCAACTATCCGGAATTGATTATCCACGCAAGTGTGGGTTGCAATATCAAGACCAGAGAAGAACTGGAACATTGCCAGGAGGCAGGCGCCACCCAGGTTGTTGCCAGCACCGAAATCGACACCGTAGAAAAGTTACGGCACTTCAAAAACGAGGCAGACCAGATCGGGATTCTTGTGGAGGCCATGCTCCACGGCAACCGCTGCATCGGCGGCGTAGGCAACTGTCTGTTTCATGAGATCACCAGCGACTCGTATATAAGAAAGGTATACCACGATGAAGAGGGCAATGAGATTGTCGAGTACGAGGGCTGGCCGGACAGAAGCGGCAGCTGCTTTCGCTTCTGCCTGCTGACAGAGGCCCAGCGGAATAAATTGATGCGCCGCAGGGGAAAGAGCTCCGAGGAGATTATCAGCATCAATGAAAGAATCGAACGCCGGCCAAATGTTGCCTTTGCTATCAGGGGTGAGGAACTGAGACAGTACATTGATCTGGGTTTGCAGACCCTGAAGGTGCAGGGCCGTGAGTATCCTGTGCCTTTGATCGCCCGAATGATTCATGCTTACCGTGTCCACATCGATGGCCACGCCCAGGGGAAAGACCTTCATGATCTGGAATTGATTGCTGCGGATGAAGATATCCGGCGACTTGCCCTGGAACGCGACCAGGTCCGGATGGAAAAGACCCGGGAGATGCATCAGCAGATCAAGGGGATATGAAGGGATGGGCATATGACAAAAGTATATCTGGTGCGCCACGGTCAGACAGCCTGGAACCTGGAGGAGGTCTTTCGTGGACGGGCCGATATCCCCCTTGATGAAACAGGGAGAAAAGAAGTTCATCTGGTCGGCGAGGCCCTTAAGTACGAAACCCTCCATGCCATCTACAGCAGCCCTCTCTCCCGTTCCATGGAAACAGCTGAAAATATAGCCAAATTCCAAAATGTTCCGGTCACGCCTTTTGATTCTATTATTGACATCAGCTATGGAGAATGGGAAGGAAAGAGTCTGGAAGAAGTTCAAGAAAAGTTTCCGGATCTTTATGCGCTCTGGCTTGAGGAACCCCACAAAGTCAGCTTCCCCGCAGGGGAAAGCCTGGATGAGGTCCGCTCACGTGCCATGGAAGCCGTGGAGAATCTGGTGGCAAAACATAAGAATGAGAATATCGCCCTGGTGGCCCACCGGGCACCAAACAAGGTGATCTGCTGTGCCCTTCTGGGAATCGACAACAGTAACTTCTGGCGAATACAGCAGGACACCGCCGGCACCAACCTCTTCACTTACAAAGACGGCCAGTGGATCGTCTCGTTTCTGAATGACACCTCCTACCTCAAGGTTCTGGGGAAACCTGCCCTTTCTGATTTTTGATCGGTATACTTTTTCAGACGGATTGACAGGATGGACTGGGTATAAAATTTAATCATACCTGAAGCTCGTTTGAAATCGATTTGTTGCAAAGAACTAAACTGTTACGTTACGGTAAACGTGGAAGTATTTGTCCGTGTGTGTCTGCGGTTTTATTATTTTAAGAGGAGAATCTCATGAAAAAAACCGGCGTTTTTTATCACCCCAGCTTCAGCCGCAGGAGCTACCTTACCAGGGGCGCCAGGCTGGAAGATTTTCCGGGAGCCATTGAACATCTACTGGCCCGTGATAATGTTATCCTGTATGAATCGCCGCCAATAGAGGAGGAGTGGATCCTGAAGGTGCACACACCCGAGCTTATCCGGGGCGTGGAGGCCGACCAACTCTGTTCAACGGCCTGGCATTCTGTGGGCGGCGTGCTTCTGGCCGGGGAAAAGATCTGTACAGGGGAAATTGACAATGCCTTTGCCCTTATCGGTGCCGGCGGCCATCATTCTGGAAGAGACTACTTCGGCGGATTTTGCTGCTTTAACGATGTGGTCATTACCATTACCTATCTGCGTGAGATACACAATATCCAGCGGTTTGCAATTCTGGATACGGATGCCCACCATGGAGACGGCACACGGGATCTGCTTGGGAACGACCCTGATGTGCTCCATGTATGCTTCTGCAGCATGGAATCTGTTTCTGCAGATGGCACAAAGGTAGACGTTCGGGCGCCTGGAGGCTTCCGGGGATTTTGGGGCGGGAGCGAAAAGGATGACAAGAACATAGACAACCAATATGCCGACAAGGTAAAGGCTGAGTTCCATTCCCGGGTTATGGATTTCAAGCCGGATCTGATCTTCTGGTACTTTGGTTTTGATACTCACACGGGTGATTACGGCAGTCTGGGGCTGAGCGGCCGCTGCTTTCAGGAGATTGCCCGTTTTATGAAACAGACCGCAGAGGAGGCGTCCGGCGGCCGTCTGGAAGTGGTTTTAGGCGGTGGTTCCCGAACGGACATAGCCACCAATGTTATCCCACCAATTATTGAGATCCTTGCAGAAGCCTAAGAAAACAAAGCCTTACTTAGTTTCCAATTCAGAAATGAGTATTTTTTTCGATGAGCAAGGCCGCACAAGGGTTTGCGTTGAGGCGTACTGCTGAGTACGCCGCAGACGGAAACCCGCGGAGAACGCCGCTCATCGGAAAAAAGGCCATTTCTGGATGGAAACTAGCGAAGTTTTCCTACTGTGACAAGATACACCACCGTCTCCTCTTTACCATCTACACCTATCAGTTCGTTGAAATCATCATCAAAAAAGGCGCCGATGGGACATGAACCGAGGCCCATGGCGGATGCAGCCAGCTGGACATTCTGGCAGACATGACCAAGATCCATGGCAATGTAGCGCATCGCACGGTCGCGGTATTTAACCATGCACCGGAGCATCATGGCGGTCCAAATAATAACCACCGCCGCTCTTTGCACCGCGGGCTGACCCAGGCCGGCAACGGTGAATCCCTGATTGAAGTTTCCGGACTGCAAGCGCTCCAGAGCAAAGTCCGCCACATCAAAATGGTAAATTCCCTGGGGCACTTCTTCCACCTTGTCAATATAGAGATAGGTTTCAAAGGGATAGAGGGCGCCGGCAGAAGGAGCGGTGCGGAGCAGATGGATTCCGGCCCGTGCGGTCACGCCCTGGGCCGCCCACATCAGTTTGGCCAGTTCCCCGACACTGAGCGGTTCAGGGGTTGTATCGCGTTCGGATCGACGTCTGGCCAGGCATTGCCAGAGGTCAGCCGGCCGGCTCAGGTCCGGTTCCGGCAGTTGCAGACGCTCTGCATCCGGGTAGTTCTTGAAGCGTTCGGGTGCCGGGATGGAACCTAGATCGTCACTGATGGGTCGATCCCGGTGATACTTGGTGCCCTGAAGATAGCGAAAAGCAAGGCCTTGTTTATATCCTGCCATAGCTTACTCCTTTCATGAAAATTGATAGCAAAATAATTAGATCAAAGAATTACAAAGAATTATTTGTCATTTTTTTTATGGAGTTTCTGAAAATATTGCTGATACTAAATATGAGTAAAGGGATTTGCAATGTTGTGTCAATATTTTTTTATTGACACGCAAATCAGCATATGAGTACTATTTGGTTGACAATCGGTTATGGAAACTCATGGGGTGTACAATGGGAAACCGAATAGATTACCGGATTAATTACGAGAAGGCTATAGAAACTATTGTCTGGTTAGCCAGCGAAAAACCAGGAATAGACATATACCATTTAGGAAAGGTATTATTTTATGCGGATAAAAAACATATAAACCGCTATGCGAGACCGATTATTGGAGATACTTATATTCGTATGGATTATGGTCCAACCCCCTCCGGTGTAAAAGATTTAATATCAAAAAATTTTTGGTTGAGTCCAGACCATATTGAAAGTGTAACCAATGCCATAGAAATTAAAAATACCCCGTACCCGTCAATTTCCGCCTCAAGACCACCCAATATGGACTTTTTTTCAGAAACCGATATTGAATGTTTAAAAGAATCTCTTTTTAAATACGGTGACAAGTCTTTTGAATTATTAAAGAATAAAACGCATAATGAAAGATGTTGGCTTGAAACCAGCCCTAACCAGCCTCTTGATTATGCGTTATTTGTTGATGAGGATAATCCGAATCGAGAAGAAATATTAAAGGAAATGTCTGAAACAGCCGCCTATCTTCAGGTGTAAAGTGCTACTGCCCGGCGATGTGTTATATATCTATTGTTCTTATATAAAACCACAACCAAAACACAAATTCGTTGTTTGTGTTTGTCCCGACCCCCCTCTTTTTTTCTTTATAAACACCGAACCTAGAAGCAGGACATTAGACGCTCAACTTTTTGTTTCACAGTCTGAGATACCCTCTTTGCAGCACGATTCATATATTAACACTGCTGAAATAGTTACTTTTCCAAAGGCTGAAATTGATAATGCCGAAAAAATGGGAACCCTGCCTCCCCGGGTTAGGAAAAGAGTGAGAGAAATTGTAATTAATCACAGACATTTATCACCTATGCACAAAAAAATTGTGTTAGATAATTTGACCGGTCTGCTCCCCGCAAGCTCCGTCCTTTTGGACGTGGTCGAGGGGAGCTATATAAAAATGCAAAAAATTCCTGTATTATTGCACTGATGAAAAACCCTAAGAATAAGGTTCTGGAACTGGCCTCAAATGCACTGAGTTGGACTGACGATGCTATCCGGAAATTTACGTCACATGAATTTCTGCCTGAACCCATAGACTGCAGACCGGGATGCCACTACTGTTGTTTTAACATGCCGGTGGTGACGCCTCCCGAGGCTTTGCTTATGGGATATCATATAGAGCAGGTCTTTACGGATAAGGAGAAACAGGAGATTTTTGATAGAATCCAGAAGATTCTAGAACACATAGATGGCATGAACCCTGAAGAAATAGTAATGATTAGGCATGAGCTGCCCTGCATCTTCCTAAAAGATGCAATGTGCATTGTTTACAAGGTGAGACCTGCTGTGTGTCGGACCTGCACATCGATAAGTGCCGAACATTGCAAAATGATCTTTGAGTCCAGAAATCACAGGGCCAGACTTCGTTGTTATCAACATATACGTGAAATCTCTCAAACTTTTCAGGAAAAGCTGGTGAACAGTTGCAAGGAGATGGGATGTCAGTCTGATCTTTTGTATGTTGCAGAGGCCATAAGAGATTATTTTAAGCACCCCAGCCCCATGGAAGCGTGGATCCAAGGCGAAATGGTCTTTAATATCAGGTAAAAGTATCTTGACAAAACCCTTTTGGAAGTTCATGGTAACGTTTTCTTTTACATATCTTTAAAACCAAAAAATGTCTGGAATGCTGCAACGGTGCTTCCTTGACAGGTTTTAAGAGCTTCAAATAAATGAGGAAAAAATGGTTAAGGCAAAAATTGCTGATAAGGTAAAGGTTCACTTTACAGGTTCCTTAGAAGACGGCACGGTATTTGGTTCTACGATGAATGAGGAGACGTTTGAATTTGCAATCGGAGAAAAGAACATGCTGCCGGGTTTTGAAAGTGCGGTAATCGGAATGCAAAAAGGAGACACCAAGACAATCACACTTCCCCCGGAGGATGCTTACGGTTCTTATAAAAAAGAACACGTATTTGTTATGGAAAAATCGGGTTTTCCCAAGGAAGTAAATTTAGAAATTGGGAAGAGACTGAGAGTCCGCCTGCAAGATGGAAGATATGCTATGGTTACTATTAAACAATTCACTGAAGATAGTATCGTGCTGGATGAAAATGATCCACTTGCAGGCAAAACCCTCACTTTTAAAATAGAACTTGTTGATATTTTATAAGGGAAAGTTTAGCAAAGGTTTCATGTTAGAGGTGCCCATATGATGCCATACGAAGAAGCTGTGGAGAAATTCAAGGAGGTGTTAAAACTAGATCCTGATAACGTCCAGATATGGGCCAGTTGGGGAGTGGCACTGGTAGAGCTGAAGCAGTTCGAGAAAGCCGCCGAAAAGTTTAAAAAAGCTGTAGAACTCCAGTCGGACTTTGTCCCGGCCTTGTACGGCTGGGGCATAGCTTTGAAAGCACAGGGAAAAGAGGAAGAAGCGGCCGAGATATTTCAAAAGGCCGCAGAAATTGACACTGCAACGCAGGATTTAACAAAATCCGAGCACACGTAGGGAACTTTGAAAAAATTGTTTCAAAAGGAGTGTTGATGAATTGTATATTTTGCCAGTCAGAGCTTAATAAAAATGATATCTTAAAAGATGGACTTGATGCTAGAATAGCAGGTCAAAAAACAATCCCTATTGAATACAATTGTTCAAAATGCATCCATGTTTGGGTTACTGAAACTTGTGCAGAAAGATTCCCACTTGACCCTTTCTTTCATGATCCGGAAAGAAGAATGACGATTAGCAGATGTATTCGAAAACTGTGTGAACAAAGTGATGATAACCGTTTACAAACGCCATTAAGCCTTCAGGCTTTAAGCTATTTTTGGATGAAGAAGTAACGAACCCGAACACAAAGGACC
>SDBS01006067.1_pt1 | contig 11766 bp, 8 predicted proteins | sample 2277091 | NCBI WGS metagenome assembly SDBS01 (sample SAMN10404972, study PRJNA504765) | marine sediment metagenome | isolation source: marine sediment core GS10_PC15, 163 cmbsf | place: Arctic Ocean: Southern Knipovich Ridge | collected 2010 | reverse complement strand
TTTTTGTGTTTCAGCTGACAATCAGGATCCCAATACTCAAATAATGGGATCACATCAAGCAATAATTGTTCTAAAGGGACACGGAAAATACTTGACAAGACGGATTTGGGTCTGTCGTGCTATTTCTTAGCGTATATTTCTGCGCGAATATGCACAGTACCCTATAATAAACATTATTTGATAATTATTTATATAAACTGATAGCTACAATATAAATATTATGAATTATCTGTTATGATAAAAATATAAAGTGAGGGAATAATGCCAAAGGAATCAAGAACAATAAAGCGAAAACTTACAGCAGAATTTAGAAAAGCTGCTTCATCAAACACTGGACGTGTTCATATCGTTCCCGGAAAAGACGGCTGGTCTGTTAAAAGGGAGGGTTCAAAACGTTCAACAGCAGTTAGATCTACAATACAAGGTGCATTAAAAGTAGCAAATAGTGTGAAATCTGCTGATAGAATTATTGTTCATAAAAAAGACGGTTCAATTCAACGATCGATAAAAAAGAAATAGAATGGATGAAGATAAGGTATTTATTAATTGTCCATTCGATAACAATTATTTTGTTCTTTTAAAGCCACTTCTATTTACGATATGTTATATTGATTTAAAGCCACAGATTTCAGAAACTACTGATTCTGGCGATTACCGCCTTCGAAAGATTAAAACCCTAATAAAAAATTCGCGATATTCTGTTCATGACTTGTCACGGATGGAACCTCTGAAATCTGGAGATCTGCCAAGATTTAATATGCCTTTTGAATGCGGAGTTGACTTTGGGATTAAACTATCAGACCTCAGAAAATATGGTGCGAAAAAATTTCTTATCTTGGAAAAAGAGCGGTATCGATATAAAAAAGTAATATCGGACATATCTGGTAATGATATTAAAGCACATAATAATGAACCTGAAAAGATAATCAAGGTAGTAAGAGATTGGTTCAGGGCAAATAATAACAATGTCCCTTGGCATAAGGAAATTTGGTTAGCATATACTGAATTCAAATATGACTACGATGATATATTGATAAAAGATGGCTATGATCCAAATGACATTGAAGCGCTTACTTTTAGCGATATTATTGAATTAATGAATGCCTGGATTAAGATATATAAAAGGAAAATATAATTTCTTTACAAATAAACAATACAGAAAACCCATATAATGTGACGTGCCCCCATTATTTGTACCACTCTTTATGTTAGTCCAACTGGCTGAAATTGTGTAGTAGGAACCATGATCGTTTCCGGAACAGGCGGTCGGTAACCCAAAGCGCTGTGCGGCCTGATCGTGTTATATTCCTTCCTCCACATCTCAATCAATATCTCTGCCTCTTTCAAGGTATAGAAGATTTCTCCATTCAGCAGCTCGTCTCTCATCTTGCCGTTGAACGATTCAATATAGCCGTTTTCCCAGGGACTACCCGGCTCGATGAATAGCGGCTTGATCTGCAGCTTTGCCAGCCAGCCACGCACGTTTTTAGCAGTAAACTCTGCCCCATTGCCAGGCCGGATATGGACAGGTACACCTTTTTGGACCAGCGGGGGCATTTGAACAGAAAGTTACGGTTTAAAAGTGGATGACAGCTGGGAAGGGCGGGGGGATATCCTCCTGCTAACTATAATTACCAACACCCCCTTTTTCCTTAGTGGTCGTAGATTTACGCGAAGAGAATGTGTCTAAGAGTAATTCTGCAGGAATGACATACCCAGTATGTCCGTATCGGGAGTGGATAGTACGGAACAAAATCCCCACTTTGGAAAATCATTTTCTCTGTATTAGATTAGAATAATATTGTTGTTCTGGTTGAGATAAGAATTGTTATCGAAAGCATTCAAAACATTCAAAGGAAATCTGCAGATCAAACCTATAATATGGATATAGATGAATTTCTGTAAATTGGACATTCTCTATAATGAAGTATTTGACATACTTTGCAGAGCTTTTTTGGTTTTGGGCACCTACTTATAGAAGGGCATGATTTGTGATGGAATAATTGAAAAAGAACTAACCCCACTGTAGATAAAATAAAAGAATCGTTCAAACAGGTGTTTTCCGGACCAAGATGATTTTGGATATGTTCATGATTTTCGAGACAAACATATAGAGTATGGAACATAAATGAATAACAAACCAGCCGACGGCGAACGTAGTGCAGCAAGTGGATATCGAGCTCAATATTTAGTGGGAGCCTCGATTGTGCTGAACGCACTTGAAGGCAGAGACTTAGAATGGATTAAGGTTGCAGATCCTAACATTGGTCGTGTTGATGATTTACAGGTTGCGACAACGGTGTGTGTCGATGCATACCAAGTAAAATGGGAACAATATGCAGGAGCAATTACTCTTAACGATTTAACTCAAAGTAAGAAGTCGGCGCCACCATTATTTGCACAATTGGCTGATGGATGGAAGAAATTAAAAGAACAAAACCCACATCATCGTGCTGTTGTTCACTTAGTTACAAACCAATATGCGTCTACATCAAAATCCGCAAGCATGCCGGCAACTACATCCAAGCCTGAGCCATATCATTTTGCTGCGTTTTTGGAGCAAGCTTGGATCCCAGCACAACGAAAAGGCAAGGTAGAAATCAGTGGAGCGTGGAATCCTGTTTGGAAGGCAATACAAGACGTTACTGATCTTCCCGCTGAGGATTTTATTTGTTTTGTCTTAGACTGTTCTCTGAACTTTAAGACTAACTTACCTCAAGAACTGGATGATATCAAAGCAATTTCCGATCTATTATTCTCTACGGCGGCATCCCCTGAACGCCAAATTAAACTATCAAGAAGTGAGTTAATTAGGACTCTTGGTTGGAGGCAAAGATACTCAACTTGGAATGTCCATGAATTCCCTGGACCAAAGTTATATTGTCCAATTAAAAATACAGTTGAGAATTTAAAAACTGCTATTAATAATCTACAAGGCGGATATATTGGTGTTTTTGGCTCTCCCGGTTCTGGCAAATCAACACTCCTAACGCAAACACTTAGGGCATTGCCTATAAGACTTATTCGATACTATGCTTTTGTGCCTGATTCTCAGGACCCATCAGCCGTCCGTGGGGAATCCATAAGTTTTTTACACGACGTTACCTTGAAATTGAGTAATGCAGGGGTTAAGGTAAACGATGTAAAAGATTCAACTGACAGAATTGGTTTGCTTAGCCAATTTAAAGAGCAACTACAGGCCTTGGGTACTGATTATCAAAACAGTGGCGAGAAGACGGTATTTTTGGTTGATGGATTAGATCATATAACTCGCGAGCAACACCCCGAGCGCTCGATGTTGCATGATTTGCCGCTTCCTCAAGAAATACCCGACGGCGTTATTTTTGTTCTAGGCAGCCAAACTGATGAACTGTCAGAGTTGCCACCTAAAGTACTCCAAGAACTAAGTGAAGAGAATCGCCGTGTAGAGATGGGGAAGTTTACCCCCACAGACACTAGGGCGTTAGCCGTAGCGGCCATACCTGATTTGTGCGAAGAGGAATATAAAAAAATCTTTGAGCAATCGGATGGACACCCCCTGGCCTTGATCTATCTGTTGAAAGAGATTGAACAGATTCCAGATGCCGATGAGCGGAAAAAATATTTAGGAGAATCGCAACCATTTGAGGGTGATATTGAGAAACAATATTGGTCTCATTGGTATGCACTGGAAGATGATGAAGAACTACAACATGTTCTTGGTCTATTATGTCGGACACGAGGAGCAATTCCAATGGATTGGGTTGCTTCGTGGGCGGAGGCGCATGTATTGCGCAAGATTAAGAAGTTGTTTCCTACATATTTTGAAAAAGATAGTCAAGACCGTTGGTATTTCTTTCATAATAGTTTTCGCTTGTTTCTAATAACCAGGACGAGTGAACCGCTTCCTGGGCGAACAGAAGAACAGCAAAATCAATCTTATTATCTGGAATTAGCCTCACGATACAAGGAGGCTGACACTCCTTGGCGCTGGGAGACTTTGTACCACTACTTTTTTGCAGGAGATCACAAATCTGTAGCAGAGCTAGCAACCTGGGATTGGTTTCTTCAACAAGCCGCTGGGTTAAGACCCCTAGATGCTATTCAGACAGACATTCGATTAGCGTTAAAATCCACCGGCAAACGTAAAGATACGTTATTGCTTGCAAGGTTAACTTTAATTGGTGCCGCAATACAACAACGCAGCAGGGCGCTCGAGGATTATCCTATACCAGACGTGTTATTAGAGGCTGGTGAACCTGGATTGGCGGCAGACCACATTCGAGACGGAAACCGTTTACGTGTTGGAATAGAGCTGGCACTTAAAGTCAGTGGAAATCTTTTTGAGTCAGGACTTGAAAGAGAAGCCCAACGAGTTTTTGAGCTAGCTGAACCACATGAGCTTTTATCCGGTCGCACAATAGAGGATAACCACACAAGACCCCAAGATTTGTGGGAAATCCTTCAATCATGGGCGAGAAGTGCAATTCTGTTTCGTAGTGCAGAAGAGATTGTCGAAACGATTAGGCGAATACGCGTGGCTCCTCGATGGAGCAATGAGTCCGACACTGAAGCTGACAGTCGGGAATTACAAAACTGGCTTGTTTTTCAAAGCTCGTTAGCCTGTTCCGAATGGAACGACTGGGATAGCTGGAAAACATTGTATGCTGCATTTGAAGGTAAAAATGATCAAACTATGCGATTGTTCACGTTGTTACGGGCAACCGAATATGTGGAAAGGTACAAAATTGAAAACCGTATTCAAGAATTATTGCCGGAGCTTATATCAGATTATCCGCCCAGTTATTTTGAAGAAATAGAAAGCGATCATTGGATTTTAGAAGGGAGAATATCGTTAGCGGAGTTGTTATCAAAGCGAGACGATTACCAACATCTAGCGATTGCCTATATTCAAAGATTAAAACCGATACCGATTTATGACTCGGATTTAGGGTATGATGAAAAGCCCCTGCAACAGAATATCCGATTCCGTCTTACTCGGCTTAGGTATGAGCTAGGAGAATCGCGGAGCCCAGATCAAATATTGGAGGATTCTGAATCAAACACGAATTATCTGCAACATACTGAAGAGGAAAGGAAAAAAGCTTATCGATATATTGCATTAGCCACTATCACAGCAGCAAAACTGTGGGGAATGGGGAAATCCGGTCAGAAACTCTCACCACTGACATTTATTCAGGAAACTAAGTGGATTATCGATTTATTTGGTCAGGGGTGGAGCGAACTATCGGTTAAGGCTCGAATATATAGCTCGGGTAGTCGCTATAACGTACTAAGCTGCGTAATATTTGCTGCCATACAGCATGATAATGAGGTTTTACACGCAGTGAAAGAAGAATTAAACACAAGGTGGTTAGATCTCGAAACAAGAGAAAAATGGCACCCGGGACTGAAGAGAAAAATTGTAAACACATTAGTAAGAACTGGAATAGATCCCAATTGGGCACACGATCAATTGCGGACTATTTCATCTTCCATGTTTGATGGTCTAGATCCATATGGTAGGGCAGAAGAGTGCAAGGCACAGGCAGAAGCCTGGCTCTTGATTAACGACCAGGACCAGGCAGTTCGAGAACTGAAAAGAATGGTTGATGCCGCCCGGGGAATTCAGAGCGAAAAAGACTATCAGTTATCCGCATGGGTTGAATGGCTGGCTCGTATTAACCAGCTAGAATTGGGCATGCAACAAGAAAGAATAAAATTAATGCTCCGCCGTCTTGCAAGTGTAAACGGAGTAGCATCTGGTGTAACCTCGGCAGCGGAACAATTGCTAAATGTCGCTTTCTCATGGAGCCCACAAAGAGCCGCAATGCTACTAAAGGCTATGCTTGAAGCCGACTTGGTTGGCTTTGATGATGGTGTAAACCAACTGCTAAGAGCAGCTTTAACAGCTAACGATCCTCCTTGTGAAGAGGTAAAACAAACCGTATTAAATCTCGTTTTGCCATTCTGCAAAAAATCTGAGCCACTGCTCTTGAAGGAATTAATCATCAGTATAGCGGAACATAGTGGCAAAAATACTGCAAAGGAAACTGCACAAAGGCTAATAAAAAGAATAGGTATTGTTGCCTTACGAGATACACGTTTTAAATGGGCACAGGGAGTGTTAGAGGGACTAGAAGCGGCAGGGTTATCACATGAGGACGTGGTTATTGGTCCGTCAATCAAGGATAGCGAGGGTCAGACTGGCGCAAGCCAACTAGACAGACAGCTTTATTTAAAGGATGGGGAGACAATATCCCTATTAAAAGCAAAGACGCTAGTGAAAACCATAGATGATTTGGCAAGACTGCTTGAAAACGAAGATACTGAAAAAACACAATATTTTGAATGGGCTGATCTGGTTGAGCACCTGGCTTCATTGCTAATTCGCCAGGAAGACTTAGGATCCCTCCTCTCGCTTTTACTCCCAAAGTATTCAACAGGATTTTCCAAGGAAATTAATTTGGGGCGGTTACACATTTCTCTCAGTAAAGGGTATGAGAAAATCAATAACCGGAATATGGCTTGGAAACACGCAAAAGAAGCCCTTGAACACTCCAGCCCTTCAGGTTGGGATCCATATTGGGACGGAGGGGTTCGCATCAATGCGTTGAAGCAATTAAAATCAATAGATCCTGGCAAAACTAATGAGTTTATATTTGACTTATACGCCAGCGATCTCGGCGAACGGGCATATTATCCGACAACCTATATGTTGCACTTACACGAAATACTTGAACTACTTAGTGACAAACTACCAGTGTCTGAGATTTGGCGAGAGATTGAAAAATATATGGCTGATTTGTTTGTCAGTGTCGAAATAAAAGAAGTTAATGACTTAGAAATGGTGATAAATGATGCTGTCGATTTACGGGAAGAAGACAATGCTCATTCAGCTATTGCTAAATTGTTACTCATATTTTTGACATTCCCTTCATATACTATTGCACAGGGAGCAGTAAGGACACTTACAAACCTATTGTTAACTGGAAAAATATCGGCGCTAGAAGTAATTGCCCAGGCAATGGCATCGGGTAATGATTTATTTATCGAGCGCACACTGATGGCTTTGGTTGCCTTAAGAAAAAGTGAAGGCCACACAGACACACCAGACGACTTGAGAGAAGCACTAAACAACCTGTGTGTGTCGCAGAACTTTGCAATACGCTTGTTTGCCAGTATGGCATTAGAACAAAGGTGGGATTGTTTACAAAGGATTGGAAATAAAGCAACGCAACTTCCGCCAATATATCAACTTCACCTACCGGACATGTCGTTCCACGAAACATGGCAAAGCGCAAATGGAGGACAAAAACCCATTCTTGTTGGGGACCTAGCCAGGAAGTTACGCCCACTGGACGAAGAATTGCGAGTAATAGCAAAAATTTCAAATTTGCCCGAGAATAATATTTTCTATCGCGCGAAGAAACTATTTGACACATTCATGGTTTTCCCGGTATGGTTAAACACCGGGGAACCGGTTACAGAAAAAAGGCTAAGTGCTTTTCTCAACAATGTTGGAGTATGGACCTCTTACACTAAACCACACATTTTTGCCGCCAGACAAGCCTTAGCCTATGTTATTGCGGAACTGTGGGACAGTGACTATTTGAGCATCGATGATATTGGGACTATTAAAACGATGCTGATAAATTTCGATCCGATGTTTATAATACAAGAACCGTCTGCTAGGCCAAGTTTTATAACTGAAATTGGAAGCCAGAGCGAAAAACAATATGATCTCTTTCCTGAGAACTGGGTGAATATAGCCAAGGAATCGCTTCCATTCATGCAGATTACTACCACTGACGACCTATTTATCTTAGGAGAAACAACTAGACTTAAGTTTCTTCAAGATGACTGGCCATCAGAAGTTCGGCACTCGGTGGTAAAAGGTATACCAGAAGAGGACTTTTGGGTAGATACAGAGATAAATAACGGCCATCCACCCTTCCTTAGGAATATTAATATACTTGCCGAGCAATATTCCGGCATTCAGGAACCGGCCGAACAATTTGTTATTGTGAATGAAACCTACGGGTATGAAACACCCGGTTCAGATTGGTTAGCTCTAAACCCATCGCTGGGTCGCGAGCTTGGGTGGATTTTAGACCCGGGCGGTTTGTTTCAATGGATGGATGATCAGGGGAACGTCCTAGTTAGGAGTATTTGGTGGCGCGATGGGAGTATTGAATTATATAACCGATTCGCCAGGCAGGAAGTAGCTGAGGGATGGTTGGTTCTAATATCGAGAGCCGGGCTTGAAGACATTATGAATCAATTCCCAATAATAAACAGAGGTTGTTTGGTGCGGCGAAGCACTGGCTGGTTGGGTAACAAGGACACACATGTCGCGAAACAGTTAGCGCCACTCGAAGTCGGCTCATAAAAACGATACTGGTGTGGTGTGTCATTGACTAGAAAGGAACAAAGTCACTGATTGTTGTTTCAAGATCAAGCTCAATATTAAGGTAATCCTGCGTGGTTTCTATGCTGGCGTGCCCCAACAGCCTAGATATCTGAGAAATTGGAACACCGGCCCGCCTACCAAGCTCAGCGTAAGTCCTTCTTAGATCATGGGGCTGCAGTTCGGGCTTACCGATCATGGCCCCACGTTTTTGAACGATATAATAGAGCCCCGTGGTGCTGATGCTTTCGCCGGGTTTTTTGTTTCTGCCTAAGCTGCGCAAGATAAATCCATCGGTCCCAATCAAGAACTCCCAATCGATAATGGCCTCTGCCAAGTTCTTGTTGATGGGAACCACACGATCCTTTGCCCCTTTCCCTTTTACATTCAGCACAGCCCGCTGATTTTGTTTTACAACACCACTAAACCGGATAGAGGCGGCCTCTTCGCGCCTGAGACCAGCTGCCATCATTAAGCCGATCGCCAGGCGATCACGCATGGAATAGATCTTGAACTCTGGTTTTCCCGAAGTCCTTTTAAAGCAGGTTTTCAATAGTTTCTCAGCTTCTAAGCGGTTTAGCCAGGTATGGGCTCGTTCTCCTTGAGATTGCCGGACCTTTATTGAACTCTGGAGTGCCTGGGCGCGGAAAACTGCGGCCTGGATAAGATCAATGTTATCTGGCGTGGCGCTGCCTTTAGCCAATAATTCCATCTCCTGGGCCATGCGGGTTACTGCGGCTGCCAAATAGGACCGGGTTGAGTTGCTAACAGTCGAAGCATATTCCGTCAGGGCGATCGGGTCCGTCATACTTTCTCCTGTCTCCAGGTAACTCTCAATTGCCTTGATGTATTGCCGTTTGGTCGATGGCAGCAGCGTAGGGTCGTTTTGGATGGCCCGGATAGCGAACACTCCAGAATCCAGCTCCCGCGGCGAAGTGATTTCCGATGGGTTAATTTCTACTTTTGCGCTCATGAAAAGTCTTGATTTAGCCTGATTTTCACCCTCTGTAATACTTAAGTAAATTCCGGTTTGCGTAAGTATTCTCAAGAAAGATATGTGTGGAGCGGTTTACAAATATACAATAATAGAATATAATGTAAACCATAAAGGAGACTAAACTATGAGGGAGGATCGAGCCATGAGTGTGGGAGAACGGTTGGAAATGGCGCGGAAAATGAGGGGTATGAGTCAGCAGGAGCTAGGAGATCAGGTTGGAGTAAGTCGTATGTCAATATCAAAGTATGAAAACAATCAGAACATCCCTGTATCTCAGCATCTGCTAAAACTTGCTCAAGCATTAGACATTAAGGTGGAGTATTTGCTGCGGCCAGTTGAGGTGCATCTATCAGCCCCCGTATTTAGGAAAAAAACCGCACTATCTAAAAAGCAAGAAAAGAAAATACTGCACCTAACGCAGGATTGGGTAGAGCGGTATTTACAGATTGAAGCATTATTTGGTATAGATTCCAAATTTGAAGAACCACCTATTGAGGCCAATGTCCAGCAAATGGAGGATATTGAGGATATTGCCATTTGTCTGAGAGAAAATTGGCAACTTGGACTTGATCCAATCGATAACATGATGGAAGTGCTGGAAGAGAGAGGTATCAAGGTGTGGGCTATCGATCAAGAGGTGGATCGCTTTGATGCTGTCGTCATGTGGGCGAATGAACAAGCACCTGTATTCGTTGTCAAAGAGGGCATTTCAGGAGACCGGCAGCGCTATAACCTGGCACATGAGCTTGGACACCTAATTTTAAGAATCAGTGAAGACCTTGATGAAGAAAAAGTTGCTCATCGATTCGCTGGTGCCTTTTTGGTACCCGAGCCAAAAGCCTACGAGGAACTGGGGCGTTTCCGGCAGCATATCAGTTACGAAGAATTGATCTTACTGAAGCACAAATATGGTCTTAGTATGCAAGCCTGGACCTATCGGGCTAAAGACCTTGGCGTGATTTCAGAATCTAAGATGCGCAGCATGTTTATCGATTTTGGCAAACGGGGTTGGCGGGAAAAAGAACCAGGGGATCAGATACTTCCTGAGCAACCCCGAAAAATGAATCAATTGATCTTGCGGGCTTTGGCTGAAGGCGTAATCTCTCGTTCCAGGGCAGAGGAATTGCTTAACACGCCATTGCAGGAACTTGAGATTATGGAGGTTTGATGCCGGAACCGGAACCTTTAATTGTTTTAGATTCGAGTGTAGCATTTGATCTAATTAATGGCAGGCTTATCCTTGAAGCGCAGGGCTTGCCTTATGTATTTGCGGTTCCGGATATTTTATATGAAGAGGAATTTGATGAGAAAGCTAAAGAGGAAATCTCAAAATTTGAATTTGTTATCTTGGAGTTTGACGGGAATCAAGTTGTTGAAGTTTTAGATTTGAAGGTGGTCCACAACGGGTCATCAACAGCAGACTGGTTTGCTTTTATTGGGGCAAATGTCAATCGGGCAATTCTACTTACGGGGGATAGTGAATTAAGGCAAGTAGCAAAGGAGAAAGGGCTAACGGTACACGGAACATTATGGGTAATCGATGAACTGGTTCTGCGTACCATTCTGATTCCTGCAAGAGCGGCTCACGCTCTTCGGGAGATCATTATTAAGGGCAGTTACTTACCCCAGGATGAGTGTATCCAGCGGTTTCGGACCTGGGGCGAAACAAGAGAGTTCTGGCAAGACTTATATGAAATATAGGGAGGCAGTATATGAGCAAAAATCGTGATCGAATGGTCTATCAGGGGAAAGATGGTAAATGGAAAAATAAACGCAATGATGCCTCTAAAGCATCCAGCGTTCACAATACTCAGCGGGAGGCCGAAAAAGCAGCCCGAAATAATCTAAAGAACCAGGGCGGGGGAGAGCTGATAACTAAAGGAAGAGACGGCAAGATACGAAGCAAAGATACTATCCGGCCAGGTCGTGATCCATTCCCTCCACGGGACAAAGAACACTAAAGAATGATAAATCTTGATATTTACCAACCTATTCATCCCTTTCAGCGAGAACAAGATACAAACGGGATGAAAATCAGTTCTATGTAGTTCGGACAGATGCTTTGGAGAATGCAAGAGGGCAAACAATGCTCGTGATCAAGCAGAAACAACTCGGGATAATACAATGAATATAATTACCTATATTTTCCAGAACTACTATCTATTAGGACTGTTTTTTCTCTCGGGCGGGGTAATCTATTCAAAGAAGGGACGAGGTGGAAACATGTCCCTCGCAGGGGGAATCTCGATGATTATTGGGCTCTGCTTGGTGATCAGCTGGGTTGCGCAGATTTTATATTGATCAGTTTATGCATGAAGTCTTTTATCAAGCGAGAATCCTGATAGGATGAGAGCAGAAGAGTTATATATATGTTTGGATC
>SDBS01006066.1_pt1 | contig 11767 bp, 8 predicted proteins | sample 2277091 | NCBI WGS metagenome assembly SDBS01 (sample SAMN10404972, study PRJNA504765) | marine sediment metagenome | isolation source: marine sediment core GS10_PC15, 163 cmbsf | place: Arctic Ocean: Southern Knipovich Ridge | collected 2010 | reverse complement strand
ACATCCTCAGCAGCTAAAAACACACATGAAGCACCGTCAGTAACTAATGAACAGTCAAACAACCTCAAGGGAGAAGCAATCATAGGATTAGATGAACTATTTAAAAAGTCCATCTCATCTTTCCAGTCAGGTACATCTTTCCCTTCAGATTCGAGCTTGCTAATTTTCTTAGCCATTAAATCCTGAATAGAAGTTTGCATTTGAGCATAAGGATTTTCTTTACCATTTTCATGATTTTTTATGGAAATTCTTTTCAAATCGTCATGAGTAGTACCGTATTTATTGAAGTGCGCGGAAGCAATTGCAGCATACAAACCTGGAAATGTCGCTCCAGCAGGATATTCAAACAGGTTATCGGAAGCGGTAGCCAGAGTATCAGTTACAAGAGTCGTTGAAACTTCATTCATACATTCAACTCCACTAACAACAATCACATCATGAACGCCTGAGGCTATAGCTAAAAGCGCTTGACGAAAAGCGACACCACTACTTGCACATGCCCCCTCCATACGTGGTGCAGGCTTAGGAGATAATCCAACTAAGTTTGCCATTTGTGGTCCTAGATGTCCTTGGTGATTGAATAGATCTGAAGAATAATTCCCAACATAACAAGCATCAACATCTTTAGGCTCTATACCATTGTCTACTCTTTTAACGGCATCAAGCCATGCATCAACCCATAAATCAGGATTCCTTTTGAGAGGAAAATGCCTCCCAAACTTAGACATCCCTGCCCCAATAATCGCAACTTTTCTTGCTAATTTACCCATAATTCCACCAATATTTTCTTCTTGGTTTTATAAATCGAAATTCAAAGAATTGAATTATTAAAGAATTAAATTTGTTATTGTTTTAGAAAAAAGTTATAAATCACTATCGAATTATTTCACAATTTTCTTCAAATCATTAACGAGTTGAAACCTAAGACTTAATCATGAAAATATTTAGATAAATACCAAATTTCAAAAAAAATTCCAAAAAAGGAAATAATGAGAGGGGCAACATAATGTACACTCTCAACTAAAAATCCTCCTATAAATCCTGTTGGGATAAAACCAATTCCTCTCATAAAACCGACTATTCCATATGATTCTGCTTTTCTTGTTTCATCTAAACTAGTTAATGATATCTGTTCTGAGGGTATAAATGTGCATACACTCATAGCAAATGGAATATGACTAATAAGTAAAGCCGGAAATAAAAATTCTGTGGACCCTCCAGCCCACATAAAATAAGCTAAAATGTTAATGGCAAAAAAGATCAAACCAAAAAATTGGCTTAAAATCAGGGATTTCTTTGTCCCAATCTTATCAGCAATATGCCCTCCTGGGATTTGAAAAATCATATTAGACGTATTAAACACTATTGTTATCAATGCAAGTTCCTCTCTAGTAATAAGATAAAAGTCTTTTAAACCACCACTATAAATAGAAAGAGCGATATTATAAACAAATAAATCTAAAGTAAAAAATATCAAGATGGCTCTACTCTTAGGATTCTTGAATAATTTTTTCCAAATACCTTGATCTAACTCATTGGGTTTTATAGATGTTATCTTTGGACTTTTATCAAGCTGATATTTTTCAGATATGAATATTAAGGTAATAAACCATTCAGCTATTAAAATTCCGATGAAGATTAGAAAGAAAAAGCGAGTATCAAAAGCAGCCCCTATTAATACAAAAAATGATCCCAATATTGTACCTCCGAAAAAAGAGAAAAGAATAAGCCCATACATCAAACCCTTTGATTTATTGCTGTTTTCAGATACTAAAATCAAACTACTGAGATTATTTAGAATAGTTCCAAAGAAAAATAATAACATCCCTGAAACTAGAAATACTAAGGTATTTGAATTTGAAATGGTGAGTAAAATTAATCCAAAAACATAAAATGGCATACTACTTAACATCAGCTTCTTTCTTCCAAATCGATCTGATAGCTTACCCACAAGTGGCATTGGTAAGAATTGTATGATAGCACCAACAGTGACTAAAATTCCAGTAATCATTATAGAGCCTGTGAGGTCTAAAATGAACGGTTGGAAAATCACGTTGAACATACCAAATCCCGTACCATGAATTAAATTGATAAAGAATAGTGCCAAAAGATTTTTACGCTTTACACTTTCAATATCCTCTGAATTTCTGTGTTCGATCATATACTAATTTAACTCACTTTAATTTTTTTTCAAATTTTTACGATAATTTTGAAGTCTATTAATAAAAATTTATGTAAGTGTGAGAAATGCAACAAATCATATGAGTTTTTTGATTGTCTGTATCTCTTCCATATTTTTGTCAATCTTCTGATGTTTAATCATGAAAATATTTTGTTAAAAACCAAATCTTAAAGATGATTCCCATTATTGTTAAGATAAAAGGGACGATATAATGCACCTTTACTATTAAGAGCCCTGCAATAATACCTATAAGCATTACATTAATTCCTCTAATAAGTGCTAATATCCCATATGATTCTGCTCTTCTGGTTTCATCTAGATTTGTAGTAGATATAACTTCTGAGGGCATAAATGTAGTTTGATTTACAGCCCAAATAATTTCTCCTGTAATTAATAGAGGGAGTATTAAAAATTTATAGCCACTTGACCATACAAAGAAGGATATAATAAGTAAGGAAAAAAAATGATAAACCAAATAATTCACTAAATATTAAGGTTGTTGTTTTTTCCGATTTTATCGGTGAGATGTCCTGCGGGAATTTGGAATAAAATAAAACTAATCTGGCTGCAAAGAGCTAAAATAGCTATATCTTGTTGGGTGATACGGTATTGATTAATAAGACCTGCCGTATAAATTGAAAAAGAAATGCTATAAATAAAGGCATTTAAAGTGAAATAAAACACAAATGCTCAGAAATTTTATTCCATATTCAATGTTAATATTTTTATCCATCTTTTCATTAATTTAAATCATGTCAGATTTAGAACCAGTAAAATATGAGGACTACAAAGTTGGTGATTCTGCAGAATTTACCAAAACCATAACCGAAGAAGATGTTATGATGTTTGCTAAAGTAACTGGGGATTACAACCCACTACATGTTAATCCTGAATATGCAAAAACTCAAATGTTTGGGAAACAAGTTGCACATGGAGCTTTGAGTTCTGGTTTAATATCAGCGGTTCTGGGGTTTAAGTTATTTGGACCAGGTATTCTATATGGGGGTCAAACGGTTAGATTTGTTAAACCTGTGTTTTTTGGGGATAAGTTAACCGCAATTGCCACGGTGAAAGAAATGTTTACGAAAAAGGAGGGTAAGTTGAAATTCATCATCTGTGATACAACAGTTAAAAACCAAAATGATGAGACAGTAACTACGGGAGAGGGTACAATAATATTTATGTAAATTTTTCACTTTTTTTTACATTTTCTTTATATTACTAAGAATCCTCTTATATCCGAACAAGATTTTAAATTTACCATTCCAAAGGGTTTTCCTTCATCAGGCCAATCTTTTGAATTTATAGATGGGTCTGAGGGAGAAAAAATCTTAATTGATGCTCATCACGGAAAAATAATCCGATTTAATTTCAATTATTAAAAAGTACAATCCAGATATGCCGGAATATTACGTCTTTATGTAATTCTTTAATTAAATTATTTCTTTATCATATTTTTAAGTCTTTCTAATGCTTCTTCATATTTATTGCCTTTATTTGCCGATTTTCTAAGTTTTTGACAAGGAAATTCTGAACATTCATAACAATATTGATAATTTTTATCCTTAGCACAACATTTGCGAATCTCGCAATCTGGGGACCATATTTCATTGTCCTCTCCCCAACACCCCTTACAATGAAAGTCTTCTGCCTTTACATTTTCCCACTTACCTTTAAAATCTTCTACTAATGTTTTTGCTAATTCTGGATGATCAGGTGCAAGGTAAATAGGGCATGAGCTGCAAATCAACCCACAAGCCGCCATAGTCCGTTCTGTTGTCATTTTCATCATGAATATTTTTTAAAAAATGCATTTTAGTATTCAATTCCATATCGAGCTGTTATACCCTTTGAAGAATAGTAATGCTTTATCATCTTCATTTCAGTCACTAAATCAGCTATCTCTTTTATCTTAGGGTGCATCTTAGGCCCACCTGTAAGGATTAATTCAACTTTTTCTGGTTTGCCTTTAATTAGTTCTAATACAGGTTCAACGGTTATTACATTCATAGATACAGCAACCCCAACTTCATCAAGAATCACGATATCATATTCATCACTCATGATAATTTCTTTAGAAAATTCAAGTGCTTTGTTTCCCTCATTAATATCGAATTCCCCTGGTTCTGAAATGAGCTCAGGACTCCCGAATTGTTTGAGATCAAAATTAGAAATCCCCTTAATTGCTTCGATTTCACCATATTTATAATTACCTTTCATGAATTGTATCATAAACACTTTAAAACCATGCCCCGTAGCACGTATTCCTTGTCCTATTGCAGCGGTTGTCTTGCCTATAGGCATTACTATCTAGTTATTTATAGTAATTTTACCCCGACCAAAATAAACTTGTACAAGACCTACCTTTAATCTTTTTCTTTCATTCATTTTTATCAAGTTCTTTAAACTAATTTATACTATAAAATGAATAATGGTATAAATTTGAGTTGTTTCATTAACTTTTGAAAATTAATACACTCTTCTTGTTTTTTTGCCGTAGTGTATGTTAAATCTTATACTACTATTATATTAACAATTATATAACAGATACATGTTGATATGGATACGTTAGAATTAATAGATTCATTAAAAAAGGAGATGCAACAATACAATGAGAAATTAGCTGAAATCTTCCCTGAACGAGTGCTAAGCTTTTCGGATGCGAAGTTATCAATTATTTGGAATATGAGCGTTAATAAATTAAAAACTAGAATAAGAAAAGGATCATGTATTACTCAAAAATCAATTAAAAAATTAGTTATAGGGCTTAAATTTTATTTAGGAAAGAAAGCCATACACTGTTATAAGCTAATTCGTGAATTAGAGAGTAATGAGATTAATTCTTTAACATTTATTAGAGATCTAAAAAAAAAGTCTGCTAGATACTCCAAATTATTAGATATGGGCGATAATGAATTTTCAATTTTATTTTTTGGTAAAGAAAGTTATCTCAAATATTTAAAACAAAAGATAAAAAATCCGAACCATCCTCACTACACAACAAATTATAAACTTTCTCTTGCTCAGCTAAAGTTTATTAAGAAGATAGTCTATCAAAAAATCGATAAAAATCCAGCTAAAATTATAGATTTAATCAATAATTACGTAGAACAAAATCCCAATCTTCGTGAATATTCTTATCAGCAATTTACTATTACTAATCCTCATTTCTTTGATGATATTAATTCAGTTCATAAAGCTTATTGGTTAGGGTTCCTTTGTGCCGATGGTTCTTTGTCCATAAAACCTAGGAATAAATATGAGATAAGCTTAGAATTATCTAGTAAGGATAGAATTGAGTTAATTAAATTCGCTAAATTTGTGGGTTTCAATCCTTCAAGAATAAAAGATCGACATAGAATTCTTAAAAATAAGGATGGGTCTACATCCCGTTTTAAAATGTCTACTGTTAGGTTTTTATGTAAACCAATGGGTCAAGCATTACTAAAAAACGGAAAATTTGGTTCAAAATCTGAAGATTTTAGTAAACGTGTTCCAATAAAAATTAAAAACTTCATAAAAATGGCTAGAGCAGAGAATAAGATTCTTTCTTATACTTTGAAAGGAAGAATTGGATTAGCATGGTTACTAGGATATTTTGATGGAGATGAAACTGTTCACAGAGATAGGAAAGGAAAAAAGTTTTCTGGAGAGATTATATCATCTAGTAAATCCCTTCTAAAAGACATTAAGAAGACATACAAATTAGAATATCCAGTAGGCTTTAAAGATGTAAAACAGAATACCTATCGACTATCTTTAGGAACAAAATTATATAAAACAATAATGAATATTTATCCTGCCAGTATGCAGAGAAAAAGACCTGAATAATATCTCAAAATAGATGAGTATAATAATCCTTGTTTTAATCTTATTCGAATGATTAATGACCTTATTTAACTATTTTTTAGATTTGAAATTAATGATCTTTTGAAATATTCTATTATTTGATTATTTTTTAGTTCAAAACTCTTTAAAAATAGGAAAAATATATTAAATGATAAATTAGTTTTGATTTAAGTTTATTTCATATCTTTAGCTTTCTCTAAAAATTTATCTAAAGTCCTCCTTATCTCCCTTTTATTAAATTTCCCAACACTCGTTCTAGGGATCTCATCAACAATTGCTACTAGTTTTGGTAGCATCCATTTTGTTATCTTTCCTTTCTCTACTCCTTCAGTAATAAGAAATTTTATCAAGTCCTCTTCATTCTTGTTAGAATTAGGTATAAGTTTCATAACCGCCATTGCTTTTTCTCCCCATACTTCATCTGGAACGCCCACAACAGTTGCTTCAAGCACAAAATCAGCCATGGCAATTAAATTTTCAAGTAATACCGTAGGAATCATCTCTGCTCCGCTTCTGATGATATCTGACATCCTATCAGCGATAATTAAGAAATCTTCTTCATCAATTTTAGCCATATCTCCGGTATGGAACCACCCATCATACCATACATTAGCAGTTTTTTCAGGATTTTTGTAATATTTCTCCATGACCCAAGGACCACGGATAACTATTTGGCCAAGAGCATTATTATCATGTGGGATTGGATTTCCATTTTCATCAATAACTTCTACTTCAAGTCCAGGAATAGATAAACCTGTTTTTACTCTTACTTCGTCTAGTTTTTCTTTTGGCCATTCTCTCATGTATTTCTTTACGAAGGCAGCAACGGTAGTAGGGGCAGTTTCCGTCATCCCATACCCCGAGCTTGCAGTAAATCCCGGAATTTTTTTCTCGATCTTATTTTTTAACCCCAAAGGCAAAGCTCCGCCACCTACACTTACCTGCACTAAACTACTCAAATCATATTTATCTAAATCTTTAAACTCAAGAAGTAAAGCTAAAATCGTTGGAACAACGGCCACAGTGGTTACTTTTTCAGTTTGAACTAACTCGCAAAATCCTTCAACTGTAAAAGTACCATTTAGTATTATTTTAACACCTCGAAAAACATGACTGAAAGGTGCTCCCCACCCATGAATATGAAATAAAGGTGTGATAATCATAGGAATAGTATTTTCTCCGAGGTATACACGTGAAGGATCGTTAATAAAACTAGTAAGGGCGAGCATGTGTAAGGTCAATAAATACAATGCTCTATGAGTGAACATGGCACCTTTTGGAAGACCAGTAGTTCCAGTAGTATAACAGAGGGTAGCATAATTGTCTTCACTTAAATAAGGCCACTCAAATTCATCAGATTCTTGTTTTAACAACTCCTCATATTCATAGAGGTTTTCTATCCTTGTATCAGGCAATCCCGGTTTATCCGACATATATACGAATTTTTCAACTGTATCTTTTATTTTATCATATACTGATTCTAATAAGGGTAAAAGAATATCATCAAAAAAAATTACCTTATCCTCCGCATGATTGATAGTATATATTATATGATCTGGTGCGAGTCTTACATTAATTGGATGCAACATTGCTCCACTACAAGGAGCTGCGTAATATAGCTCTAAATGTCTATGGTTATTAAGAGCCATAGTTGCAATTCTATCACCAGGTTCACCAGGCTTACCAGGTTTCACATTCAGTGTTTTTAATACATTTGCTAGACGACATGTACGATTATACCACTCAAGCCAAGTAAAACGCTGATATTCACCAGAAATATGATTCCTATACACCACACCAATCTCATTAGGATAAACTTTCACTGGTCTTTTCATAAATGTTGTAAGGAGCAGTGGATATTGTGAACTAAATTCGGGATATGTTCTATTTTCCATATTTAATCTCCATCTTTCAATTTTTTATTTCTTTATTCTAAGTTTCATAATTTATGATTTAGATCATTAAATTATTATTATTTTTATTTTAATCGAAATTTGTTGAAAAATGTAAAATGAATGGTTTCATCCTTAATTATCTAATTTAGTATATTTTGCTAAATTTGATTGAGAAAAAATAGAAATAAAAAAAGGCATTAAATAATTTTAAAATTAATGGGTTTGAGCTTTTAGTTCCATTTTTCTTAGCCTTTTCCTATCTACTTTACGAACTGGGGTTCTTGGTAATTCGTCAATGAATTCAACAATACGGGGATATTTATATCCTGCCATACGTTCCTTAGACCACTCAATAATATCCCGTTCTGAGATGTCATTATCTCTGTATTCTTCCTTTAAGACTACAAAGGCTTTTATTGTTTCTCCTATGTTTGGGTCTGGGGCTGCCACTACACCTGCTTCCAGAATTGCTGGATGTTCATATAATTTTTGCTCTACTTCAAGTGGTAATATTTTATATCCCTTATATTTAATCATGTCTTTTGAACGGCCTTCAATATAAAAAAAACCGTCATCATCAATTCTTCCAAGATCTCCTGTACGAAACCAGACATTACCGTCTTTTCGTTTTACTAGTACATTAGAAGTAGCTTCTGGTCTTCTCCAGTATCCTTTCATAATTTGTGGCCCTCTGATCCAGATTTCCCCAACTTCCCCTATTTTCACTTCTTCTAACGTCTCAGTATTTACAATAATGGAATCAGTATCAATTGCTGGAGCCCCGATGCTCCTTCGTTTAACTTTTGGCATCCAGGCCGCATTTCCATGCGTAAAAGGACTTGTTTCAGTGAGACCATACCCTTGACCAACTTTAAGGTGTGTAACCTGTTCCCATTTCTTATTAATTTCAGGAGCTAATGCAGCAGAACCGGAACTTGCACCAAGTAGACTTGAAATATCTCGAGTGGTAAAATCGGGACTATTTACTAACATCTGATACATTGCAGGAACTGCACCAAAGAATTTAATTTTGTAAGTTTCTATTGCTTCTAAAACTTTTGAAGGCTCGAAACGCATCATTACCATGTGAATTGCCAGACATAACGAACGGATAAATCCAGCAAATCCCATAGCATGGCATAATGGTAATATTTGGAGTACTGTTAGCTTTCCGTAAATTAGAGGTTCAAATGCTTCACCCCCATTATATAAACCTTGAAGAATATTCATTACTAAATTATTGTGGGTTAACATTACACCTTTCGGTAAGCCTGTTGTTCCCCCAGTGAATAACATAGCAGCTATGTCATTTTCCGGGTCAATATCCACATCAGGAGGTTTAGGAGCTTTATTTTCTATAAATTCATCAAAAGAAGGGTAACCCTCTATTCCTTCTTTAGTTCCGAGTAAAATGATTTTATCTAATTTTGCGCCTTCTTTGATTGTTTTTTTAACCTCCTTTAGCAGATCTATATGGACAAAAATAGTGTTTATGTTTCCAGCTTCTCGAATTATATGAGAAACATCTGTTTCTTTAAGAAGTTTATTTATTGGTGAAACAGATGCCCCCGTTTCTAAAATACCCATACTACAAAAAATGAATTCAGGATTATTCGGTGTGAATATTCCAACGGAATCCCCCTTTTTAATCCCTAATTCCCATAAGGCATTTGCAATTCTATCTGAATAATTTAACAACTCATTATATGTATAGGTTATATCATCTTCTTTAAACTCTACACACACTTTGTCTAAATGATCTTTTATCCTTAATTTGATAAACTCATGTAAAGGAATTGGCTCAATTTTTATAGTCTTCGGTAATTTTGGAGTTTTAGCAGCATTCCTATGTTTTAACCAAGGTCTGTTAGGATTAACCCAGAGAGAATCATTTTCATAATCTAATATTGGTTTCCAATTCGAATAATCTTTCATTTAAATCATTTAATTTTTTTTTATCTTATTTTCTTGATTTTTTAGTTTGATATAAATCAATGATTATATTTAATTTAAACATTATTGCTTAAAAATTTAGAATTTTTCTTCAACTTTCGATTAGTAACCTCCCTATCAGTATGAAATGAAGCAATTTGAATCAAAATTGTTTATTTAGATTGTAAATTTAAACTTGTTTTTCAGATAAAGCTTAAAATAGTATTTTATTTACGTAAATTTTGAAAAAAAAAAAGGATTATTGTTTAGCCATTTCTGCACGGAATTTATCTTTAGCATCTCCACGTATATCTGATGGTTTTCGATAGCGAGGTAATTTAATTTTAATCTTTTTTATGTTACCTGTAAACTCAAAAGGCGCTTTATAGTCATCTGAGATTGGAGATAAACTATTTCTCCCAACATCAAACCCGGTAGATGAAATCATCCGCATTACATATGGAACTTGAATTGAACCGCACTCCTTTTCGTCTATTATTAGGCTAATCGTACCCTTCCTTCCTTCTCGAAGAAAATTGACTCCAATTGAGCATTGGTTTGTAGGAACTACAGTTTCGGAACGTACTATGTGATGATCAGTAAATATATTATAATCAAATACAGAGATATTATCTTTAATATACCAACAGAACCCACAATTTTGTGTCCCCATTGCAACTATAACCCCTTCATCTTTATCGGAGCGCTCAATATCTGCTGTCATTATCCAGCTTCGATTTCCTACAGCTGGAGACACTTCTGAAGGTAAATGAGCAATTGGTGGATAATATACATATTCTCGTTTTGAATGAGGGGATCCAGGGTCAAAATTAACCCCAAATAACTCACCTCTTCTATCATCCAATGGTAGTACTCCATGTTTACCAGCTTCAACCCACCAGAGGTCAATTAACTTTCTCAACTTTTCAGGATACTTCATAGCTAGGTTATGGTATTCTGAAAAATCCTCCCGTAAATTATAAAGTTCCCACTCTTCATCATTATATGGTTGTCCCTGCCTATGAACTGTTACAGCTTTCCATCCATCAACCCAGATACCACGATGACCGAACATTTCAAAATGTTGAATAATTTTTTGAGATTTTTCATTTGGATTATTGAAAGTATAAGCCATTGATGTACCTGATATTGGAATTTGATTATATCCTCGATATATCGAAATTGGTTCAATTTTGAGGATATCAAGGATAGTGGGTGCAATATCTGTAATATAGTGGAACTGATTTCTGAAGCTACCCTTATCTTTGATGTGTTCTGGCCAATGAATAATTAGAGGATCACGAACACCCCCGCCAAAAATATGTGATTTATACCACTTAAGAGGTGTATTTCCTACTTGTGCCCAACCCCACGGAATGTTAGTATGACTACGCGGACCACCAATATCGTCCAATCTGTTCTGGATAGCATCTACATCCTCTGGTACTAAATTAAAATGTTTAAATTCGTCCATGACACCAGTATGGCCTCCTTCCATGCTTGCACCATTGTCTGACAGTAAAATTAAGAGAGTATTATCCAACTCGTCTAAATCCTCAAGAAAGGAGATTAACCTCCCAATTTGATGATCAGTGTGATCAAGAAATCCTGCAAAAGCTTCTTGTAATCTTAAACCGAATCTTTTCATGTTATCTGACAAATCTTCCCAAGGTTCCACTCCTGGATTTCGAGGAGCTAACTGTGTATTGGGAGGGATTATACCCATTTCAAGTTGTTTTTTGTACTTTTCTTCTCGAACAATATCCCAACCATCATCAAATTTTCCACGATATTTTTCAATATACTCTTTTGGTGCTTGGTGCGGTGCATGAGTTGCACCAGTTGCTAGATAAAGAAAAAAAGGTTGATCAGGTCTTATAGATTTCTGATCTCGAATGAATTGAATAGA
>SDBS01006065.1_pt1 | contig 11768 bp, 14 predicted proteins | sample 2277091 | NCBI WGS metagenome assembly SDBS01 (sample SAMN10404972, study PRJNA504765) | marine sediment metagenome | isolation source: marine sediment core GS10_PC15, 163 cmbsf | place: Arctic Ocean: Southern Knipovich Ridge | collected 2010 | reverse complement strand
TTGGAAAAGCTATTAGCACGACTGACCTCAAAGTTGACCCACAACATACTATACTCCTATAAGCCAAACCAACAAGGTGCTTAATGATTCTTAGCTTACGGAGGGCGATTAGAGAGAGTCGCCAAAAGCGGCGGCGGCATAAGACCAAGACGCGAAAGCTAAGTCCGGTGTCGTCACCCCTTAAGATTAAGGAAGGGGGTGGCAACGAGTTGATTATCTGTAGCTGCGGCAGGGTGGTTAAGTATGCTGGCGTGCATGTTTGCGAAGAGTGTTTTGTTACTAACCATGTTCGCTGGCCGGGCAAGGCCACAAGAGCGGACATAAACTACTGAGGGAGAGGGAAATGATACCGAAAACTAAGAGGGGACGAGTTATCGGGCTGCTGATGGTTGCGGCATTGAGTTTTTGCTTCGTAGCAAACACGTACTGTATACCGAAACTGAGGCAGCAAGAACCAGTGAGTGTGGCTGAGATTGTGCTAAATGCACCTAAGAAAGCAGAAGTTGGGGAACTTGTCCGTTTTGACCTCACGGGAAGTACCGGGCAGTCATACAAGTGGCTAATGGTCCCGGCAACAGTTGACTTTGAAGTCTTTTGTGAGGGGAAGCTAACAGTTTTCAGTGCCCGAAAACCGGGCACTTACATGTTTATTATAGGCTGCGCCCACAACGGGACTATTGATATTGTTACACATATTGTGACAATCACTGGACCTAGTAATCCTGACATTTACACCCCTGAGATAGTTAAGCCTACTGAGGGCAGCAGCTTGGACAAGTGGATACCTTATTGGTGTTCCATAAACAAGCGGCCACGGGCCGAAGCAGATTTACTGGCGTCAAGTTTCAATAATGTTGCGGCTCAGATTGCGGCCCAAGTCTTGCAGCAGCCAACTGAAATTATCCAGGCAACTGCTGATGCTAATAGGGCGGCATTAGGAAAGTCCCTCCCCGGCTGGAAGCCGGTACTGCGTCAAATCCAGGTGGAGATACGAGCCCAGGCTGACCAAGGGGAACTTACCACCCCGGAGCAGCATAGAAAGCTATGGATGGAGATTGCTGAGGGACTACGGGCGTATGCAACACTGAAATAAGGTAGTGCAGCATGGATCGACGTGAAATGCTTAAATGGACGTTGGGGGCGGTTGGGGCAGCAATGCTCGGCTGCGACCAATTTTCTCAGATGCCTAAAATGAGCTTCAGCCTGGGGAGTGAAGCCCCGCTGTATTGTGGCTGGCTCAATGATCCCGAAGCTCAAGCAAGGTTCATAGAAACGACCGCTCAGCCATTTTTAAGCGAACAGAACAGTAAAATAAAAGGAACTGGTGAAGGGAAAACCGTCCTGCTTCACAAGTTTTTCGAGTACGTCACAGGGGCTCCACTCATTCCCCACCATCAGACATGCGGAGATTGTGTAAGCCAGGCTTTTGGTCTGGGAGTTGACATCCTAACAGCGGTGAGAATGGCGTGGCGAAATAAGCAGGAAGTTTGGCTTGCGAAATGTGCGACGGAGATTATTTACGCCGGGTCGCGGGTCGAAGTCGGCGGCGGGCGTCTCCGGGGCGACGGGTCAATGGGCGTCTGGGCAGCAAGTTTTGTTAGAGATTGGGGAACCCTCCTCCGACAACCTTACCTTGATGGGGAGTTTGATTACACCAACTATGATGGAGATTTGGCTCGCAAGCTGGGCAAATCAGGCGTCCCTGACGTGCTGGAAAGGCTTTGCCGCTTACACCCCCTGAGAACTTGCTCAATTGTTCGTTCTTGGGAAGAGTGCCGTGACGCCGTTGTAAATGGCTACTCAGTCGCAATGTGCAGCGACGTTGGCTTCAAGGATGAAATGGACGAGGAAGGATTTCTTGAAGAATCACGAAAGCCCTGGTATCACGCAATGCTCATACACGGGGCTAAAGACGACAGGCGGCCAGGGGGGCTGGTTCAGAACTCCTGGGGATCAAGATGGATAACCAATCCCGTCCCAATATCGCGTCAGCCGGCGGGGAGTTTCTGGGCCGATGCGGATGTGATTGATAAAGCGATGAGACAAGGTGACAGCATTGCTCTGAGTGGGTACGTTGGGTATCCGCGATGCAATGTACCAGACTATACACTCTGGTAAACTAGGTGAAACAATGATTAGCAGATTCCTTACCGTGATTGGAGTTACCTATGTGGCAATTATTGCTGTTGTGGCGGCGTTTTGTATCTTTGATACGTTCGACGATGTTGGCGTTAGCAAGGGGGAAGCCAGTCAACTGGCTGCGCAAACTCAAAGAGTTAACCACATTGATCGGGGACTACCTTACCCACAAAGACTGCCCGCAACTCCCGAATACGTCGATGGAAAACCAGCCAAGTACCGAATCGGAAAAGACGGAGACGAAACCAAGACGAAGACGCCGAAAAAACAGGAAGCATACATAACTGTTTCAAACTACCTAGTTATTTGGACTGCTGATTGGTGTCCTTACTGCCCCAAAATGAAAGCACTTGGCGGGAAGTTAGAGGCTGAGGGTTTTCATGTCATCTACCTTGATCTTGATGACAACAGAGAAGAAGCGAAGAGACTCGGAATTACGCGCATCCCTACTGCAATTGTCTATGACTCTAAAGTAGAGGTACTGAGACTCACTGGTATGGGTGGCCTGAGTGAATCACAAATTAGAGCCGTCCTGCGAAAAGATACCGAAAACACAGATAATTACGACATATACAATGGACCTACTCTTTAATATACTGCTATTCGGCCTCGCTGTAGCCAGTGTAACCATGACAATTGCTAAATCAAATGTCATGGAGTGGCCTCGAATCCAGGTATCTAAGCTAGGTCGCTGGGCAGAAGACTTGATTCACTGTCCGTATTGCTTGAGTCACTGGCTTTCACTGGGAGTGGTATGGTGGGAAATTGGTATGCTTCCGTTGGACCGCCTTATCCTGACTACATTTGGAACAATAACGGTGGCAAGTTTCGCGTCCCTTGGTATAGCTCGACTATTCCTGGCACTTGATGAAATTGACCGCCCGGAGGACGAAGATGTTAGAATTTAATTTTGGGCGTAAAATCAGGCGAGTGGCTCGGCGTCAATGTAGACGTGGCAAGCTCGATCAAGTGACTTACGAGAAAATTAAGTCGCAGTCATACAGCCCTGAAGCTGTAGATAGATGGAAGCTTGCCATAGAAAGTCAGTGCCCAACGGCCCCGTGGATAGCCAAAAAGGGGCTGGAACCTGATGGCATTGTGGAGAGGATATGGGCTTGGCTTATTGCGAACTGGCCCACCGTTCTGAGAATTATCCTCAGTTTGCTTATCCTCCTTGATGAGCCACCAAAAGCTGAGGAGGAACCAGAGGAAAAAACCGAAGAGAAACCCGAGGAGAACGAGTAATGCTTTTACCAAATCCAAATCGACATTTTCCAACATACCGGGCCACTGTGGTTCTTAAAGACGGACGCACAGGCACGGTGACAGGGGACGGCGAAGGAGACACAATCTACATCAAAGGCGATGAAGCAGACATCTATGGCGTTGAAGTCGTGGGAGTAGAGCCGGGTGGCCAATGTACTCTGCCAAAGTTGTGGGTTGAGGGGGAGTGGGTAGAATACACCCCTGATTGGGCTGAGAAGCGAGAGTCCGAGGACGAGCCGGAGGACGAGCCGGAGGACGAGCCGGAGGACGAGCCGGAGGACGAGCCGGAGGACGAGCCGGAGGACGAGCCGGAGGACGAGCCCAAGGACGAGCCCAAGGACGAGCCCAAGGACGAGCCCAAGGACGAGCCCAAGGACGAGCGGAAAGACTACCACCCGTCCGAGGACGACGAACATTACCCTGACTGGGAAAGCGAAGTGAATGAGTAATGAACTCATAACAGAGTTGCGCGGCGCTATTGCAGAAGGGCTGAAGAGCCAAACGCTGGATAAGTGTTCACGTTGGGCGAGTCACAGACGCGTAATGGGGGGCGATTTTGCGGGGCCTTACGGATACAAGTATCATCCGTGGGTTAGAGGCATCCACGACTCACAGGCCTCTTACAATACCGCGATGAAAGCGGCTCAGATGGGTATTACGGAAGTCGCCATCAACATTGCCTTCCATACAATTGACGTGCGAAGAAAGGATGTTTTGTACGTCCTACCGACTGAGAAAAATGCGAGCGACTTCGCTAAGGGCAGATTTAATGTGGCCTTGCTTTACAGTGATTACTTGAAGCAACTTTTTACGGACACGAATACAATCGCTCTGAAGCAAGCAGGGGGTGTAACACTTTATATTCGAGGCAGTCGTGGTGACTCAAATCTAAAGTCCATCCCTGTTTCGACCCTGATTCTGGATGAATTGGACGAAATGGATCAGAAGCAAATCTGGTTGGCTTTGGAGCGGTTGTCCGGTCAGCTTGAAAAATCAGTTTGGGCAATTTCGACGCCAACGGCACCGAAATACGGAATACATAAACTATTCTTGCAAGGAACGCAGGAGCATTTTATGTTCCAATGCCCCCACTGTAGTAAGCAGACAGAGTTAATTTGGCCCGATTGCGTGGAAATAGTCGGCGAGACAATAACTGACCCCCGAGTGAAGGACAGTTACTTAAAGTGTAAAGAGTGCAAACACAAGCTAGAGCATAAAGCTAAGCCAGATTGGCTGGCTGCTGGTAAGTGGCATGAGACAGTAGGCAATATCGAAGATCACCGTTCTTGGTATATAAATCAACTGTACTCCTACACTGTAACGCCCGGGGAGATAGTCTTAGCTCATTTACGGGGGGTTGCGGACGAGGCGGCCCAGTGTGAGTTTTTTCATTCAAAGATCGGGATTCCATTTATCCCGGACGGGGGACAAGTCACTTTAACAGAACTAGAGATTGCGCGCGCCTCGGGTTACTCTAAGAGTGATGTAAAACTACTCCCCACTGACAGTGGCCGCATGATAACAATGGGGGTAGACCAAGGCAAGTTGAATCACATTGTTGTAGTTGAGTGGTTTTTTAATGATTACGGGTACGACTTAAATGCCATATCAACGGCGAAAGTCCTATGGGAAGGCAAGGTGCCCGGGGATGACTTTACTGAGCTTGATAGGCTAATGAGGAAGTGGCAGGTAATTGGCTGCGTTATTGATGCGGACCCGCAAATCAACGATGCTAGACGTTTTGCAAGGCGTTTTCACGGATACGTTAGCCTATGCCGTTACCGACGCGGAAAAACTGGCAAGGAAATAGCTATAACTGAAGAGGACGAAGGGGCTCCTATCGCCACTGTTGACCGAACGAACTGGCTTGATGCCACATTGGGACGCTTTTTCAGTGATCGAATTACCCTCCCCGCTGATGTTAGCCTTGAATTTCAAGATCATATAAAGAATCTTGTCAGAACATACGAGCGAGACGAAAACAACAACCCAAAAGCGACCTACCTCTCGACAGGAGCAGACCACTTTGGTCACGCCTTAAACTACGCCGAGATCGCATTACCTTTGGCGGCCAGTATCGTCACAGGACGAGATATTGGCAGATTTCTTTAAGCCAGGATGGGAATGAAAATGTCCGAGAAATTCAGAATAATTGATGTCCGACACCCAGCCATTGCGTATGACTCAACGATGTGGTCAGAGTGGCGACAGTGTTACGAAGGCGGCTATTATTTCGTCCAGGATAACTTGGTGCGGTTTTCTGAGCGAGAGTCGCCATCTGATTACGAAGATCGGTTAGCCCTCACGCCCACACCGGCTTACGCCAAGGCCGCTGTTAATGACATCAGAAACTCTATCTTTCAACGGATGCGAGATATTGTTCGCAAAGGCGGCAGTGAATCTTACCGAAGAGCCATAAGCGGAGAAAAGGGCGGTGTCGATATGAAAGGCACCAGCATGAATGGCTTCGTTGGCATTGATGTTCTGACTGAGCTACTTGTGATGGGGAAGGTTGGCGTCTTTATTGACGCCCCTCAAATGAGCGGGGAGACATTGGCTGATGTCGGCGGCAAACGGCCATACCTGTACTGCTACAAGGCGGAGGATATTCTTTCATGGACCTGCACCAAACCTGAAGAGCCCGCTGAATTCCAAGCCGTATTACTGCGAGACAAGGGGTTGGACTTCATAAGTCACGATCATGATTCAATTGAGTTACCCTCTGGTGAGTACGAGCGTTACCGCTTGATGTGGATTAACAAAGAGACTGGTTTTGTAAATGTGCAGTTCTACGATCAGGATGGGAATACAGTAGACTCAGACGGCGAAGAGCAAGTAATTCCGAGCCCGACTATCCTCGGTTTGAAGCGTATTCCTTTCGTGGTAATGGACATTGGTGACAGCTTGATGAAGGATGTTACCAAGCATCAGATAGCGTTGCTTAATCTCACGTCGAGTGACGTTTCGTATGCTCTGCAAGCTAACTTCCCGTTCTATACCGAGCAGCAGGATATGAGGAATGTCGGAGATCACTTAAAGCACAGTGCAAATCTGGACGGAACGGCTACAAGCGGCGGTCAAGGAGCGGGGGGACGTGAAATCGCGGTAGGGGCAAGGCAAGGTAGACTATATGACATCAAGACTGACAGACCACAGTTCATTCATCCGTCGTCAGAGCCGCTGGAGGCTTCGCTCAAGCTACAGGAAAAGCTCGAAGATGACATTCGGAAGCTGGTAAATCTAGCAGTGCAGAACAAAGTTGGGCGCCGGGCTACCTCTGCCGAAGCTATGAAAATGAGCGATCAAGGGCTCGAAGCCGGACTCTCCTACATCGGGCTTGTCCTAGAGGGTGGGGAGCGGAAGATTTCTGTTCACTGGACTGCTTACGAGGAGCGGGACGAGAGCAAACGACAAGTTGCCACAATCAAGTATCCAGATCGCTACAGTCTCAAAACTGACGAGGACCGAATACGGGAAGCAGGAGCGCTTGCTGAGCGTATGTATACAGTGCCCGGCCTCCTAGTCAAGAAAGAGCTTTCCAAAGACATTGCCAACACCTTACTAGGCGGGAGAGTGGATTTCGAGACGCTAGAGAAAATTTACGCAGAGATCGACGCTGCTGAATATGCTACCAGCGACCCTGACCTTATCATCCGCGCAAAGGAAGCGGGACTTTGTGGGGAGCAAGTAGCTTCGGTAGCCCTTGGCTTCGCAGAAGATGAATACTTACAAGCTCGAAAAGACCATGCCGATCGGGCTATTAGAATCCTTGCCGCCCAAACAAGAGGGCGTGAGGCTGGGGAGAATCTAGGTGCCCGGGGCGTTGACGATCTCTCTGGTTCACCAGAAACAGAGGGGGTAGCTGAGCGAGAAGCAGCTACAGACCCGACGCTTAGCGATAACACAAAGAAGCCCGTCCGAGGCGAGGGCAAAGAAGGAGCCGAATAAATGTTACCAATAAAACTCAGCCAAAGCGTATTTTTCACGGGGCTCGACGCCTCGATTGGTGCCGCCGCGCAGCAACTCACAGAGCGGTCCCTTGTTTTGAAGAGGGGGGTCACTATAACATGCACCACTGGAACAGTTTACATCGGCCCTAACAGCGGCGTAACGTCTGCGACTGGATACCCATTGGTGGCTGCCGCTGATAAAACAGTTGAGGTTTTTGTTGACGACCCCTCCAAAGTTTGGATAATCGGAGACGCGCCAGCACAAGCCTACAAGTGGGTCGCCAGTTAAGGGGAATTGCAATGCACACTTATTACGGAACACTATCCGAAGCCAATGAATACTTCGATTCGCGGCTACATGAAGAGGCTTGGTACGATGCGGCAGCGTCCGACCGTCCCAAAGCTCTTCTCAAAGCCACGCAACTCATTGATGCTTTGAATTTTAAGGGATACAAGGCAACAGTTTTTGACATCATGTACGATGAAAACTGGACTTTGCTTGATCCCGACGAGAGTGATATTCGAGAAGCAGAGGCAGAACAGGATTTGGAGTTCCCGCGAGGGGAGGATACTGTAGCCCCGCCGCAAATTATGATTGCGTGCTGGGAGATTGCCCATGCTCTCTTGGATGGTGTTGATCCTGACCTCGAAGTAGAAAACCTGGGAGTGGTCAGCCAGGGATATGCGTCAGTGCGGACTACCTACGCCCGCGCACAAGCACAGGTCGAGCATCTTATGCACGGTATTCCAAGCGCAACAGCTTGGAGGTACATAAAGCCCTTCCTGCGTGACGCTGATTCAATTAAATTGAGTAGGGTTAGTTAGGAGTGTTTACGATGAGACACGATTTTGAGTTACTGTACTGTGACCCCGTTCTTGCTTGTTACGATGGTGATGGCGACGGCGGCGGCGATGGTGGCGGCGATGGCGGCGGCGACGGCGGCGGCGACGGTGGAAATGCCAACCTCAATGCACAACTGAAGCAAGCCGAAAATACTGCTGTGGCGGCAAGAGCAGAAGCTGACAAAAAAGCAGCTGAAGCCCGACAAGCGGCAGTAAACGCGCAGGCTGCACAGGATGAAAAGTTTAGTCAGGATGACATGAACACGTTCTTAGCCGAGGACAGACGAAAACACCAGGAGAAATACAAGAAGCTGGAGACATCATTCCAGGACATCCTGGCCGACAAGAATCTCGCTGCGGAACAGCGAAGTAAGCTGGAGGGAGAGCTTCAGGACTTGCAGAAGGCGCACCGGACGAAAGATCAGCAAGCTGCATACGACTTGAAGCAAGAGCAGGAGAAGTCGGCGACTGAGGTGGCAAACTATAAAGAAGCTGCAACGAAGTGGGAGCTAATGTATAAGGACTCTGTTATTCAGCGTTCTTTGCAGGATGCTGCCATTGCGGGAGAGGCTTTTAATCCTTCGCAGATTGTTGGCCTTCTTACACCAGCGACAGAAATGCGACCGGCGACCGACGAAGATGGAACTGAGATTCCCAACGTGATGGTCCCGTTGATTGATTTTCCAGATATTGACGAAGAGACTGGGAACAAAATTATCACACTTCGCACTCCCCAGGAAGCTGTGCAACGAATGAAAGAATTGCCGACTCACTTTGGCAATCTTTTCCGTGCAAACGTTGTTAGTGGAATTGGGGCCGGTGCCGCTACTGGTGGCGTTACATCAGGTGAGGGCGGTAAGGTTGACGTTACGAAACTCTCTTCTGAGCAGTTTCGCAAGTTGCGCAAGGAAAACCCGGAAGCCTTGGGCTTACGAAAACGTTAACCAACTGCAAAGCTATAAACCGGGGTGGTTTGTAACTAAGCATAGTTGCCCAGAGTAGGGCAGCACGGACCTGCCCACGTATGGGCATTACAACATGGGAGTTTACCATGAATCTTTTGTATGCGAGTCCTGTCATCGCGTGTTACGCGAACGACAATGACGCGATGAACTAATCGTCCTGCCATAGAGTAATCTATGGTTTGAACTTGGCTATATGCGGGAACCACCTGTTAGGCAAAAAGTACGATGATGCAAGTTTGTTCAAAGTGCGGAATTGAAAAGAGCGAGGGCGATTTTCATTACCGTAAAGACTCAAAGAAGTTCCGAAGCGGATGTAAGGTATGTTGGAAATACCTCCAAGCTTCCGGTCGCTATGGGATAACATTTGAACAAGCTGTAGGCTATTACAAGCAACCGTCCTGTATGTGCTGTGGAAAAATCTTCTCAACAATGAGAGATAGACACCTACACCATGTAAATCACACTGTGAGAGGGATTGTTTGCAAGGACTGTAATATACTACTTAGACAAGAGACAGAAGAAGATTTACACAATCTAAAATCCTGTCTTGCGTTTATGCAAAAGTCACGTAAAAATCTTTTTGATAGGGTAAATCCGCAGGGAAGCCGAAGCGAAGGAACGCGATGTGGCCCCTCAACGACTACACGCCGAGGCCCATTGAGAACTTGTAAGTGCTGTAACAAACAACTTTCACTAAAGCATTTCTATCAGCAGAAATATGTCAGTGGAAAAGTTGGGCACCATGCTGCCTGCAAAAGTTGTTTTAAGATTTTGGTGAAAACTTACAAGTATAGCTTAACATTCGATCAAGTTAGTTTCCTACGTTCACAGCTTGCGTGTCAATGCTGTGGAAAAGAGTTCAAGACAAGTAATCCATACATCCACCATGTTAGGGATTCAGTTCTTGGAGTCGTTTGTCGCGCATGTAACTTAATGCTAGGACAAGAAACTGACGGTGAGAAACGCCGCTTGAGAAAGTGTATTGAGTTTTTAATGGGACATGATATAGTCTGTTCTGTGTCGGAAGGCGCAGAGGTTAGCAGAAATGACTGACCCCGCACAACTGTGTGAGTAACAAATAGGATTCCTGAGTTGTGGGCTGAGGAAGGTTTAGCCATCCTCGAAGAGTCAATGGTTATGGCTCGTCTAGTCCACCGCGATTTCAGCGATGAGATTGCCAATTTTGGCGACGTTGTGAATACACGTCGTCCCTCCGAGTTCACTACGCGGCGTAAGACAGACGCCGACGACGTAGAGAACCAAGATGCAGTCAGCACCAACGTCCAGGTGCCGCTGGATCAGCACGTTTACGTTTCCTTTACCATCAAGGATGGTGAAGCATCGAAGTCCTTCCAGGACTTGGTAGACATTTACCTGACACCTGCTGCGATGCAAATCGCTCGGACCGTTGACCGTGTGCTGATTGGGCAAGCCCATCAGTTCCTCGCCAACAAGGTCGGTCGTCTACAAGAGATGTCTGACACGAACGCCAAGGAGTTCCTCCTGGAGTGCCGTGAGAAGATGAACGTCAACAAAGCGTATGCGAGTGGACGTAGTCTTGTTCTCTCTCCGCAGTCGGAGACTGAATTGCTGATGACCGAATTGTTCATCAGTGCTGAGAAAAAGGGTGACGATGGCACCGCATTGCGCGAAGCCAGCTTGGGTCGCCTGCTGGGCTTTGATACCTACATGGATCAGAACTGCCCCGCTCTCGTGAAATCCGCCACGGTGGATTATCATGATGGTGTTACTGATGGTGCTGAAGTGGTTGGCGCCGTTGAGATCGCTATCACAATGGGTGTCAACTATATCGCCACCGTTGGTGAGTATGTTTGGCTTGAGGGCGACGGTCAGCCCCAGGTTATCACCGTTCAGGCGAACAACGCTACCACAACTAATAGCATCAACATCTCTCCTGGGCTGTTGAACGCTGTTGGCGCTGGTGATGTGGTCACGATCTTTGAAGCGTGTGATGTTGCCACGACTGTTGCTGCTGGTTACTCCAAGGGTATCGTCCTGGAGAACTACACTGCGACGAAGCCCCCGGTGGCTGGTCAGCTGATTTCGTTCAGCACTGGTACTACGCGTCACACGTATACCATCATCGAGGCATACCTGGATGGCGGGGATTACACCGTCTACCTGGATCGCCCCCTAGAAACCACCGTCACCGCTGCCGCGAACGCCGCGTTCCCGGGCCCGGTCGGTGCTTTCAACCTTGCGTTCCACCGGAACGCTCTCGCACTCGTCACACGTCCGCTGGCGCTGCCGGATACCTCTCTTGGTGTCCGCGCCGCTGTGGGTAGCTACAACGATGTAGCGATGAGGGTCTCGATGCAGTACGACCTCACCAGCCAAGGTACTAAGGTAACTCTGGACCTTCTGTGTGGTGTCGCCGTGCTTGATACGAACCTCGGTTGTGTCCTGCTTGGCTAATCCGAGTCCGTTGATTGTAATACCGGGGGCGGGAACGCCCCGCCCCCGGTTCTTTAACACTTGGAGGAACCATTATGGACATACTATTCTTTGATTGGAGAGCAGTTCTCCAGGAAATTGGACCTGCGTTAAGTATAATCATCTTCTTCATCTGGCGTGACTGGAAGCG
>SDBS01006064.1_pt1 | contig 11769 bp, 13 predicted proteins | sample 2277091 | NCBI WGS metagenome assembly SDBS01 (sample SAMN10404972, study PRJNA504765) | marine sediment metagenome | isolation source: marine sediment core GS10_PC15, 163 cmbsf | place: Arctic Ocean: Southern Knipovich Ridge | collected 2010 | reverse complement strand
CTGCCTGTCTTCCGGGATAATGGCCAGCGCCGCTACGCCCTCGTAGTCCGCTTCGGCGTCGGAACGGCGCGCGCGATTGAGCACCACGCCAGCGAGCGCCTCACCCACAGACTTGGCGAGGGCCGCCTCAGGAGTCGTCTCGGGCGTAGCCACGATGAGCACGCGCGCTCCCTCGTGCTCCTTGAGGGCCGCCGACAAGTCGCCGGCCGGGACTTCGACTATCTTCGCGTCGCTAGACGCCGGTTCGAGTGACCTGAAGAGCCGGCGGTCCAACTCTGCGTTAGCGTCGTCTCCGGCTCGTTCAAGGGAGACGTTGCTGCCGCTCCTAGCCAGCGCGCGGGCGCAGGCGACTGCTACGGTGGTTTTGCCAGAAAGGGGCGTCGGAGCCGCTACCAGGAGGGTCGGCATCGTTGGTGAATTGTAGCACAATCGACCGCCGTTCCCCTCACGAGAGCATTTCGGCCAGCGGCGTGTAATCCAACCCCTGCGCCTTCGAGACCGCCTCGCACACAAGCCTGCCGTCGATCGTGCTCGCTCCGGCCGCCAACGCCTCGTCGCGCTTCAGCGCGTCGAGGCCGTGTTCCGCCAGCTTGCGCACATATGGCAACGTAGCATCCGTGAGCGCCTCCGTGGAGATGCCGAGGCGGTCCGCCAGCTTTCCTACGGCATCGATCGCGCTGTAGATCTCCGAGAGCGATGGATACGGGACCAGGGGCTCATGCCGCTCTTCGGCAATGGGAGTGTATCCGAGATGCCGGAGCATCTCTTCTTCTTCATTGTCGACGTAGAGCCGAGCCTTGTTGCCGAAGAGACCTTCGACCAGGAAACCATCTGCCTCGAGCATTCGAAGGTCCGTCATCGTCACGGGACCTATCCAGACGGAATGCCAGTCGTGCGCGGATACGGTTCCAGCAACAAGAACAAGCAGTATCATGATGCACTTCGACATTGAACTCACCCGCCAATCATCCGAACTGTATCAGCCCCCGGAATCCCAAGCTGCGGAATGGTTTCTACCAGGAAGCAATTATGCACCAGACCCCGGAGACGAGTCAACAAGTTGCATCGGCTCTTGATGAAACACCCGTCAGGTCGTAGAATTCCCGACACCATCAGAATGACGGTCACAGGTCTCGGGGCGTGGCGCAGCCCGGTAGCGCACCTGCTTTGGGAGCAGGGGGTCGCCGGTTCAAATCCGGCCGCCCCGACCATGACCGGTCACACGCTTCGCCTCCTCCCCCATTCCCTTCTTTTGTCCAGTCCATCCCTTCTGCATACTACACGTACGTGAACGTGAAGCGTATTTCTGACCAGACGGAACCGGGAGGGGCATGAGTGGCCTTTTATGAATTCAGAGATCCCACCGGACAGATCGACACGAAGATATACCTCGGGTGGTCGGGAGCATCGTACAGCAAGGGCCTGGAGATCTACTACTCCAACAGCCTGATATCGGGGCTCGAACAGGATGGATCCTCCGGACTCCACCATGTGAATGGCGCGGGGGTTGTGAAGCACCTTGAATCGCTTGAGGATCCTGTGGCACTGAAACGGCCCGAGGGGTTCAGCGTTCATTCAGACGCTGTCGGAGCGGTGACTATTCGCATTGCGAAGAAGCTAGGCATCTTCGAGAAACTGCTCGTATCGGTCAACGGCCTGGACTTCAGGGGACGTGAGATACTGAAGCTGAACTGACTGTGGTCATGCATGGTGGTGCTGGCAGGAGGTGGAAATGGCGACGATCGGAAACATTACCTTTGCATGTGACGATCCTGAGGGACTGGCACGCTTCTGGTGCGGCACGCTGGGATATGTACTTCAGGATGTTCCACCGGAGTTCATGGATGCGTGGATAGCCGAGGGGCGCGATCCGAACGGAGCCGCAGCAGCAGTCGATCCGGAACACAGGGGACCAAGGCTCTTTTTCCTGAAGATGAAGAAGCGACCAGTAGTCGAGGGCACCTCTATACCTATCCACCTGGACCTTTGTGCCGAGGACAGAGAAGCAGAGGTGGAGAGGCTCACAGGCCTCGGAGCAACGGTGATCGAGACGAAAACACAGAAGACAGGCGAGTGGGTCGAGACCTGGACGGTCCTGCAGGACCCCGAGGGAAACGGCTTCTGCGTTCAGTGAACCAATTGATATGGAGATGAAATGAACCTGCTCGAAACGCTACTGGGAATCGACAACGGCGGAGTCGTCAGGGAGATCGCGCGGATTTTCGGCCTGAGGAACGAGGTAGCCCTGGAAGCCGTGAGCAGGCTCGTTCCCGCACTCTCGAGGGGGCTCGACCGGAATGCATCTCAGCCCCAGGGTCTGGAAGAACTGGCCGCAGCCCTGATGTCAGGTGATCACAGGCAGTACGTGGAACATCTCGAACTGCTCGAAGACACTGAGAGCATAGAAGAGGGCAATGCAATACTCGGGCACATCCTGGGAAGCACGGATGCCAGCCGGAACGTTGCCGGCTACGCGGCGGAGGAGTCAGTTGCGAGCGCCGAAACCATGAAGAAGATCCTCCCGATGGTAGCGGCCGCTTCCATGGGCACCCTGGGAACAGCTCTGCTGGGCATCGATGGATCGGAAGCAGCAGGTATTATCAAGGACCTGATATCACCCGCGGAAGAGGAAGACAACATTCTGGACGATGTCATATCGCTGGCAAAGAGGTCCTTCTAGCGAACCCGACGGGTAGAAGAAAGGATGAGCGGGAAGAAAGGCAGAATGAAGAAGGTCATCATTTATATCCTGGGCGTCCTCTTGCTCACGTTCGGTTCCCTGCTTCGCGAAAGCTGGGTGGAGATGTCTGTTATCGATCCCGGCTGGAGCCTTGTTCGCTCAGGAGCTGTACGGGGCTGGGGATGGCCTCTGGAATTCATGGCCGACAACCCTCATCCCGTTGAGAACCGTACTCTGGGACCTGAGGATATCTTTCTCTTCAGACCCTTCCTCTTCGACCTCCTGACTTTCTCTCTATTACTGGGGGCAATAGTCCTCACACCGGTATTCTACATGCGCTTGACGCGAGGAAGCTCTCCGGATGACAGAACCGGATGACGCTTTTCACTCAGGCCCGTGTTACCGACCTCAGCTAGTTGATGCTTTTCGGACTTTTAAGTAAGTTGAGAATCAAGTTCGAGAATGAAGATCTGGTACACCATAGTTGACACTTTTCGCACTCAGGTGGTGGTGCTGTCATTCAAAAAGGCCGAGTTCATCATATCCTACAGTGTCTAACGAACAAGGAGACAATATGAGAGTACTACTTTTGTCTATCGCCATGGTGTCATTCCCTGGAGTCTTCTCAACTATTCATGCGGATGAGATCGGTGATATCAACGAATATTACATCGAGGTGATGGAGAGCCTGGATGACGAGTACGGGCTTTTCAGGACTGAGATATCCATGAACACGGAAGATGGTATCTATCCAGTCATAGGGAATTATCAGGAAAACATAACCTTCTACTGGGACAGTGAAGGTGGCTATGTCTGGCTTGTCCTGGTCACATGGACCGGGGAGTACGCATTCCGTCGCGAATACGGAGAAGTTCTGTATATCGAGTCTGAGCCAACCTGTGAGTATGTAACTGAGGAGGTGGTGTTTCAGTACGTTTCGTCTCACGACTGGGAGGGTAATGATACCGAGTATCGCTGGTGGTATTCCAGCGGAGAACTTCTTCAGAGTTCTGCTTCTACTGCCTGTCCAGATGAAGTTGTGGAATTCACTCCCGAAGGCCCTGAAGCCTATGATTACGTCTATACCCCAGAGGGTCTGCTCGAGTTGTTCTACCTGATCCACGCCGGAAGGGATAGTCGATGACTATTCTTACCGGTGGGAATCGCGAGGGTAACTGGTGCCCCGTAGTGGACGCTTTGGAACTCTCGCGGCTACTCTATTACTACGAAGTGCTGTGTTGCAGTGTAGTCCCCTGAAACCATCCTGCAGAAATAGACACCGGGCGAAAGATCTATCAGAAGATGGTTGTGATAACCAGTGGCGTATATGTTTGCTGGAAACTCTCTAACCCTTCTTCCGGCAAGGTCGAAGACAGTCAGCTCGACCAGGGAGGGTTCGGGGACACCGAAAGCCACGGACGGAATAGAAGAGGGATTCGGTGTGAACGACAGGAGAACTGCTGCAGTCGGAGTTTCTCCTCCCTCGATTCCAAGTGGATCCCATGTCAGTATGACATACTGAAGAACAGGAGTCATCAGCGAGTTCGCAGACTCGAGTATCGCTCTATACTGTAAATACCGAGCCCCGTCCTCTATATGACCGGTCAGAAGACAGGGTGAGGTGAGTGTATCTGACCAGGCTCCCATCGCAGTGTAAATGTCTGATGCCCTGACCTGGAAAGAGACAGACGTCTGAGCAGGAAGCTGTGTGTTCCACTCGATGTAGTCCCAGTCCGGATCCATCTGAGTATCAAGTATGCTGGATTCAAGCGATCCTGTTGCCGTATATCCAGCGAGGTTCCACCATGCAATCTGGTGAGTGTCTGCCGAAGCTGCTCCAAGGGCATCCTGTCTTCCGTCTCCGTTTATGTCATCTGCATAGACGGATCGGGCGACCCAGAAGTCGGTTCCAGCAACATGGCGTATCCAGTCTGTTCCCATGCCATCCATGTTTCCCCACCAGCAGACAACTGAGTAGTTCGTCGCGAGAACATCTAGGAATCCGTCGTCGTTCATGTCCTTTGAATACAGGGAGTAAATCGAGGAATCATCTGAGATGACGTGTTTCATCCAGCTTGTGCCTGAACCGTCGGTGTTCTCCCACCAGACAAGACCGTGTCCGGACCCGATTATGTCCTGGTCACCATCGCTGTCCAGGTCATCCGAACGAATGCAGACTGCCCATTCAAAATCATCGTCGACGAGGTGTTCTGTCCATGAAGTCCCCGAGCCGTTCGAGTTCTCCCACCATATGATGTTGTCTCCGCTGTATACTGCTCCTAAGACATCCAGGTCACCGTCGCCATCCAGATCCCCTGAGTGTCCGCACCTCACCCCGGATATTTGATCGTCAACAGGATGCATTGTCCAGCTCATCCCCGGGCTAGTATCGGAGTTCTCCCACCGTGCAATACCGTCAACGTTCGCAGTTCCCAGGACATCCATGTCACCGTCACCGTCGATATCCGCGGAAGATACCGAGTTGGCCTCACTGAAATCACCTTCCAGAGTGTATTCGTCCCATGAAGTGCCCGATCCGTCGGAGTTTAGCCAGCAGGTAATGTCATCAGCTTCGTTCGCTGCACCCAGGATGTCTATATCACCATCTCCATCCATGTCGTCTGCATGAACACAGCGTGCTCCGGGATAGTTGTTGTCCACTACATGAACATCCCAGCTGGTACCTGACCCATCCTGATTCTCCCACCAGGATATCATGTAAGAAGAAAACCCGGCACCCAGAACATCGCGATCGCCATCGCCGTCAATGTCCTCTGTAAACACTGAATAAGCGCCAGGAAAGAAGCTTGATACATTGTGTTTTTCTGCGAAGTACTGTAGTATGATTGCTCCGGGTAACACCTCCCATTCGATCCCGACGGACTGGTCGAAACGATTAGTCCAGTTGAGGACCGGTCCGGGAAAGCCTCCCCCTCCGGTCCAGTTGGTCTGACCGGCATAATCCGCATGAACGCCAGCAGCGAGAACGAAGAGCAGCAGAGACACAGCCTTACTTTTCATAACTCACACCCCCATAATGCTAAATTAAATCAATGCTGCTGGGTAATGTCAACTGAGCGTGTAGTGGTGATTACTGCCACCCCGTACTGGACGCTTTTAGAACTCTGGCAGCTACTCTATGACCACGAAGCGCTGTGTTGCAGTGAAGTCTCCCGAGATCATCCTGCAGAAGTAGATTCCTGGTGAGAGATCACCCAGCAGGACATTGTGGTAACCCGATGAGTAGTCACCTTTATTCACCAGACTGACCTGGCGGCCTGACAGGTCGAATACAGACAGTTCCACTGAAGCAGGTTCCGGCAGGCTGAAGTTCACAACGGGAGCAGAAGCAGGATTCGGCGAGAAGGGCAGAAGAGCAAGGACAGCAGGATCCTCACCATCCTCGATTCCCATCGGATCCCAGCTCAACGTTAGGTCGAAAAGAACGGGTGTAGTATCCGGGTCCGATGTTTCTAGTATCACTCTGTATTGAACATATTGATAACCATCCGTCAGGATGCCTTGAAGAAGACAGGGAATTGAGAGCGTATCCGACCATGCTCCCATTGACGTATGGTCATCAGACGCCCTGATCTGGCAGGAGACAGAGGTGCCCGGAGGGGTCTCTGAAGTCCACTCAAGGTAGTCCCAGTCGGGTTCATCCTGCGTATTGAGAATGCTGGATTCCAGCGAACCGTTAGGGAGATACTCTGTCAGATCCCACCAGGTGATGTCGTCGGCAAGAAAAGCTGCTCCGAGGACATCCATGTAGCCGTCTCCGTTGACATCCGCGGAATACACTGATCTAGCGCCACCGAAAGCCCCTTCAACGATATGTTCCGTCCAGATTGTGCCCGAGCCGTCCACGTTCTCCCACCAGGTGATGTCATCAAAATAGGCAGCTCCAAGGACATCCATGTAGCCGTCTCCGTTGACATCCGCAGAATAAACTGAGTAGGCGCGATCGGAATCCCCGTCTACGGTATGTTCAGTCCAGATTGTGCCCGAGCCGTCCACGTTCTCCCACCAGGTGATGCCCTTGCCACTTTCAGCACCTCCAAGGACATCCATGTAGCCGTCACCGTTGACATCAGCGGAAAATACTGAAAGGGCGAAACCGAAATCCCCGTCAACGGTATATTCCAGAAGTAGAAGAGCGAGATCGGAAGGACTGCTGTAAGACATATCTGTATCCATGTAAAACTCATTGCCCAAGTCGATAACCGGACCCAATACTCCTGGTCCTCCGGACCAGTCGGTCTGCACTGCAGAATCGGCATATGTGAATGGAACCAGTGACAAGACAAGAATAGGATATCTCAACCAATACACAGGACACCTCCTGTATACTCAAGAATCATATCTAGTTGGAGAGATGTCAATCGACCAAGAAAGGCGCTTGTCCTACCACCCTGTACGGGACACTATTAGAACTTTTCTCACTGGTGGGAATTCAATTCGAGAATGAGGATCTGGTATACCCTAGTTGACAATCTTCGAACTTTTCTCACAGGTGGGAATCTAGAAAACTGCCTTGATTGAACCCCAAGTGACACGCTCAAGATCCATATACCAAACGGAAATGAGAGCTCGTATCAGATAATCACCTGTGTCTGACCATGGCTCCCAGACATAGAAGTCATTTGAGAAGTAACTATGAGCTACCGATGAAGGAGTATTATCCGCGAAGAGTGATGGCCAGCAACCTGTAGACATCTCTGTATTCATAAGCAGCCAGAAGTCCGACTCTGTCATTATGGAATTATAGAAAGCAAATGCGGGAGCCATGTGTATTCCTTGAAGTACCTGCGTATCAAGATGTCCACAGGGGGTCATGTAGTCCCCATTCCAGAGTTCCGCATAGAAATCGCTAGTATCCCATGGATAATTCTGAACATCATGATACATCCAGAATTCAGCTTGTTCTATTCCCCTATAACGGTACCAGGGTATGAAATCCTCAACATTAAACCAAACACCTCTATACACACCCATTCACGTAAGCCAGACTCCAGAGCCATCATCGTATTGTATTAGAAGCTGTTCATACTCAGCTTCATCAGTTTCCATGACAGAAGAACCTGAGATTGCAGATGTTGGAGACGATACTAATAGCGGAAGGAGTGCGATACCGAAGATCTGATACATCATTGAACTCCATTAAGGCCGTTAATCTATTTACATATCTTTCAGGACCATGAGTATCGTCAAGGACTTGAAGAAGAAAGATTCAAGAAACTGGAATGGTGGTACCCAGTACGGGACACTTTTAGAACTTTTCTCACTGGTGGGAATTGAGTTCGAGAACTGAAATCTGGTACCCCTAATGAGAAAAAGTTGGAACTATCTTTGGGAATGGTTACTTAAGGTTAGTCGGGTATAAAGGCGCTATCTCAGCAGGACACATCTCCTGACAGCTCTCCCCCCACAGGCATCCAGGACGATCAGGTAGACACCATCTGGGATAACTGATTCAGGATCCCAGGTCAGGCTGTGTTCTCCTGCTGGAGCTAAATCGCTCTCCAGATTCTCAACAAGCCTGCCGGAGAGATCGAAGACTGACAACCTGACTGGTGTTACCTCTGGGAGGCTGTAGCTGATGCTCAGACTGGATGAGAAGGGGTTCGGGCTGGCGCACAATCCAAGCAGATTGCGTGGCTCCAGGTTGATCCCTGTACCGGTAACGGTGAAGTTTATGGTATCTGCAGCAAAGGCTACACCCTCATCGAAGGACGTAACGATCAGCTCATTCGCTCCCACTTGGGCGAACAGATCATCCAGGTAGGTGTATTTGAGACCTGTCCCAAAGGCGTAGAGATTGCCATCTGTTGCACCGATGTACATAATTCCATCCGTGATTGCCGGACTTGATTCAATGAACATACTCCCTGTTTGATATGACCAGAGGCTAGCTCCTGTTGAATAGTCTAACGCAACAATGTTGGCTCCTGTTGGATTGTAGCCTTCCCCATAGAAAAGGATACCATTGGCAAGACCTGGAGATCCGTGCTGACTGCCGGGGACAGCCCAGACAGAACTACCTGAAGCAGCATCCAGACAGTGGATTGTATCTACCTGGTCCCCGAAGTAGAGTTTCCCATCGAAATATGCTGGTGTAGCTGATATGTAGGTTCCCAGAGATATATCAACCTCCCAGATGGTAATTCCCGTTATTGCATCAATTGCCCGTGTTCTGCCGTCATCTCCGTTGATATAGATCATACTATCCACTACTACCGGTGATGAATCCCAGTAGCCATTCTGTGAATCGATATTGGTCCATATTACAGACCCATCGAGGATATCCAACGCATAAAGTGGGCCCACAAACGTTGGGACGAATACCATATCGTTCCATACTGTCATACAGCTTACCGTTATTCCAGAAAGCGAATCCGACCAGAGCTCATCACCTGTGCCTGCATCAAGGCAATAGACGTGGCTATTTTCAGCAACCATAGAATGTCGACCACAATAAACCTTACCGTTACTAACAACCGGCGTGCTCCCGCCCTGATCGGCTTCCCCGAAAGCCCAGATCCTGTCTCCAGTCAGGGCATCAAGGCACCAGATAGAGTCGCTGGCGGTGTAAAGCTTCCCGTCCTTGACAGTGACAGCATCGTCTGTGGTTCCAACCAGGTATTTCCATATTAATTCACCTGTTGCGGCATCAAGGGCGTACAGTGAATCGGACCCGAAGTTGGAGGGATAGTACACTATTCCATCAACCACTACTGGGGTTGGAAATTCATGCACTGTTCCGGTAATCGGAGCAGTCCAGAAAATCGTGTTGTCAGTTGGTGCTGGTGACTCTGAAAAACCATGATGCAGGTCATTCTGCATGTAGGTGTACCAGTCGGTATTGAGCCGGGGAATCAGTATGAAGGGTTCTCCATTGAGTGTGTGGTGTACGGAATCAGGAAGCTCGTTGTCGTTCTCTACGATAGCTCTTACGGTAAGCCAGTCACCGTCGTAGGTCGCACCGTCGATTGGCTCCGTTATCTCTACGTTTTCAATAGCCCAGGATGAGCCAATCACTATGAGGAGAAGGATTATCCACATATCGAGCCCCGCTTTCACTCTGTATATTTCAAGTTACACTTGGATTTAGGGTGAAGTCAATGCAATACCAAATTGAATAAACCAGGCACCCCTGACGGGCAGAAGTTGGAACTATCTGTGGGAATGGTTACTCAAGCTCAGCAGGATATAAAGGCGCTACCCAAGCAGCATACATCTTCTGACTGTCAGTTCACCGAAGGCATTCAGGACGATCAGGTGGTAGCCAGTTAGAACCGGTGGCTAAGTTTCACGGTGAAGCTTATGACTCTCTATCCGTGTGCTTGATTGCCTGAACAGGGATAATGCGTTTACTCGATACGAGGAGATTCCTTACGCGTGAGAATACTTCACACTGAATCCTCGTGTTGAACTGAATTCAGCAGTCACGTGATAATGGACATCAGTTCGGTAGTAATTCATAGGTACTTCTTCGAATACATGCAGCACTTCAGCATGTGGAAACTCGTACTTGCCTGGATAAGTAGGATGACAACTAATACCCAGGTGAGGTTTAGTCGGGAATTGCATTACCCGTTCTAACCAAGGGCATTTTTGCTTGAATACAGTCCCGTTCTTTGACCCATGATGTGGAACCTTGAAGAAGAGTGTATTCTCTGGAATATCAGCACTTATCTTATCCCACACTTCTCCCTCAGCGTCACCGGTTAATATGAAAGAGGAGTCATTCAGAGTGAACTGGAGTACTAGTGAATTGTTGTTTGGATTCTTCTCGTCAATCCAGTCTGGTTCTGGCCACAGAACCTTCATACTTGCATCGCCAAAAGGAAACACGGGAGAATCAGTATCAAGGCTTTCGTGGTCTATATCAACCATGTGATGATTTGCATACCGCTGTAGAAATACTAATGTTGAGCTATCACAAATTACTACCTTTGGATACCAGAAGTTATGGGTTCCCCATTGTCTCATAATCCGTTTTAAGCCACTCCCGTGATCTGAATGGTCATGGGATAGGATTACCCCCTCAAAGAACGGCTTCTCATCGATGGGATCTAACTCTTCTTCACGGCTTCCGAAGTGCTTTTTCAGAAACGTATATGCTGGTGTGAAGGATGCATCGTTGTCGTTGGAGTCAACTAACATGAATTTCGGACGAGTGCTAACCTCAGCTGTGTTTGAAGCTTCAACCAGGATGGAGTCTCCCCATCCGACATCGATAAGGGTTACTCTAAGATTCTTTTCCATTGCTTGGCTCTGTTCTTCATTCTCCTTTGGCTATACTTTTCAGAGTGGTATCGTTCTCTAGACTTTGCGACTTGTTGTTCCCTCCACTCTCTGAAAGCAGCTGTCTCGATAGGACTATACCTCAGATCGGTCAGCTCAATCCCTTCTGAATCCCAAACTAAGAATTGTGATTCTGTCTGTATCTGTGAATAACATCTCGAAAACAGCTTCCAGGAAAGCCGATATACGTCACCATTATCTGGTTCTTTTGTGACTTGTAGCAGTGAATTAGGCACCCATATGTATCCGATATCCGTCATCAGCGTTTCGGTTCTATCTATCAGATCGAGTACCCGATCAATCTGAGTAGCAGATTCGAAGATGCAATTCGAGTTCTCTTTCAAAGAGATACCTGTAATTGCTGCCCATCTACTGTATGTAACTAGTAAACAATTATTTACACTAACTAACATACCCGCATTATCCGGAAGCACGATTAGCCCGGGTATCTCCACTCGAAAAAACGCACACCTCGTTTTAGCACTCAGAAACGAGTCAACGATATGGTCAACCTGAACTGGGAAGGAAACACTCTCAGAGAAAACCATCTGATTGTTACCCAAGAAGTTCAATACATTCCTATCTAGTAGAAATGCTGAAAAGAACTATGTAGGTAAAATGTACTTAGAAGCCTACATTTGAACAAGCCTAGAGAGAGTGTGATCAGCGACAACTAATATTCCCGACCAGCGACAATTAGAATTCCCGGAATCCATCGGATGAATTAGTCTATCCGGTCTCACAAGGAAGGAGGCTGGATGGTCACGGATTGTCAGGTAAGG
>SDBS01006063.1_pt1 | contig 11769 bp, 11 predicted proteins | sample 2277091 | NCBI WGS metagenome assembly SDBS01 (sample SAMN10404972, study PRJNA504765) | marine sediment metagenome | isolation source: marine sediment core GS10_PC15, 163 cmbsf | place: Arctic Ocean: Southern Knipovich Ridge | collected 2010 | reverse complement strand
CATCCTTGCCTCTCCACCGCAAACACTCCGCATCGCTTCACCTATTTGGAACGAGCCAGAGTGTCATGCTTGTCACGATCCCACATCCGAGCATCTGGGAGTCTTGCTTCTTGATATGTCCTTGCTGGAAGCCCGAGAGCACATCCAGAAGGATCTGAAAATCGGAATAGTCAGCTCTGTATTATTCACAGTTTTCGTCACCGCGGCAGTTTACCTACTTGTCGATATTCTCGCTGTACGCAGGATAAAAGACTTCAAAGACCCTTTAGAGGCATTCGCAAGCGGTGTGTTCACCGATCGCCTAAGAGTCCCATCGCCTCCGCGGGACGAACTCGATGCGCTTGCTGCTTCCGTTAACCAGATGGCCATCGAACTTGAGCAGCACCTTGAAGAGCGGGAACAGCAGCAGTTACTTCGTTACCGTGCTATCGTCGATGAGCGCGAGCGGATTGCACGCGAAATTCACGACGGCGTCGCCCAGTTGATGGGTTATGTCAACACCAAATCCAGCGCCATTCAATATTTGCTCCGGGACCAAAAAATCAGCGAGGCCCTTGACCAACTGGCTCAGCTCGCCCGCTCTTCTCAAGACGCGCTTCAAGAACTGCGTATCTCCATCCTCGGTCTGCGAATGAGCGATCCCCACGAAGATGGTTTCTTCGACTCACTTGAGACCTTCACGGATCAATTCGGCGAACTGACAGGGATCAGTGTTGATTTGAAACTTTCTCCCGAAGATCGATTTCCATCTCTAAGCCCAGAGATCGAACTCCATATCCTGCGGGTAATTCAGGAAGCGCTCATTAACGTCCAAAAGCACGCTCGTGTCCAGCAGGCTTGGGTCCATCTCTCCGTAAACACGCATATCCTGGAGATTACCATTGGTGATGACGGGCGGGGTTTCGACACCGAAAACCCGTCAAATGACGGTCAGCCTCACTTTGGTCTCGCGATAATGCGGGAACGCGCTGAGGGTGTGGGCGCTTCATTCCATCTGGATACGGAGCCCGGTTCGGGAACCCGTGTGACCGTGCGTCTTCCCCTAGAGGAACGATGACCATGCGCGTTTTGGTCGCAGATGACCACTCTCTCTTCCGTGATGGTTTAGTCAGCCTTCTCGAGGCGGCCGGGTATGAAATTGCTGCCCAGGTCGGCGATGGCCAGGAGGCTCTGATTCAGGCCAAACGTACCAAGCCCGACCTCATATTGCTCGATCTCTCCATGCCCCGATTAAACGGACTTGAGGCACTGCCTCAATTACTCGAAATCGTTCCTGAGGCCAAGATCGTGATCCTGACCATTTCCGAGGAGGATGACGATCTTCTAAAGGTTATCCAGGCTGGTGCCCATGGGTACCTGGAAAAAAACCTGAACGCCGATGACTTTCTTGAACTGCTTGGCGGCCTTGAGCGCGGTGAAGCCGCCCTCACCGGCCGCACTGCTGCTCGTCTGATGGCCAAGATCGCCGAAAATCGATCTCCCATAAAAACGGTAACCGAAGACTTGACGGCGCGCGAACTCGAGCTACTTGAGCTTGTCGGCGAGGGTTTCTCAAATCGAGCCATCTCCGAAAGTCTTTCTATCAGCACCAACACAGTAAAATATCATCTTAAAAACATCTTCCAGAAGCTCGGCGCTCAAAACCGCGCCGAAGCAGTGGCGCATGCCATCAGAACCGGAATTCTCTCCTCCTCGCAAAAAGAGGATCTGGCATCCTAAATATATCCCTCACATAACCACCTTGCGCAGCAACTTCTAAGCTCCTACCCCCTCGGCTTGAGCCCGATGCTGGCTCATGACAAAACATCAAGAATCCCTTGACGATATGCTTAATAACCCTACCCACCTGGGTAGTTTGTGACACCACTCACACCTACTCGAAAGGATACGCTTCGGTCACCGAACGGGTCTGGTTACATCTCTCACCATCCACTAATGTTAAAGCGTTCCAAGTCTGTGAGGTGGAAATGTCGCTGAGTCGAGTGGTTGTCCTCTCGAGTCACTCGCTATACGCCGAAGGTGTGCTTTCGCGTTTGAAAGCCCACTCGAACACACTCGAGTTGCACGTTGTGGACGCAGATCGGTCTGATGCAATGGATCAGATTGTCGCAATCCAACCGACTGCGGTCATCGTGGACGCAAGCGACAAGGATGTCAACGCACACTGTCCTCTGGGGAGGCTCCTGAGGGACCTTCCAGGCGTACGCATCATCCGCCTCGACCCCATTAATAATGGGTTCCAGTTGGTGACCAGCGAACAGCACGATGCAGAAGAAGTGCAAGACCTGCTCACCATTCTAAAATCAGGAAGTGAGGCCAATGAGGGTTAAATCTCTTGTGCTCCGGAGTGTAGTTCGAACGCACACGAGTCATTCCCCGACCGCCTCGAAAGGAGAAAGCCACCGGGAAATAAAATTATCGCAGTAATAAACTCGTAGAAGACAAACTTTAAGAGGAGAATGTAAACAATGCATTCGAAAAAACTAGTATCAATTGCCTTGCTAGGCTTGCTGGCGATAGTGCTAGCAGCCTGTGCAGGTGCAGCCGGAGACCCCGGCCCTGCTGGCGTCGCTGGCCCTGCGGGCCCCGCTGGCGCAGAAGGTCCTGCCGGCGCAGCGCCCAGTGCGGCCGATTTGGCCTGCACAGAGTGCCATAATGACACCTCACTGCTCGCAGGCAAAGTGTTTGCCTGGGAGGAATCCCTTCATGGGAGTGGTACATCTGCCGCTTACGCGGGAAGCAGGGGATCTTGTGCCGCCTGTCACTCCGGAAGCGACTTCAGCGCTATGGTTGCAGCAGGACAGAACCCTGGCACCTATGAGTTTGAAGCTCCAAACGTCACCCGCCAGGACTGCCGCACATGCCACGAGATCCACACCAGCTACACAGGGGCTGACTGGGCCCTGGAGACTACTGACCCGGTCGAGTTTATAGCCTTTGAGGGCACGACTTTCGACGGCGGCAAGGGCAACCTGTGCGTCAGCTGCCACCAGCCGCGCCGAGCGATTGACGAGGCAGTTGACGGCATGATTGAAATCACCAGCACACACTGGGGTCCGCATCATGGACCACAAAGCACAATGCTGCTAGGCATAGGCGGAGCTGGCGTTGAAGGCAGAGCCAGCGCGCATGCGCTGATGGTGGAAGACACGTGCGTTAGCTGCCACCTCGGTGAAGGCGACGACCACACGTTTGCACCGAACGTTGCAGCCTGCGAGAGCTGCCATGCCGATCTCGAAGATTTTGATTACAACGGCGTGCAGACCGAGGTCGAGGAACTTGCCGCTGAACTCGGCGAGAAACTCGAAGCTGCTGGTTTAATAGATGACGGACATCCGAACCCCGGGACTTACCCCGAGGCCCAAACCCAGGCCGCGTGGAACTGGATTTACATCACCCTTGAGGATGGAAGCAAGGGCGTTCACAATTCAGCTTACACCATAGCCATGCTCGAAGCGGGATTGGCCGCGTTTGAATAGTCTTTACGAATCTACACCTTGTTAGAAAATCGGGGTCGCCTTAATGGCGGCCCCGATATCACAGGTTTTGGCGCAGAGGCTTCATGCGTGTCGTTGCCACAATTCGCCGTCGGGACGGAGAACATTGCCGATACCTTTCGCCACTTCGGGGATGTCCTTGGAGCTTCCATGAATCAATACTCGACGGATAGCTATAGACCGTAACATTCCCCCCATCATTATTCCGACATTGGCCAAGGGATTAACAACTAAATCTATTTATGATTATCATTTCACTCGCCAAAGGAGGAACACTATGATCTCGCCTGAGTTGCTGCGGAACTTTCCACATTTTTCGGGCGCATCGTACGAATGCCTAAAAGATATTGCGATGATAAGCAGGGAGAGAGAGTTTGATGCCGAGGAGCCCTTGTTTCATGAGGGCAACTTGGCAACCCACCTATGTTTGATGCTTTCAGGTGAGGTTTCAATCGTCTACCGCTTGGGAGACAATCGGGAGGTGGTGGCTGATAGTCTGATCAAGGGGGATGCATTTGGGTGGTCCGCGATCCTGGAGCCGCATCACCTGACCGCAAGCTGTCGGGGTGCCAAAAGCGGGAAATTCATCGCCATAGAAGCTGATGGGCTGCGACAAATATGTGCTGAGAACTATGCCTGCGGATATCATATCGTCCTGGGAGTATCAAAGACTCTGCGGGATCGATTAAGCGCAATGCGGGTTCAGATCGCCACCGGACAATAGGCATAGTTTATTCCTCTCGCACACATATCGACAATATTAACACTTGGTCTCGTTTTTTCGAGAGGGATCTTTTGTGCATTAGCCTGCGAGCAGACCCAACGCGCGCAGCCTATCAACTGTGGATACACCTAGCATCTCTACAGTCGCTTCGAATAAGGGCTTCCATTCACAGCGAGAGACTTCGATAAGTTTTCATATTTAAAACATAACAACCTATAGCTGTTAATTCCGTAGATGGGATATTCAACGTATGTTCATTGGTGTTGCCATTGAAAGAAGGTGGCGCCCCCGTTTCGTTATAGAGACAAACTCTAAGGGTCCAGGCATGCAATTAATACTCTTCCGTTCGCTGGCTGCGTGGTCGGCATGACTCAACCTTATAGTGTTTTTACCAGGGCTGTGATGAATCATTCAGGCCGGGCTTCTGCCCGGCCTGAGTTTTTTCATTTGAAGATTCCTCGGAAATTAGCGGCTTATCGTTGCAATTGAAGCACTCAATCCGCTCCGACGCCGATCTCCACTCTTCGTGGCTCTGACATCGCATTGTGTGCCGCGGAGTGATCGACCACGTCCAAGTAGCGCACACCAATTATGAATGCCATCAGGCCATAGGCCACCACGCCCGCGCCGGCTAGAAACTCGATTAGAGAAGGCGTGTAGCGGGTAAATAGTGTATGGATAGAGTGAGGAAGGTAAGTCATTACAATCAATTGTCCGGCCAGGTTTGTGTCCCAGCGATAAGCGGCCACACCGCCGACCACAAGCGCCAGCGCGACCATCCGTGTTACGGGATGCCGGCGTGTTTTCTCATAGAGCAAGAGCACAATTGGGACAATTGCGCCGAGGATGATCTCACCAACCCAGAAATTGAAGGCCAGCGGCCCCTGTGTCAGTAAACCCAACCCTTCCGTGCGCCCGGGCTCATATGTGTATGTCATGGAGAAGGCATCCCAAAACCGGAAATACAGGTACCCCAGCATGATCCAACCGACGACGAAAGCCAATCGCTCGATCAGTTCATCCTTTACTTTGACTCGATTGCTCAACCGAGCCGACAGCATTGAGGCAAAAGCCGTTAATGAGATCCCCCCTGCAGCTGCCGAGATGATGAAAAGGATCGACAAGCCGGGTCGATACCAAAGCGGTCGCGCTTTAAGAACGCCATAGGTCGCACCCAACGATGATTGATGCAGTAACGAAAGAAACAACCCGGCGATGGCTAAATACGGTGCGAAATGGTGAATCGACTCTAAACGACTCGCCAACTTCGGCCAGCGCCGTTGCAGAAAGTCTGCTCTCCCGATAATAGGTGCCGCTTCGAGTATAAGCACGAACATATAGAGGCCGACACACATCGTCACTTCCCAAAGAACCGAATGGGTGTTCCAGTAAACAAAGGCATGCCAGAAACGGTCCGGCCGGCCGATATCCAAAAGCAGCATCAACATCGCCATGCTGTAGCCGATGAGGCCGATGTAGGTAGCTGTGCGAGCCAGGGGTTCATATTGTTTCAACCCCACCAGGTAGACAACGGCGCAGAGGGTGAACGCGCCCGCACTGAGGGCTATGGCAGTGAGGTCAATCGTAATCCACAAACCCCAGGGCACGATATCGCTCAGGTTAGTGAGGACAAGCCCTTTAGCGAAAACCATCACACCGGCGACAGCCCCGGCGACCATCAAGACACTGAGCCCCAGCATCCAAATATGGATTGGCCGGGGACGAAATCCAATTCGTAAACGAGTCATACTGACGCCTCCGTTCTGCGCGGCGCCAAGTAGTACACGCGTGGTCCAGTCCCTAGATCATCCCGAAGTTGACAATATGGGTTATCGGAAAGCAATTGGCTGACGACCGAATCAGGGTCATTCAAATCGCCAAAATTGCGGGCGCCTACCGGACAAGCTGCCACACAGGCCGGGGTTGCTTCCCGATCCACACCCGGTGTAAGGCCTACCTTCAAGCCCCGGTCGATGCGATGGAAGCAGAAGGTACATTTTTCAACTACCCCGCGTGGTCTACGCGGGACTTCCGGATACCCCCACTCCGGAACCGCCGGGTTGGGCCCCGTGAAAGCCTCCCAGTTGAAGGCTCGTGCGAAGTAAGGGCAGGCTACTTCACAGTATCGGCATCCTATGCAGCGGTCGTAATCCATCATCACGATGCCGTCCGCTCGCTTGTAGCTCGCACCCACCGGGCACACTTCCGCACATGGGGGTTGCTCACAATGCATGCAGGGCCGCGATATATAGATCGGCTCACCCCCCTCGGCTTGACTTTCAATAATGACCACGTTCCAGGAGATCTCTGGGGACACATCGTTGTGGGCCTGACAGGCCAAACTACAATACTCGCATCCCGTGCATTTCGCCTGGTCAATCACCATTGCCCAGCTGTGCGGACTCTCACCCTCTGGGCCTGAGGCTGACGCCTTTTGTGCCCAACGCAACCCGGCAACCGCAGCCGCCCCGGCGGCAGTCATTTTGATCACGCCCCGCCGATTTATATTCTCTTCGGCCATGGCTTTACTCCTCATCCTTTCTAATGCGTTCATACCAGCGCTCGAGCCAAGGTGCGAGGATCATCCCACTCGCCATCCCGACAATGCCCGATAGCATGGCAAACCCCACCGGGCTGATCGGGCTTGGATCGGCCCTGAGGGTAACAATCTCCACGCCGGCTACCGGCTCTAGTTCTGGCGCTGTAAATGGCTCGGGGTGAACCTCCACCGGGTCATGCATCTGATAGGCATGGCATTTGTTACAGGTGCTCAGTTTGACTCCAAAACTGTGGTCGCGAACAGCATGACCTTCGCCAGCTTCTGCTAAAGTCGGACCTAGGTGGCAATCTGCACAAGTCAATCCTTCCGCCGCATGCTCTGAATGCGCAAAGCTTGAAGCCCTTGTGCGATGGCATGTCGAACACAGCACGGAGGCGTCATACGCTTTCAAACCTGTCGCATGCGGGTCATGGCAACCAATGCAATTAAGTTCCTCACTCCGATGGCCCGAGACCTGCCATTCGAAGTAGGTCTCTGTGTGACACGTCCCGCAGAAAACAGCCGATCGGTCTGTGGGCATAGGTTCCGTGGGGTGGTCAATGGCTTGTGATTCGTGGCACGACTCACACCCGACTCCATCCTCCGCCCACGTACCCGTTTTGGGATCATAACCTGTGGTATGACAGTTCAGGCAGGTTTTATCTTCTCCGCCCGCCCGCCAAGCCTCCAAAAATATCGGGTCTGTTGATGCTTGCCCATGAGCGCCATCCACCCAGGCTTGCTGGAAGGCGGGGTGACAAACGGCGCAGTCAACATCACCGCTGCCACTCTGCGCTTGCACCGGCGTCTGTACAAAGGCGAAGCTAACCAGCGCAAGCGGGAGGGCGAATACCATCCCCAGGAACAATCTTCGCAACCATCGGATCATCTTCATCTCTCCTTTATCGCCCATCAGGCAGGAATGCCGGCTGGCACACTTTTGAAAACCGGGCAATCGAGACATTTCTGGCTAAGGTCTCCAGACCCATCACGAAATACCTGCCAACAGGGTTGATTGTTTTTGAGAAACGCGGGGCATTTTTCATGATTCCCTTGTGGACACTTGTGAGTCTTCCAGCAACGAATCTGTGAAAACATACTTATATGAGCGATCTCTGACTGGACGGCTTGCTCGGCTTCTTGCTGCCATCTCTGGTCAAGTCGTCGTAATGCATATACCAGAATCGCCGTCACAACGACGGGGATTCCTATCCGAAGCAGAAGCCCAGCAATTACCAAGAGCATGACTATGAGCTCATCCATAGCTAGACCTTACTGAGAAGGTTTCCGCCGGCGCTCGATCATTGTCCCGAAAGACAACAGAATTGAAATAGGCATCACGATTCGCAGCAGGACAAGGACGAGAACTACCAGTTCACCGTTCATTGGTTTCACTCCTTCGAGAGTATCTCCACTCCCACGATAAGGGTTACCCGCGCAAAGGTAAATCCGGTGCCTACCCGATTTTTTGCCTATGGCAAATGCCCCAGCAGACCTTCGTGGAACTGGTGCAGACACCCCATTCCCTACTATTAAGATAGTTAGGCTGTGGGGTGTGTAACCCAAACGGGAAACAAAAAAACACCGCTGGAAAGCGCGGTGTTTTACGCATAGAGATTAATTTGCCTTCAGGCTTGGATGATGCCCTTGCGAATGGCGTACTTTACGAGTTCGGTGCGGGAATGCATGCCAAGCTTACGCATGATGTTTTCACGATGCCGGGCGACGGTCTTGGGACTAATTCCCAGCGTCTCGCCTATCTCAAGATTAGTTGCGCCATCTGCAAGGTGTGCCAACACCTCCTGCTCCCGGTCCGTCAGGCCATCCATTCCCCCTCCCATGTTAGCTTGCGACTCCTGGGTAAGATAATCTTTGACCAGGAGCTTGGCCATCGAAGGATAAAGATAGACCTCCCCCATCGCCGCGGTGCGAATCGCGGTCAGCAACTCCTCCGGCGCCGCTCGTTTGGGAACGTAGCCGCTTGCTCCGGCATCCAACATCTTGAAAAAATACTCCTCGTCCTCGTGGATGGTCAAGGCCACGACGGCAGTTCCCTCGCTCAACCGTTTCACCTCACTGGTTGCGTCAATCCCGGAGAGATCTGGTAAACCGATATCCATCACGATGACATCCGGTTTTAGGCGTTCCAAGGAAGCCAATGCTTCTTTCGCTAGCCCGAACTCACCAACGATTTCGACATCGGGCTCCCCTTCCAACAGCATGCGCAACCCCGAACGCACGACTTCGTGGTCATCCACCAGCATTAGACGGATCGTCATCATACTCCTCAGATAATTCTTGATAGGGAACGGTCACCCTGATGCGCGTCCCTTCACCCTCAGCCGATTCCAACCGAAACCGGCCATTGAATAAGGCTGCTCTCTCCTCCATGCCCGCGAGCCCCCAAGATGGCCTTGCTAAGTCCATCGAAAGTATTTGTGGATTAAACCCACAACCATCATCGCTGACATCCAATTGTACACCGTCAGTTTCGAATATGAGGCTGACTTCGACATTATCAGCGTTGGCATGTTTTACTACGTTTGTCAGCGCTTCTTGAGCGATGCGGAACAAGCCTGTTTTAACCGGCGTGGGCAGATCTCGGTCTTCCCCATCAACCTTAACACCGATCTTAAGCGGGACCCGTGTTTCGACCTCACCCGCATACCAACGCAAAGCGGAGGCTAAGCCGATGTCATCCAGATGTGAGGGTCGCAAGTCCGAGATTAAGCGCTGTAATTCAGTGAGGGAATGAGCCACCAGCCCCTCTAGCTGTCGCATATTTTTCGCCGCCTTATCCACGTCATCTCGCAATAGTGAGCTCACCCCGCGCAAGCCCAACCCGAGGGCCGTAAGCGCCTGACCTGTCTCATCGTGTAACTCTCTTCCGATTCGTTGGCGCTCCGCTTCTTGCGCCGCGACAACTCGTCCGAAGAGTTCCCCTCGCAAAGCCTCCCTGCGCTCTGCCTCCTGAAGTCGCTCCCTCTGTAACTCAGCGATGTGTCGCTTGGTTTCAACTTCAGAAGACCGTAGGAAGCGAATGACGAAGAATGCGCCGACGATGGCTATAACCGCACGCAGGAGTTGTATAGGGAAGCCAAAAAGCTCGAAAAAGAGTGCCTGATTGATAACATTCGATGGGGGGAGAGGACTCGCCCGTGTAAAAACCTGACCGATGACTCCATACCACGCAAAGGCCACCGCAGCCCAGAGGCTGTCGCGGCCGAATCTCGCCAACCCAGCTCTGCGGAATTCACGCTGTTGAGCGATCAACCCTGCAGAGGCGAGTATGGCGGAGGGGATCGCCAGGACGTAGCGTGTCCATACATCTGCTGCATCCCAGAGTTCGGAAACCACGCCGATCCTGCCCCGCAGCATCAGAATCCCGAAACCCCATACGGTAGCGAGACCCAGCGGGACCAGCAATCCAATGCGGTGTGTTCGTTCTGAACGTGAGAGGAGTGAAGCGCCGAAGGCCGCCAGCGAGAGAAAGGAAAGGGCAAGCAGCGCCAGACGCACACTTTCCCAGGCGAGCGGAGCGGCAGAGTAGCCTGGAAGCAAAGTTAGTATTCCAAACATCTCCAGCCACTCATGAGTGCCATGAAGCAGCCCAAATACCGCCAATGGCCGTAAAGCCCTGCGTAAGCGTTCGTCCGTGCCTCGCCCTGCTTCCAGCGTGATGGCCAGCCCCATGCTGAAAAAAGCCAGTCCATAAAAAAAGAAGATTATGGCAATGGTGGGGACATCCATAAGACGAAGTGCCTCCGCGGATAAGCTCGTACACAGTTTAACATTGCGGGACGATTGCGAAAAGTTTAAAAGGAACCATCTAAAAAGGATGGCTCCTTATGAAAACCGAGATTCCTAGGTGTTATGAACCATGGGTTTTTTCATTGGTGACGTAGCTGCGCGCCGCAGCGGCGACAATAATGATCCGACGCCCCGGCCTGCACCCCACAGAGATGGCAGTAAACCGGCGAGGCATCAACCTCTTCCTGGTATTTGGTCGTTGTCTTTCGCCGGCGCTTGCGTTTGCGCGGTTGTGAGGCTGGAGAATCCAGTTGTTTGAAACGCACGTACATGATCACACCTGCCGCAATCAAAACGAAGCCGACGCTGCCCAGAATGTAGGGCAGCATTTCTGAGAGATCCGGTGTTCCACCACGAACTTCGTCCGGTCTATCGATCTTGGGTTGCGCGTTGACCGTGAGTTCTGAGTCCTGTTTCTCGTATGCGAAGCTGAGTAGCGCTTGCGACGCAGCAGACAGCGATCCGTAAGTCGCACTTTGATATACCAACCCATCGGTCTGAACCCTGGCTACACCCCGGGGGGTCACCTGAATGCCGGCGGCACCCGAAGGTTGTTGGATCTCGTATTGAAATTCGCCAATGTCCACTCCCCCCGGCCATAAGAACGTGAAGCTGCGTTTGTCACCCTCAAACGTTAAATCGGCGTAAAATTCGATCCAGATCCCAGCACTTTCCGCCTCCATAACAATCGTCGCCCATTGCCCTTGCACCCGGCGCTGATAATCCGCCTCGAATAATTGATCTTGTGGGCCCGTGATTGCCACGGCGGTTGGTTCGCCATACTCCGTCGGCACCGGGATCTCCACATGCGCGGGCAGCTCCACCGCAGGGGATAACACACCACGTAGAATTACCAGTACGCCTGGCTGGTCAAACTCCGGCCACAACGCGATCTCCAAGCGCTCTAAGGGAGACGCGCTCCCGAGCTGGAGCGGCTCTGAAAACAGGATCGATGATGGTTTTATATAGCTGACCGTGATCTCCTGCGCGTCGCTCGCGGACCGCTCTCCAAAATCGATAGTTGTGAAAATGAGACCATCCTCGGCTTGTTCAACCTTCCCCTCAGGCGTTATCTTCACATCACTCGCGCCGACCGGATGCATGACCTCCACCGTCAAGTCTGCGAGCTCAACCCCGCCAGGTATCAGGAAATCAAAGCTTCGCTTCGCCTCTTGCACAACCAGGTCGGCGTAGAACCC
>SDBS01006061.1_pt1 | contig 11771 bp, 15 predicted proteins | sample 2277091 | NCBI WGS metagenome assembly SDBS01 (sample SAMN10404972, study PRJNA504765) | marine sediment metagenome | isolation source: marine sediment core GS10_PC15, 163 cmbsf | place: Arctic Ocean: Southern Knipovich Ridge | collected 2010 | reverse complement strand
AAAGACCAACTATATCTACGAAGAAGAAATGAGCAAAGGTCCAGCGGCGGCACCAACAGCACTGAAACTGCTCAAGGGAGTAAGCCCGTATCGCATCAACGACAAAGAACCGAAGCCGAAAAGCGTAAGCGGTGCGATGCCTCCGGGCTGGGGCGCCCATATGTCGGCCGGTGCGAAACGGTTCTGGAAGAAGTACGCGGCGAACTTGTCAGACAAGGGGGTGTTGACTGAGTTTGATTTGCCCGCATTGCGCATATTGGCGGAGCTATGGTCGCAGTGGGTAAAGATACAAACGCTGGCGAAAAAGGAGACTAACCCCAAACTATTGTTGGCCTACATGAGAATGGTCGACAAACTCGCGACGCAGGTGCTCAGGTACATGCAAGAGTTCGGCATGACGCCATCCGGGCGTGGGAAGATCTCCATTGTCGGGCAGAGCGACGATGATGAGGACCGGGGGTTCTTGGACTGATGGCTTTTAACAAAACACTCGCTGAGCACGCGTGCGACTTCTTCCCGAAGTACTTGCGCCACACCAAGGGCCGATGGGCTGGGCAGAAGTTCGAGTTGTTCCCGTGGCAACGGGACATGATTTCTAAGCTGTTCGGCACTGTACAGCCGGACGGCACGCGGCAGTATCAATACGTCTATTGTGAGATCCCGAAGAAGAACGGGAAGTCTGAGCTCGCAGCGGGCATAGCGCTCTATCTGTTGTTTGCCGACAAGGAGCCGGGTGCTGAGATCTACAGTGCCGCGGCTGACCGGGACCAGGCGGCGATCGTGTTCAACGTCGCTGCGCGGATGGTGCGTTACTCAAAGGCGCTGAGTAGTCGCTGCAAGATAGTCGACTCAAGTAAGCGTATCGTACACAACAACGGCGGGGTCTACCGGGTACTGAGTGCGGAGGCATTCAGCAAGCACGGCTACAATGTGTCCGGCGTATTGTTCGATGAATTACACACTCAACCGAACCGTGATCTCTGGGACGTGCTGACAAAGGGTGCCGGGGATGCCCGGACGCAGCCGATATTCTTTGCGATCACCACGGCCGGTTTCGATCGGCATTCGATTTGCTGGGAAGTGCACGAGCACGCGCGGCAGGTCCGGGATGGCGTGATCAAGGACCGCGCGTTTCTGCCGGTGATGTACTACGCTGATGAGGATGCTGACTGGACGAAACAGAGGGTGTGGGAAGGCTGCAACCCGTCGATGGTTTCGCTGTTCCCGGACGGCGATGGCATCCTGGATGCGAAGAGGATCAAGGCTGCCTGTCGGCGAGCTCGAGACAATCCACTTGAAGAGAATACCTTCCGGCGGCTACGGTTGAATCAGTGGGTCAAGCAGGAGTCTCGGTACCTGCCGATGGAGGCGTGGGACGCATGCGGGGAGGCGTTTGATCCAGAGACGTTGCACGGACAGACGTGCTTTGCTGGTCTGGATCTGGCTTCAAGCGTTGACGTTGCGGCCCTGGTTCTGGCGTTCGAGGGTCAGGATGATACCGTGATGCTGTTGGCCTACTTCTGGGTACCGGCTGAGAACATCGAGAAGCGGGCGCGGACTGACAAAGTTCCATATGACCAGTGGGGGCGCGAGGGGTATCTGAAGGCGACGCCCGGGAATGTGATCGACTATGCGACGATCCGGCATGATATCAACGAGCTGTCGAAGCTCTACGAGATTCGTGAGCTGGCGTTTGACCGCTGGGGTGCCGTGCAGATGAGCCAGGACTTGACTGACGACGGGTTCATGATGGTTGAGTTCGGGCAGGGCTACAAGTCGATGAGCCCACCGACAAAGGAAATGCTGAAGATGGTACTTGACGGCAAGATCCGCCACGGTGGGAATCCGGTGCTGAGATGGATGGCCGACAATGTGGTCGTGACAAGTGATCCTGCAGAAAATGTGAAGCCGGACAAGAGCAAGTCAACCGAACGTATCGACGGTATTGTGGCTTCGATCATGGCGCTCGATCGACTGACGCGGAAGGAACCACCGAGCGTGTATACCAAAGATCGCGGGATTATCATGATATAGCAGGTTGCACGCATTGCGGCCATGCTATATATTGATAGCATCCTGTACCGCGCAACCCGGCCAGGGATGGAGGACGAGACGACAATTCGTGACCGTCTGAAAAACGCACGCGCGGCCTACCGAATGAATATCAGCCTCAATGAGCTCGATGCAGCGATGGACCTATCCATCAATGGTGCGCCAACACATTCCGGGGTTGCAGTGACTGGCGAGAACGCGATGAACTTCTCCGCGGTGTTCTGCGCGGTGAATATCATAGCCGGGAGCATTGCCAGCCTGCCGCTGCAACTGTACCGGCGTGTTGGCGATGGCGGTAAAGAGCCGTTCCGTGATCATCCACTTTTTGACCTACTGCACAATCAACCCAATCCAGAAATGACCAGTTACGTGTTCCGTGAGATATTGCAGCAGCATCTCTTGCTGACGGGCAATGCGTATGCTGAGATTATCCCTGATCGCGTCGGTCGGCCGGCTGAACTGTGGCCGACAAACCCTGCGGTGACGAAGATGCAACGCGATGAGAACAACACGATCTTCTATGAGGTCCGTGAGACAGACGGCTCGGCTCGGCGCATCCCGGTAGAGCGTATGTTTCATATACCCGGGCTCAGCTTTGATGGCCGCACCGGATATTCGGTACTGGCCAAGGCACGTGAGACGTTCGGTCTCGGCCTGGCGATGGAAGAGTTCCAGGCCAGGTTCTATGGACAGGGCACGAACGTCGGCGGTGTGCTGATGCATCCGGGGAAACTCAGTGAGGAGGCGCATGATCGGTTGGCCACGGATTTGAAGGACAGACGATCGGGCCTCAGCAAGTCGCACACGAGCATGATTCTCGAAGAGGGTATGAAATACGAAAAGCTCGGCATGCCACTTGAGGACGCGCAGTTCCTGGAGTCCAGAGTATTCCAGGTCGGCGAGATTGCGCGATGGTTCAACCTGCCGCCTCACAAGCTCAAGGAGTTGTCGCGCGCCACTTTTTCAAATATTGAGGCGCAGCAGATCGAGTTCGTTCAAGACTCGATCCGTCCGTGGGCCGTGCGCTGGGAACAGCACATTGCGTGGAAGCTATTGCGACCGGGAGAGCGCGGCACCGTATTCGCTGAGTTCAACCTGGACGGACTGTTGCGCGGAGACACAAAGAGCCGAATGGAGGCACATGCGGCGCTGCGAAATGTAGGCGGGATCAATGCAGATGAGATTCGGGCAAAAGAGAACATGAACCCGATCGGCGACCTTGCTGGCGAGATGTACTGGCGTCCCCTCAACATGGGAGACGCAAGCGAAGCGGTTGCTGTTCCGTCGGCGGTGACAGAAGAGCCAGAGGAAGAGATTGAAGAACCAGAGGAAGAGGATATCGATTCCATGAGGGTGGTGAAATGAAAACGGAGACGATATCTGCACAGACGATACCGGCGATGACCGCGGAGACGATTCTGGTCAAGAAGGGTATCGCCGAGAATCTCAAGGAAGAGGCGTTGAACCTGGCGCAGATGTACGGTTCGAATATCCAGATTCAGATTGACATCAAGAGGGATTCAGATATTGCATTGGTGCGGATAACCGAATACAATGTGTAAGGATCTGTGAAGCGAGTTCTTTGAAAGCCTGAGCTCTACTGAGATGCAGTGACCGCATAACCCGGCCTGCCCTATATGGGCGAGCCGGGTTTTCTTGCTGGAGGAGTGGCATGAAAACGTCCTGGTACAATATTAGCGCGAAAGAAGACAGCGCGGAGATATCAATTTTCGGTGATATCGGTGCGTCATGGTGGGGTGAGTCTGTCACTCTTGCCGACTTCAAGAAGGACTTTGACGCGATCAAGGACAAAAACTCAATCAAGATACTGCTCAATTCTCCCGGTGGGGATGTGTTTGACGGCATGGCGATCTACCACCTAATCTCCGGTGTACGGCAGAAAGTGACCGTTGAGGTTCTCGGTCTTGCCGCCTCTATCGCATCAATCATTGCGCTTGCCGGCAAGGACCTTGTCATAGGCGAAGGGTCGTTCTATATGATTCACAAGCCTTGGGCGTTTGCGATGGGGGACGCCGAAGATATCCGGAAGACAGCCGGGCTCCTTGACAAGATCGAGGAACAGATGGCTGCGATTTATTTGCAACACACGGCGATGACTGAGGAAGAGCTGAGCGCGGCGCTGGAAGCCGAGACCTGGTATACCGCAGATGAAGCGGTCGAGGCCGGGTTTGCCAGCGACACTGTTGACTACGGTCAACTCGCCGCGTCATACGACATATCAAAGTACAAGTATGCTCACGTTCCGACTGAGATGGTCGAGAACGAAAAGCCGAGCGAGGCACCGGTCGACATCCGAGAGTTTGAATCGCGTGTGAGAGGCATGGGGTTTTCAAACAGGGATGCAAAGGCGATAGCATCGCACGGATTCACGCATCGAGATGATGCGGAACCGCAGGTGGAGCAAGACATCAACTTGGAGCCGGAACGCGACATTATTGTGATCGTCCGGGAACGGGCGAGGATGGCGTTACACGGCGCACGCAAACAGTTAGCTATAGGAGTATCGCAATGAACAAAAGAGACGATCTGACAGCGCAGCTTGAGGAGGTAGAAACCAAACTTTCCAGGCTGTATGACAAAGAGGATCGGACTATCGACGAGGGCACGGAGCTGGTATCATTCTGCGACGATGCAGAGCGCATCACCGAAGAGCTCAAGTTGATGGACCGAGCAGAGCGGACACTTGCGGGCATCCGAGAACCGCAGGGCGCGAAGCCGAAGCAGGAGGAACCAGGCGAACAACAGAAGTTTAGCGGCGCCGGAGAGTATTTCCAGGCTGTCGCCGCCGCAGCGATGGCGCGTGGCGACCACGTCGGTGGAATGCAGACAGGGTTTTCTGACAGGCGTCTGATGTATGACGACAAGCGGATACAGGCGTCCACTGGGCTTGAAGAGTCAACGCCGTCACTTGGTGGATTTTTGGTTCAGGAAGATTTCTCGAACGAACTGCTTGGGGCCGCGCAGGCGCAGTCGGTACTGTTTCCCAGGACGCGCAAGTTTCGCCTGAGCACCAATGCAAACAGCATCAAAATTCCCGGCGTCGATGAAAAAAGTCGTATTGACGGTTCGCGCGCGGGCGGAATTCGAGCTTACTGGGAGGGAGAAGGGGCCAGCCTCACCGCCAGCAAGCCAAAGTTTCGGAACGTTGAATTGTCGCTCAAAAAGCTGACCGGATTGGTGTACGTTACTGACGAAATGTTGGCTGACTCATCGATTCTTGAGGGCTTCATCCGCACGAGTTTTGAAGAGGAATTCTCGTTCAAGATTGATGACGCGATACTGCGAGGAACAGGCGCCGGGCAGCCTAAGGGCATCCTCAATGGACCGGCTCTTGTCTCCGTCTCCGGCGCGAGTTCGGCGAACACAATTGTTGCGGCTGACATCATAGCCGTCTATGCGCGGATGTATCCTGGATCAATGGCAAGATCGCAGTGGTACGCCAACATTGACACCACTCCGCAAATTATGGTCACCACGCTCGGCAACAATCCTCTATGGCTTCCAGGGGGACAACTTGCGGCCGCGCCATTTGGTGCACTGTTGGGCAAACCGATCAACTACATCGAGCAAGCGGCGACCGTTGGCGATGTCGGGGATCTGATGCTGCTGGATCTAAGTCAGTATCTCATTCTGGAGAAGGGCGGCCTGCAGGCTGCAGCATCGATGCACGTGCAGTTTCTCACCGATGAGATGGTGTTTCGATTCATCCTTCGGATGGATGGTCAATCGGCATGGCACTCGGCGCTGACCCCTTATAAGGGGAGTAACACTCAGTCACCGTTCGTCACCATCAGTACTCGTAGCTGACATGACACATCCGCTGGCGGGTAGAAAACAGAGTCCAGAGCATGTGGCCAAACGGGTGGAAGCCACCCGGAGGGCGAGATCGCGATGGACAGAAGAGAGGCATGAATTGTTCCGAGAAAGAGTGTCGGCAAACAACAAGTCGAATACACCTGAAGCCAAGGCGAAGAATGCTGCGGCCCACCTTGGGAACACCCCATGGAATAAGGGTCTACCCCAGGGCGAAGAACAAAAGCATCGCCATTCCATTGCAATGAAAGGGCGGCCGAGTCCCCTAAAGGGCATACTGAGGGGCAAGCAATCGGCAGAGCATGTTCATAAGCGAGTCGAAGGCCGCCGCGGTTATCGACATAGCGAGGAGACAAAGGAGAGGATTCGTGAGACCAATCTGCAAACTTGGTCTACGCCAGGAGTTCGATCGAAGGTGACGGGGTCGAATAGTCCGAGTTGGAGAGGTGGGATATCATTCGAACCTTATCCGACAGACTGGACGGCCCAACTGAGAACGATTATCCGTAATCGTGATGGGCGGCGGTGCCAAGCGTGTAGGCGTATGGATCGCCCGCTCGACGTGCACCATATCGATTACGACAAGGCGAATCTTGATCCGCGCAATCTAATTTCGTTGTGTCATTTGTGTCACATGAAGACGAATTATCGAAGGTCCTATTGGACCAATATTTTCGGAGGACAAAATGAGTAAAGGATTTGTAGCGGTCGAACAAGGCCATATTGTACAGATGCTCGCTCCGCAGACTTATGCGGCTGCGGGAACGAGCGACACGATCTTGATGGAGAACTGGGCGCACGCGTCCATCATCTGCGAGTTCGGGGCCGGTTCGGGAACCACGATCACCGTGGGCGAGTGTACTTCGTTTGCCGGTTCTGGCCGTACTGCGGTCACGTTCCGGTTTGCGCAGGAAGCAACGGCGAACGGCGACGTGCTGGACGCGGCGCTTGCCCGGGCATCGAGCATCACAATTGCCGCCGGTACGGCTGCATTCGCGGTGATCGAGATCGACGCTGATGAGCTCAGCGACGGCTTCCAGTTTCTCCAGGTCAACATCGCGGATCCGGGGGACGCAAAGCTCGGGAGTGTCATTGCGGTACTTTCTGGCGGACGCTACCAAGAGGACATCACGAGTTCCGTCATCGTATAACGGCAACGGTCATAGTTTGACACTGCTGTGAAAATCTGCTACCCTGGTATTGGGGGTGTGAAAACGCCCCTAATACCTAATAGCAGGAGAAGAGAATGGGAAAGAAACGGACGCCGGAACAACGCAAGGCCCATAGTGAATGCATGAAAGAGGTGTGGGCAGATGGCAGGAGAAAGCCAGCTCATACCGAAGAATCGCGGCAAAAACAGAGCGAATCTCTCAAAGCTGCGTATGCTTCTGGGAAACGGGTCGCGTGGCAAAAGGGCAAGCCGTCTCCGTTCAAGGGCAAACATCACACCGCCGAATCGAATGAAAAGAACAGTCGTGCGAATCGTGGCCGGCCCGCGTGGAACAAAGGGAAGAAGGGCGCTCAGGTAGCCTGGAACAAAGGCAAACCTTGGTCTGAGGAAACAAAACAGCGAATGAGCGAAGGGAGCCTCGGGTGTGGTCATACTGAAGAGACGAAAAAGAAAATCTCAGAACGAATGAAGATAGTTCAGGGTGAACCACAAGTAAGACGGCGTGTCCGAACACAGGCGCTGCGGCGGATCGAGCAGAGTCTCGCCGAGGACGGGCAGATTTGCCCGGCATACAACCGGCAAGCCTGCGAGTTTTTCCGTCGATTTGACGAAGCAAACGACACGGATGGGCAGTACGCAACAAACGGTGGCGAGTATCGTGTTGAGGGACTTGGCTATTTTCTCGATTACATCAATCACGATTTGAAATTGATTATTGAATGGGATGAGGAGGCCCACTACCGCAATGGGAAATTGCGGCAGAAGGATGTTCGTCGGCAGAAGGAGATCCAGGAACAGTTTCCTGGATACACATTTATCCGTATTCGAGAAAAGCAACATGTGCCTGATGCACTGGCGTTGCTTCGGGAGATCGGGTGATGGCTGAGGCGAAGAGATGGCACTGACGATCGTAACCGAACCAGCGACAGAACCGCTGACACTCGAGGAAATTGAAGAGCATCTCCGTCTGAGTGAGACATCGACCGGCAGTGAAGATGATCTGCTGTTGATATTTCTGACTGCGGCACGGCGGTACTGTGAACTCGATCAGTCGCACGCGTACATCGAGCAGACATGGAACCTGGTTCTTGACGACTTTCCGCGTGGGGGTTTTATCAAGGTTCCGCGTCCGCCACTGATGTCGGTAACGCATGTGAAGAGTTACGGCATCGGAGGCACGGCGGTCACGATGACGGCCGGGCGTTACTACGTGGACACCGACAGCAAGCCTGGGGGCGTGCATCTTGTGTCTGGTGAGAGTTGGCCGAGCACGCCGGGACAGCCGGCCTCCGGTGTAGAGGTGCAGTTCGTAGCCGGTTACGGTAGCGCCGCGAGCAGTGTGCCGGGAGAAGTGAAGGAAGCGATTCAATTGGTGATCGGGCACATGTACGAACACCGAGAAGGCAGCGATGTCGCGCGGATGTCTCCGGAATGGATCAAGAAGAGCTTCGTGGGTGTTGACGCCATCTTGGGACTTGATAGGATTTGGAAGGTATGAAAGCGGGGTCATTGCGGCATCGATGCTGGATTCAACAGCCGACGCATACGCCAGATGGGCACGGAGGAACAACGCCGACCTGGGGCACGGTAACGATCTGCTGGGGCGCACTCGAGCCGTTGAAAGGCCGGGAGTGGATTGAAAGCGGACTGGAAAATAGCGAGATTACGGCGAAGTTCCGGATGCGTTATTTTGCCGGCATTGATCCGACGATGCAGTTGTATTTCGGATCACGGACTTTCGAGATCGTGAGCGTGATCGATCCTGACGAACGGCACAAGGAGTTTGAGCTGATGTTGAAGGAGCTGATACATACATGATCAGCACAATAGAGACGTCCGGAGTGTGGAATGGTGGCAAAATCACTGAGGATATGTACACCGAGATCCAGCAGTCGATGATCAAGAGTGCCGAGGGAATCGCCAACAGGGCGAAGCAACTCTTACCGGCCGGGGAACTGGCTCATCCTAAGAAGGCCGCCGACACACACTTGCGTGACACCATTCGGGCGGTAGGGCGCCGCAAGCGATCGGGTTTCGAGCTCCTGGCTCGCGGCATTGTCAGCGGCAAGTACGAGACCGCGCTACCGGGTGCTTGGGTGTTTGCAGGGCTCCGACGGCTCGGAGTGTACTGGGCTCACTGGGTTGAGTTCGGCACATATTCCAAACCGGCGCGACCGTTTCTGCGGCCGGCGGCAGATGCCGGGTTCAATTCAACCTTGGCTGAGACCGAGAGAGCAGGAAGACGAGTAGTCAACAAGCGTCGGCGCACCAGGGTTGCAGCGCGGAAGGCCAGAATTGAAGGGCTGGAAGGATGAGCGGGGAAAAGATTTCTGAACTGTCAGCCCTCACGATCGTCGCAGAAGGTGATGTTCTGGCGATCGTCGACATCTCCGGCACCATCACACGCAAGGTGGCTGTCGGGCAGTTGCTCACGGCTCAACATTCAAGTTATGTGACTTGGAATGATATTCAAGTGCCGCTGGTAGGGCGGGCACAGCCCGGCGCTGGTGGCGACGGTCCCACGCTCAAGGCATTACAGACCGATGGCGCCGGATCTGAGGGTGTGCACCAATGGGCGTATCCGGCGAATGCAGACAAGTGGCTGCATTTTTCCGTGGAGGTTCCGCACACCTGGCTGTTTGAATCAGAACTGCGGCCACATATGCACTGGGTGCCGAGCACCGGGGGAAGCGGTAATGTGATATGGGGACTCGAATATACAATTGCGGCGCTTGGTGCATCATTCGGCAACACAACAACCATAACTGTTATCGATGCCGCGGAAGGAGCTCTGAAAAATCACTACGCCGCATTTAGTGCAATCAGCATGGTGGGCATTACCGGGCTTGACGCAATACTACTGGGCCGGATTTACAGAGACACGGGGGGTTCAGATACCTATGGTAGCGATGCGTTTGGTTTGGATGTTGGGTTTCATCATCAGGATGATTCCATTGGTAGTGCAGAGGAACTTACCAAATGAGCGGCGCACATCTGTTGACCGAAGCCGCTGAGCATCTGTTTACCGAGGGTGATGATTACATTCTGACGGAGGGGTTTGCCGTGGACATTTACCAGGCGATCGGATACCGCCTGAAGAACAATACGAACATAACCGATATTGTCGGCGCCCGCGTCTACCACGGAATGCGGCCCGAAGGCGAGGCGCCGTGCATCAACTACTTCGAGGTCGGGTACGTGCTGCTGCACAACGGAGTGCTTGAGTCTTCGCGGTATCAGATCAGTTGTCGAGCCGAGGATCCGAGCGACGTTCAGGATCTTGCCAGAAAGGTTAGTGTGCTATTCGAGAACTTTCAGGGCGTGATAGATGGCTTTGCTATACAGAGGACAACGGTCGAAGGGAAGTTCTTGCTTCCCGAGCCAGACACGAACTTGTATCACGTTCCCGTGGACGTGAGATTTGTATACAATGAATCAACGGTGACTTAGGAGGGTGCTATGGCACTTGGACATTTTCAACAGACAAGTCTGACCAACGCGGAGACGCTGCTTCAGGGTGGCTTCAAGCTCGGCACGGCAGCATCGGCGGCGAGTTTCATCGGAGGGTCTCTCGGGACAGTGCTGGGAATTGGCAACCTTACCAGCATCACCGAGAACATCGAAAAGACCACAACGCAGGCGGGCAATTCGGATCAGCCTGAGAAGCTGGTCGCGGTTCATACGATTACTGCGAGCTTTGAGCTGCTTGAGTTCTGGCCACCCAGCTTCGATGCGATTCGTGGGGGTGATCTGGATTCGGAGAATGCGGCTACAGCATCGACGTACATTGATGGCACGCCAACGGCGAACACACTTTCAAGTGGTGGACTCAATGCGCTGACTGAGAAGGCCTACATCTTTGAAAACACAACGATGGTCGCCGGATCTACTGCTGTGACGCTTTTGATTATTTATAGCGCGACGATCGAGCAGGGGCTCGCGTTTACCGCGAAATCTGACCACGACACCGATCCTGCGATGGTCATGCCGTTTACTCTGACCGGCGAACTGGAGACCTCACGTGCGGCCGGCGATCAGTTGTTCATCATCGAGTCCGAGTTGGGAGTCTAACGCATGAGTGAACCAATCACTCATGACCTGGACGTTCTGCGTCCGCAACCGGAATACGTGCTACTCGGCGGGAAGAAGATCGATATCTCGTTCATTCCCGCCGGTGTCGCCATGGATATGATGATGCTACAGGAGGAGTTGAGCAAACTCACTAACACGCCTGAAAAGATGAAGAAGGTCGCGGCCGGGGGGAAAGAGGCCGGGCGCACTTTTGAGATCGCCGCAGATCTGTGCGCGGCAATCACTAAGAGTCAACATCCGGAAATGGACAAGGATTGGCTTCTGAAAAATACGGACGTGTTGCAGATCAAGGCCTTGGTGGAGTACGTGACAACGGCCGTCTCCAGCAGTCTGGATAGCGCCGAGGATGACGACATAAAAAATCCACCGGCGGCCGAGGGGAGCCCTTAAAGCTCGGCCGCCTGTTCGCTATCATGGGCATTTTGTATGCCTGGGCGACTAAGGAATATTTGTTGGAGTGCATGTCATTCGGACAGATCATTATGTATCTGAATGAGGGCTTGCGATTCAAGTACCCCAAGCCGAAAAAAACCCGGGGGTCTTCCGGGTCCACCGGATCATTGATCGGAGCATCTGCTGATGAGATTGAGAGCCGGCGGGATGCACTGCATAAGAAATATAT
>SDBS01006059.1_pt1 | contig 11773 bp, 10 predicted proteins | sample 2277091 | NCBI WGS metagenome assembly SDBS01 (sample SAMN10404972, study PRJNA504765) | marine sediment metagenome | isolation source: marine sediment core GS10_PC15, 163 cmbsf | place: Arctic Ocean: Southern Knipovich Ridge | collected 2010 | reverse complement strand
AGGAGGTGTTTGTATGGCGAAGCGTAAACAGTACCACGTTAATCCCGTCAAAACGGGCGGTTGGAGAGTTATCGAAACCGGTAAGCCGCGCGGGTTTAATTTCGAAACGAAACCCCCCGCCGTAGAAAAGGCGGTTACCCTGGCGAAAAAGAATAAACCGAGCCAGGTCAAGATACACAAGCGGAACGGCAGAATACAAGACGAACGTACTTATGCCAATGACCCGTATCCGCCCAAAGGATAGTGCCGTAAGGCCGAGGCGTTAACCGCCGCCCCCGCCACGACGTCAAGATCGACGTGCCGTAGGGGCGACCGGTCCGTCGCCCCTACTCGAGCGCGACGTTCGGCGTTTCCCACTTGATGAAAGCGGCGGGTTATGTTATAAATACCGCCTTACTGGGGCTGTAGTTCAACTTGGATAGAGCACCGGCCTGTCACGCCGGATGTTGCGGGTTCGAGCCCCGTCGGCCCCGAATGGACAAGCCCCCCGCGCCGCGGAGGGCGTCAACGTAAGGATAATCGGCAAATCTTTGACCGGAGGCTGAGCTTAAATGAAAAAATTTATAATCGTTGCGGCGGCGGCCGCGCTGGCCTGCGTCGCGCTGACATCGAGCGGGTGCAGCGGCTGCGGCTACGACGAGAACGAGGTAATCGCCGCTATCGGCGACAAGGGCAGCGTTACGGTGGGCGACTTCGTCTACCATTACAAGCGCGCTGTCGAGATGGCGCCGCCCCAGGACAAGCCGGTAATCAACACCTTCGACGACGCCAAGGACTTCCTCGACGACATCATAATCAGCCGCGTGCTCGAGCTGGAGGCCGAGAAGCTCGGCTACGGCGACGACAAGCAACTGAAAAAAGACGTCGAGACGTACCGGTCCAACCTTCTTCGCGAACGGGCCCGAGGTAAAATAGAGGATACTATTAAGGTAACCGAGGCGGAGATACTGGATTTTTTCAATAAAAATAAGGAGTGGCGACGCGTCTCGTTTATAATGTGCGAGAAAAAGGGCCAGGCCGAGAAGGCGTACGCCGAGATCGAAGCCGGCAAGCCCTGGAACGACGTCGTCAAGAAGTACTCCACCTTCGAACAGAACAGAGACCAGGGCGGCGTGATGCCGGAGGATTTCTACTATTCCGGCGACAGCGTGAGCCGCGCCGTATACGAGACCGAGGTCGGGAAATACACCCCCGTCGTCGAAGTCGAAAACGGCGACATGTGGTTGATTTTCCGCGTCGACAAGAAGGTCCCCGGCCAAAAGGACGAGTACGCCCAGGTCAAGGACGGCATCCGCGACTCCATCAAGAGCTACAAGCTCAACCTCAAGACGGTGAAACACGTAGCGAAGTTGCGCAAGGACGCCGAGATCGAGGTTAACCGCGAGGCCTACGACGCGGTAATCAAGGGTAAACTGGCCGACGCCAAGGAGAAGTACAACCGCAAGGGACAAGTAATATCCTCGGTAGGCGGCGTGCCGGTATACTTCGAGAGCTGGTTCGAGGGTATGCCCCTCCAGTTAGGGATGAACGAGGAGATGTTGGAAGAATACAAGAGCAAGGAGCCGGAGGAATTTAAAAAGGTGATGGACGGCCGGCTCAAGTCGTTGGAGGACGACGCGCTGCTCGAATTCGACGCGATCCAGTCCGGGGCGGATAAGGAGGCCGATTTCATACGCGACCTTAACAGGTTCCGCGCCGGCAAGATGGTGGACCGGATTTACGATGAAGTGTTCGTCCCCGCCATCCCGGAAGTGAGCGAGGCGGAGATCAAGGAATACTTCGAGAACCACAAGGACGAGTTCCAGAACCTTGAGCGCGCCGACGTCGAATTCGTGGCGATGCCCAAGAAGGCCGAGGCGGAGGCCGTCCGCGCCAAAGTAATGACGGGCGAGGACTTCATGGCCGCCGCCGGCGAGCTCGCCGAAAAGTATTTCGCGGAGCTCGAGGAGAAGGGCGAACCGGGGAAGGAGCCCCCGCGCGCTGAGATGCCGATGGTGGACTTCTTCTCGGTACCGCGGGAACCGGGAACTCCCGGACCGGCGTCGCCGGTGGGGCCGGAAGGCGGCTCAGCGCTCGTGGACGAAATCCGTCCCCGCGTCTTCAAGGCCAAAAAGGGCGACGTGAGCGAGGTTTTCAAGCTGAAGGACGGCCGCTACGCGTTCTTCAGATACGTCGAACATGCCCCGTTCGTGCAGCACACGCTCGACGAGGAGGAATACTACGAAAAGGCGGAGCAAGGCGCCTATCGGGAGAAATTGGCCAGCCCGGAGATCGACCGTAGATGCCAGGCCTGGTTCGAGGAGCTCCGCGCCAACTTTACCGTCGAGATCGACGACGGCGCCCTTAAGATGGCGTACAAAAAGGTCCAGAAATTGTAGTGGTAGCTTGGAGGCCGAAATGGGCGGCGGTCGCCGTCGTGTTGTTGGCGGCGGCCGCCGGCTGCCGTAAAGGCGAGGAAGGCAAGGCGGCCCGGGAAATCGTCGTGGCGCGCGCGGGCGACCGAGAGATAAAGGCCGCCGACGTATACCGCGGCCTTTACCCCCAGGGCCGGTCCGAGGACGCCGAGGTCGACGCCGACGCCTCCCGGCGCGTCGTCGAACAACTGCTCGAGCGTTCTATGATACTCGCGTGGGCCGAGGATAACGGCGTAGACGTTACCGACGCCGACGTCGAAGGCCGCTTGGGTTTAATTAAGGCCGACTACGGCGCGCGCGGTTTCGCCTCCTACCTCAAGTCGCAAAACCTTACGGCCGAAGCTTTCGAAGAAATCGTTCGCGACGACCTCGCCGTCGAGGCGGCGATCGAGGTCGCGATAGTAGAGAAGGTCTCGGCCAGCTACGACGACGTCGTGGCCTACTACAACGTCCACGCCGCAGATTTCGAAGTCCCGGCCGAGTTTCACGTCAAACAGATCTTGACCGACGACAAAGCGCGAGCCGAAGAGGCGCTCGCCAAGTTGGCGTACGGTGCGACCTTCGAGGAAGTGGCCCGGGAACTCTCGATTTCGCCGGACCGCCACGCCGGGGGCGACGTCGGCTATACGGCGTTAGAGGCCCTTCCGCCGGAAGTGGCCGCGGCGGTGAAAAATTTACCCCCCGGCCGGACCAGCGGCGTAATTACGACGCCGTACGGTTTCGAGGTCGTTAAGGTAGTAGGGGTGAGAGAAGCGAGGCGCCGCCCCTTGACCGAAGTTCGCCCCGAAGTAGAGGACCTCCTCCGCACCGAACGCGAGGAAGAACTCTACGGGCGTTGGTTGGAGGAGTTGAAGAAGAGCACGAAGGTGTCCGTCGACGACGAGGCCCTGGCCGAGCTATGAGACTTCCCGGTGTCGTTTCCCGTTCAGCTATCCCGATGCAAGCCTTGGCTTGTGTTTTATTTTTCGCGGCGATGGCGGACGCCGAGCGCCGACCCCTGGACGGCGTAGTGGCGGTCGTCAACGACGACGTTATTCTGGCGAGCGAGCTGGGCGAGGAGGTGTCGGTCCGTTTGTATCAGATGGAGGCCGCCGGCGCGAAGGTTGGCGACCTCCGCGCTTTTACCGGTGAGGTTTTGGCGTCCATGATGGACGACCGCCTCCTGATACAGGCTGCCGACGAGCGCGACATCGTCGTGTCCCGCGAAGACGTTAAACCCTATCTCGACGAGGAGATCGAGGGTATCCGGGGCGCTTTCTCGTCGCAGGAGGAGTACGAGGCGGCGCTCGCGCAATACGGCATGACGGAGAAAGACCTCGTCGTGCGTTACCGGAAGACCCTCCGCGACCAGTTGAAGATAAGGCGCCTTTTGGACGAAGTCCTCTCGCCGCGGGTAGAGGTGCGAGAGGAGGAAATCCGTGCCTACTACGACGCCCGCCGGGACGAGCTCGCGTTGCCCACCATCGTCGCGTTGCGCGAAATAGCCGTCGCCAAGCAGCCGTCGCCGGAATCGAGGGCCGGCGTCAAGGGCAAACTCCAGCGCGTAAAGGACGCCGCGCTGGCCGGGGGCGATTTCGCGGCGCTGGCGAAAGAACTGGCCGACGCGGAGGGAGGGGATTTCGGCGCCTCGTTCGAGTTCCGGTCGGGGGAGGCGTTGCCGGCACTGGAGCGGGCCGCGACCGGCCTACGGCCGGGCGACGTATCGCAGGTGGTGGCCGGGCCGGAGGGTTACTGGCTCGTCCGCCTCGTGAGCATAGAGAACGAGCGGCGGAAAGTCCAATACGTCCACCTTGAAGTGCGCGTCACGGACGCCGACGTGAGGGCCGCCCGGGAGAAGGCGGAGGAGGCCGCGGCGGCGTTGGCCCGGGGTGAGCCTTTCGCCGACGTGGCCGCCGCATACAGCGAAAACGAGGAAACCGCGGCCCGGGGGGGCCTTGTGGACGAGGTCGCTATGTCGGAAATAGAGGTGGAAATGCCGGAGGTCACCGCGGCGTTGGAGGAGCTTTCGCCCGGCGGCGTTACGGCGGTCATCGAACGACCCGAGGGTTTTTTCATCCTCATGCTCGAGGAGCGACGCGAGGGCCGCGAGGTTTCGTACGAGGATGCGCGCGACGCCGTCAAGAGGACCCTCAGGGGCCAGAAACTGGCGGTGGAGAAAAAGAAGTACGTCCAGGAACTAAAGGAAAAGGCGTACATCAAAACGTACGAATAAGCCGCGCCTTACCGGAAAATAACAAAGCAGGCTTCGCGCCTGCTTTTATAAATGCCGGCTCTACGGCGCGTCAATCCAGGTTGGGAACTAAAAGAACGGGGATGTCGGTCTTGGCCAGGATCTCGCGCGAGATGGCGCTCGAGATGTCCCCCCGCTCGTCCAGGCCCAAAATGATCAAGTCCGCCCCCTCTTCCTGCGCGGTCTTTGCTATCGTGTCCGTCAGGCGGCCGATGCGGAGGATGGGGCGGATCTTGGACGTCGCCGTCTGGCGTTGGAAGATGGCGAGAGCTTGTTGGCCGTCCTCGTATTCGTCTTGGCTGTCGACGACGTGCAGTACGATAAGTTGGGCGTTGACGCGGGACGCGACCGTTACCAGATAGTCGGCCTTCTTCTTGGCGGGGACGCTTCCCGCGGTCGTTACCATTATCTTCAAAAGTTTTCCTCCTGCGAGGTCTGGGGTCTTTTCGTACATTTTACGCGAACGGCGGGGCGACGTCAAGTGATAACGTAAGGCCGCCGCCTCCTCGCGACGGCCTCCTTCTCGATGGGCAAATCGTATGTAGCGCTGTTGTGGCATTTCCACCAGCCGCCGTACGCCGACCCCCGGCGGCCCGGGCGCCGGCCTGCCCTGCCGTGGGTGCGGCTGCACGCCGCGCGGGACTACTATCAGATGGGTTACCTCGTCGCCGGCTGCGACGGCGTGCGCGTGACGTTCAACTTCACGCCCGTTCTTCTGGCGCAGTTCGACGCGTACCTGTGCCGGGGGGGGCGCCGCGACCATTTGATGGAGCTTTCCCTACGCGACCCGGCCCGCCTTACGCCGGCCCAAGCCGACGCGCTGATATCCGGCGCTTTCGACGTCGACTTCGACCACGTCGTAAAAGACCATCCGCGCTACTTTAAACTCTACCGAAAATATCTCCGCCGCGAGTCGTTTGGCGCCGGCGAACTGCTCGACGCCGTAGCGCTGTTCAACCTCGCCTGGACCGGCGAGATATTCCGGGAGGGCGCCGTGGCGCTCGAGGGCGGCGCCGTCGTCGACCTTAGGCCTCAATACGAGAAGGGTTGCGGGTATACGCGGGGGGACGTCGAGGCCATAATCGAGGCTCAGCTCGAGGTAATGGCGGCCGTCGTACCGCTGTATCGCAGGCTCCGGCGCGAAGGCCGCGTCGAAATTTCGACGACGCCGTTCTATCATCCCATCTTACCCCTCGTTCACGACTCCGACCTGGCGGTCGTCGACCGCCCGGGCGCGACGCTGCCGCCGCGGTTCTCGTGGCCCGCGGACGCCCGCGAGCAAGTTACGCGCGCCGTTGCGTTCTTCGAGGCGAAGTTCGGCTTTAAACCCGCCGGCATGTGGCCCGCCGAGGGGGCGGTGGCGGAGGAAGTGCTGTCGTACTTCGACCAGGCCGGCGTCGCGTGGATAGCGTCGGACGAGGGCGTGTTGGCCCTTTCGGGAGGGCGCGATTACGAGCCGGGCCGCCCGGAGCTGTTGTCGCAGCCGTACCGCGTGGGCGACGGCGAGCTGGCGATATTCTTCCGCCACCGTGGCTTGTCCGACGCCATAGGTTTCGAATATCAACGTTGGCCCGACGCCGCGGCGGCCGCGGCCGACTTCTGTGAAAACTTAAGTTCGTTTCTGGCGGCGGCGCGGGCGCGCTCCGTCCACGACGCGCTGGCTTGCGTTATCCTGGACGGCGAGAACGCCTGGGGCGCGTACCCCCGCCAAGGGGTATCGTTTCTGAGGGAATTGTATAGCCGCCTGGCCCGGGGCGGCGTAGCTCGAGCCGTGACGTTCGCCGAATATCTCGCCGGCGCTGCCGAGAGGGGCGTCGCGCCCCATCCGCCCCTCACGCTCGACCACTTGCGGCCGCTGGCCTGCGCCTCGTGGATCGACGAGGCCGGCTCGCTTCCGGGCAACGACCTCGGGACGTGGGTGGGCGAACCGGAGGAGAACCGCGCCTGGGAACTTTTGGGAAATGCCCGCGACGCGCTCGAGCGTTCCTCCGCGCCGGAGGCGGCGAAGGAGGAGGCGCGTGAGCTCCTTCTGGCGGCGGAGGCGAGCGACTGGTTCTGGTGGTACGGCGACGACCAGGGCGGCGGCGCGGACGAGGAGTTCGACCACCTGTTCCGGGAGAACGTGGCCGCGGCGTACCGCGCGCTCGGCGACGAGCCGCCCGCCGCGTTGACCGAGGCCATCGCGCCCCGCCGCGTAGTCTGGCGGCCCGACGAGAGGATCTCGTTGAAAGTGGGGGACCTCCTGGTCGTGGAGTGGCCGCGTACCGGAGAGGTGTACTTCGGCGTCGACGGGTGGCAGCGGCCCGGCAAGAGGGAGCTTGCGCCCGCGACCGCGGTCGTGGCCGGGCCGGCGGCCTTCTTCCGCGCGCCGCTTCTAAAAATACCGGACGGCGTGCGCCGCGTCGAGTTCACCTTCCGCGGCGCCGACGGCGCGTGGTTGGGTCGGGATTTTTTCGTACTGGTCGACTAGATTTCTGTTATAATTTCCAAAACAGCAACCGAAAGGGATGGCTTATGATCGAGTATCAATATCTCCTCGTGGTCCTGCTCGGTTTGGTCACGTTGGTGGGCGGCTTTTGGCTCGGCCAGGTCTCGAAGGTCAAAGTGTTGCGGTTAGTAGGGCCGCCGGCGGGAGTCGTAGGCCTCATCGTTATATTTATCGGCATACTCCTGACCTGCGTACCCGGTTTCTTCACCTGGTAAATCTTCGGGGACTTTCACTATGCCGACCGTCGCTTTCAAAACGCTCGGCTGCAAGCTCAACCAGTACGAGACCGAAGCCGTGCGCGCCGGCGTCGAAGACGCCGGTTTTCGCGCCGTCCCGTTCGACGGACCGGCGGATTACTACGTCGTCAATACCTGCACCGTAACGCACCGCAGCGACTACAAGTCGCGGCAGCTCGTGCGGCGCGTCTGCCGCGAGCGGCCGGGGGCGCGCGTCGTCGTTACCGGCTGCTACGCCGACCTCGCGCCCGAGGTCTTTACGTCTCTCGGGCCGAACGTGGTCGTCGTCCCCAACAGCGACAAGGAGCGGATACCGGCCCTCATTGCGGGCGAGGCGGGCGTGCGCGCCGCGGCGCCCGGGCGGCGCGTAACGCGGTTTGCGGACAAGACCAGGTTCTTCCTTAAAGTCCAGGACGGCTGCGACCACGCGTGCGCCTACTGCGTCGTCGTGGTGGCGCGGGGGCCGAGCCGAAGCCGGCCGGCCCGCGACGTAGTCGCCGACGTACGCGACGCCGCGTCGGCCGGCGTCAAGGAAGTCGTGCTGGTGGGCGTGGACCTGGGCTCGTACGGCCGCGACCGCGACGGCCGCCGTTCGCTGGCGGCCTTACTCGGCGAGCTGTCGGCGCTGCCCGGCGATTTTCGCCTGCGCCTTTCGTCGGTAGACGTATCCGATTTCGAGCCGGCGCTGGTACGCGAGCTGGCCGCCGGCGGCCGCGTATGTCCCCACGTCCACTTGCCGCTGCAGTCCGCGGACGACGGCGTATTGCGTCGGATGCGGCGGCGGTACCGGGCGGCCGATTACCGTCGTCAGTGCCTCGAGCTGCTCGAGCGCGTCGGCGACGTAGCCATCGGCGCGGACGTAATCGCGGGCCTTCCCGGCGAGGACGCGGCGGCGTTCGAGAAGACCTGCTCCCTGGTGGAGGAGATCCCGTTCGCGTACTTGCACGTCTTCCCGTACTCGCCGCGGCCCGGGACCGACGCCGCGGCCATGGCCGACCGGGCCCCTCCCGACGAGCGCGAACGGCGCGCCGCGGTGCTGCGCGAGCTCGCCGCGGCAAAGCGACGCTCGTACGAGCGACGGTTCGTGGGCGCGGTCCGGGTCGCGTTGGTTGAGGAGAGGCGCGACGGCCGCGTCGCCGCGGTCGCCTTAACCGATAATTATTTACGCGTGCCGATGAAAGATTACGAGGGCCCGGGCAACGTCTTCGCGAACGTCCGATTAGTTGACGGGACCGGCAACCTGGCGGCGTTTGTAGCGACGTAGTACCGCGTCAAGGTGAAAACGTATGTGGTACCCGCTGTACGCTTACCTCGACCCCACGTACTTAATGTTGATACCGGTGATTCTGTTGGGCTTTTACGCCCAGTGGAAGGTTCGGTCGACTTATAAGAAGTACGCCCGGGAGGACGCGGCGGCGGGCCTGCCGGGCGCGAAAGTGGCGGCGCTCCTGCTGCAGCGCGAGAAGCTCGGCGGCGTCGGCCTCGAGGAAGTAGGCGGCTCGCTGACGGACCACTACGACCCGCGCTCGAACACGCTGCGTCTCTCCGCGGGCGTGGCGCGCAGCCCGAGCATCGCGGCCTACGGCGTCGCCGCCCACGAGGTCGGTCACGCCACCCAGCGCCGCGACGGATACGCCTTCCTCGCGGTTCGAAATGCGATACTGCCGGTTGCCAATTTCGGCTCGCAGCTCCTCATCCCGCTGATCATCGGCGGCTTTATCTTCCGGTGGGGTTTTCTAATTAACGTCGCGATAATCTTGTACGCGTTCGCGGTGGTATTCCAGCTCGTGACGTTGCCCGTCGAGTTCAACGCGTCGCGGCGGGCGCTGGCCATGCTCCGCGACACCGGCGCCGTCGCGCCCGAGGAAGTGGCCGGCGCCAAGAAGGTACTCGACGCCGCGGCGCTCACGTACGTCGCGGCGACGCTGACCGCCGTGACCTGGCTCATATTCCTGTTGATCGGGGCGCGGCGGAGTTAATAAAAAAAGCCCCGCGTCGCGGGGCGTCGGAACCGAAGCGGCCGTCATCGGTACGAGAGCGCAGTGCCGTCGTCGGCGACGACGTAGACGGCGTCCGGCCCCACCGCCGGGCTCGACGAAATGCCCGCCGGCGCGTCCGCTTCCCAGCTTATTTCGCCGTCCCCCGCGCGGACGGCGTAAATTTTACCGGCGCCGGTGCCGACGTATACGAAACCTCGGGCCACGGCCGGGCTCCCCTCGACCGCGCCGTCCAGGTCGCGCTGCCAAAGCCGCGTACCGTCGGCCGAACGCAGCGCGACGAGGTTGCCGTCCCACGTCCCCGCGAAGACCGCGCCTTCCTGGGCGGCCAGGCCGCTTACGCCGGCGCCGGCGGGGTAGCGCCAAAGGGGCCTCGCTTCCGCGGCGTCCACCGCGAATATTTCGCCTTCCTCCGATGCCGCGACGACGTTGCCGTTCATGACGAGGGGCGGTGCCGTGAGGGGCGCGCCGGCGTCGTAGCTCCAATTCGGGCGGCCGTCGGCGGCGTCGAAACACAGGAGCCGGCCGCTCCGGGAGGCGACGAAGAGCTTCCGGTCCGCGAAGCAGGGCGTCGCCCACACCGGCCCGACCTCTTCCGCGACCCATTTTAGTTTACCGTCGCGCGCGCCGAGAGCGAATACTTTGCCGTCCAGCGTGCCGAAGAAGACCTTGCCGTCGGCTACTATCGGGTCCGCGACTATCTTGCCGCCGGCGCGGAATTTCCATTTTAAGCGGCCGCGCGGTACGTCCAACGCGTAGAGGGATCCGTCGGCGGCGCCGAAGTAGGCCGTGTTGCCGGCGAGGGCCGCGCCGCCGGCGACGTCGCCGCCGGTGCGAAAGCGGTAGACGACATTGCCGTCCGCGGTTGCTATCACGTTGAGGAAGTCGTCGTTCGTGCCGACGAGCAGGAAGCGGCCAGCCAAAACGGGCGAGGAGAACGACGGCGCCTTCAGCTCGAGCTTCCACCCGGCGGCGCGCGGCGGGCCGGCGAAGTCGGGGCGGAGGGAGGCGGCGCGCCCCGGGCCGCCGCGATACGTTTCCCACGCCGGCCCGCAGGCCGATATGAAAAACGCCGTTGCGGCGGAAGCGAGCGTAAGGTAATCTATGGCGCGGCGCACGGCCTGAACTTTACCACCCGCGGCGAGTTATGTCAACTTTTACCCGAACTTCGGTTAAGCAAGGTTTTCTGGACAAGTTATACGGCCGGATAGCAAGCCGTTACGACCTGGTCAACTACGTCCAGAGCCTCGGCATGGTGGGACTTATGCGGCGCGACGCGGCGGCGTTCGTCGGCCGCGGCGTAGTCCTCGACGCCGGCGCCGGCAGCGGCGACCTGGCCGCGGCTTGCGCCGGCGCGGGCGCGTCGCGCGTCGTATGCTTGGACCGCAGCCCGGAGATGTTCCGCGTCGCCCGGGCCAAGCTCGCGTCGTACGAACGGGCCGGCCGGGTTCGCTTCGTACTCGGCGACGTCGCGCGGATGCCCTTTCGGGACGGCGCCTTCGACAACGTCGGCAGCGCCTTCCTCTTTCGGAATATACCGGCGATGGACGCCGCGTTGGGCGAGGTGCGGCGCGTTCTCAAGGCCGGCGGCCGGGTCGCGGCGGCGGACGTCTTCGCGCCGCCCAAGGGTTTGACCGGCGCCGTGTACAGGATTTATCTAAACGTTATGGTGCCGTTTTGGGGACGACTCATCGCTCGCGCCGGCCCCCCGTACCGGTATTTGTCGGCGTCCATCCAGAATTGTTTTTCGGCCGAGGAATTCGCCGGCCGGCTGGCGGCGGCGGGCTTCGCCGACATCCGAGCCGAACCCAAGTTCTTCGGCATAGCGTACGTCGTGAAGGGTCGCTCGCCGTGAATGGCGACGGATTGAAATTGTTCTTGGCGGCGTGCGCGCTGGCGGGGGCGTGTTCGGCGCCGCGGCCTAAACCCGAACCCGCGGCGGTGGCTCCGTACGGCGAGGACGAGTTCGCGGCTCGAGCCGCGGTGCTGCAGAAAACGTGCGAGCTGGCCGTGGTTTACCTGGGGACGGACAACGCCCGGGCCGCGGCCGTGGTGGAGCAGGCCCGCGCCGAGGCCCGCGAGGCCGTGCGGCGAGCGCCGGACGCGTACCGGGGGGCCGTTTTCGCCCGCGCGCTCGAGCGGCTGGACGGCGCCGCGGAAGCCCTGGCCGGGGTGGGCGACTACGCGCCCCCGTTGCCGGACGTGACGCACGAACGAATTCGCGGGGATCTTTTATCGGCCGCGGACGAGCTCCGGCCTTTGGGCGAACCTTATTATTTAAAAGTGGCTCGACGCTACGAAGGGCTGGGGCGCCGGCGCGTCGTTTGGGGGCCGCTACCGCCGACCGAGCCCGCCCGCCCGGCCCCGCCGCCCGCCGCTCCCTCGCCCGAGGCCGCTCTCTCGCCCGA
>SDBS01006058.1_pt1 | contig 11773 bp, 9 predicted proteins | sample 2277091 | NCBI WGS metagenome assembly SDBS01 (sample SAMN10404972, study PRJNA504765) | marine sediment metagenome | isolation source: marine sediment core GS10_PC15, 163 cmbsf | place: Arctic Ocean: Southern Knipovich Ridge | collected 2010 | reverse complement strand
CTGATCTTATGAGAATAGAGATAGCCAGTCATTCCTTCAGCGTAACAAAATGTAGGGAGAGTGCCTGTTATTACGATACGGTCATAACAATTTAGAACACCATGTATTTTGTCAGCGTATTTTTCAGAAAGGGTTTTAGTATTCAGGTCCAGGCTCCTTTTATAGATATAGGAATGTAAGAAATATAGTTGGAATAATGGCTGTAACAAATAAAATATTATATATTGGAGAAACTTAGTTTATTCTAGGTAGCCATTGTTTTATTATTTCCCTTTATGGTTCCGGCTTGTCCGGGTTAGGTTATGTCCCGCATCATATTGATAAGTTGTCCGGCTGCCTGAAGGATCGGTGAATCCAGTCAGGTTGCCCTCATCGTCATATTCGTAAGTAAAAATCCGTCCGTCCGGGTCTTCTGTCCGGGTAATCCTGCCCTGGCTGTTACGGGTAAAAGTAAGTGCTCTTGCGCCGGAATCAATTATCGAAGATAATGTTCCGCCTGAACCATATAATACAGTGGTGCAGTTGCCATTTTTGTCTTCTATCTGTGTGAGTTTTCCTTCAGAGTTAAAAGAATAAACAGTGCCGTGTTTTCTGGTTAATATGTAGCTTTCATCCAGGTTTTTGATTAGTGTAGAATATTTGCCGGCTGAGGGAGTATATGTTCCGTCACCGTTTGGTGTATGGAATGTCCAGACCTCATCGGGGTCTATTTCTTTAACTGTGCCGGCTGTTGTAGGTTCTGGTTAAATCAAGCGGGATGCCATTCCCCGGAATAAAAATATCCTGTTGCGAAATGAACATGTTCCCGTAAGCAACATTTATCGGCTCAGCAACAGTGGTGAGCTTATTTTTAGGGGTTTCCCGGGAAGAATCCGCCCAGGCTGCATAAGCTTCGATTAGCACATGGTTTCTATTTGGCACATATATTGAAAACACCCTGCCGCCCCACATGCCGGCATAAATCGTGGAGGTGGTTACAGGATCAATGGCCAGGGCATTAATAGATGATGCGTTGAATCCGGCGTTGATTGCAGTCACCTCAGCGCCGACATCGATGCTTTTGAACACACCGCCCATAGAGCCGGTGTAAATCGTGGAGGTGGTAACAGGTGCAATCGCCAGCGCTATAATATCGGTGTAGGTAAGGCCTGTGCTGATAACAGTCCAGTTAGCACCGCCGTCGTCGCTCTTGAACACCCCGCCCCCCACAGTGCCGGCGTAAAGAGTAGTGGTGTTTACAAGATCAATCGCAAGGGAAAAAACGTTTCCACCTTCAGGGCTCCGACCGGGCTCTTTATTAAACTCAGAACCCGTTGGACCTAAGTCACCATCGCCTCCGCATGTGGTTAATAATAATGTCAGAAAAATCATTGAAAATACCGAAACCAACTTCATAATCTTCAAACTATTTTTCATGGTTTCTCCTGCCTGCAGTTTTCTGTATTGAAAAAAAGATAACAAAAGATTGTCATGTCTACATGAAAGAGGTTAAACATTTACGTTTGTACATACACATTAAAGTCAAACTGAAGTGAAATATGGCAGCAAATATTAAAAGCAAGTTCACTTTTCAGTCCGTATTCCTGAACAGCGGCAAGTATGATGATAAAATAGAGGATAAATTCTCCTTAGACACAATCCAGGAATTTTATCTCTTTAATGGAACCATCCAATAAATTGTTTCGGTACATTTATTAAATCAACAATATCATAGAGATCAGATTTTGCAATGAAAATAATGCTGAATTTGGAACTAAAGTTTCCAACCAACATTTCCAGTAATTTTTAAATCCTTTGCGATATAATTTATCACATGATACGTTAATCTATTCAATACATCAGGTCGTATATCATGGACACCAAAGAAATACTAGAGCGATGCAATGATTGGGCGAGGTTACGTCCGGTCGTCTTTAGATGTCCGGAAAAGCCTATTCCTCATAACCGAATCGATCATCTCCGATGTCTGCTGCTGCCATCGAGTTGAGGGCCTGCGAAGCGTTCCAGCTTGCACCACCATCCGTGGACCGTGAGAAGAATATGTCATCATCAGTCCCGGCCCCATTAAGAATACTTCCGAATACAACAAAGTCGGTTTAGAAAAACCCGCGTACAAAGAGAAAAATCATTCATTATCAAAGTCCAAAATTAACATCCCAATTCACTTGAATAAGACTAAAAACACTTTGTTCAATAATCAGACAATTATAAACAAAAATAAAAATGTGTCAATGGGTAAAAAGTATGATTTTTATTCGTAAATTGGTTAACAGAGGTATTAAATAAATAAAAAAAAAGTACCAGATGGAGGGTATGATGATTTAGATTATTTTGAGTTTGAATCGTTAATTTAATTGGTGCAAATGAGATTGCCAGGCTTTATTTTAGGGTATTTTTTAATTTCCGTATTATTGTTCTATCCAACCAGGATGCGCATACATTAGGTTTTCATCTCCATTTTAACTGATATACGGATTACCGCTGCTGTTATGCAAGTTGGAGATGGCCGAGTTTCGCAGAAAAGGATAGAAATGCCTACTTTTTTTAAAGCATAGTTAGTTTGTGGTTCCATAAGACAAGGCTGAAGTTCCACATAATTGACGATTTCGCGGCTTACCTCGGAAGTAGGAATTCGGCTCTCAACGAGTCGGTTTTCGTCGGTTGATGTAAGGTGAGTCCGTCCGTCTCGGTGTCTTGAATCCTTGCCACCTCCTGGGTGCCTAATGTAAACGTCGTGGTTGCTCCATTGGAGTTTTACCATAAAAACCGACAAGGAAGTAAAAATTATATTTTCAGTTTAATATTGACACAATGATCTTTTTGAACATACTTGAAAATAGAGTAATTGTAATAATTTTTTAAGAAAATTATATAAATTTTAATAAATAGCTTATGAAAATTACGGTAAGATTCAGCATCCTATTCATGGTTTCCTTATTAATAATTGTTTCTGCATCAACAATACTGATCGTATCATTTTATTTGGGCAAAAAGTCTACAGATGCTTTATCGGGAAATCTAATTAAATTAGTTTCTGAATCCGTAATTACAAACACACTAAGTTATCTCGAACCAGCTGTCAAAGCAGTTACATTTGACAGAGAATTATCTGAAAGTCTTTTATTAGATAAAATGTTTGCTACTGACTCAATCATTACTAATGACAATTATTTGTTAAACAAAATTGAAAAACTGTCTAACTTTTATAATAGTAACAACTTAAACGAGTATAATCTTTCAAGGCAAAAAATAAAAGAATTATTGAAAATACAAAAGAAGATTTACATAGTAGATTACTTGATCGATATTATTGATACAAATAATCAAATTGTGAATGCTTATTATGGTGATGTAAATGGTGATTTTGTTATGGTTAAAAAAATGCCTGATAAAACTATTTCCGTAAAATATGTTTTTCGGTACCAAATAGATAATTATGATAAAGAAATAGCTGTAACAGTATGGGATCATAAAACTGATTCATATTATACTAATGGCTTTAAAAATGTTGTTGAACTTTCTTCAAAAGCATACAATCCCACAAAAAGAACTTGGTTTATAGGTGCAGAACAACAATTTAATGAAGCAAAAGAATTAGATACAATTCCTAAAGCATATTGGTCTAATCCTTATGTGTTCTCTTCTGATCAAGTACCGGGAATTACATGTGCAATGCCTATAGCTGATGCAAAGGGAAACTTAAAAAGAGTCTTGGGTCTGGACTTGGGTATTATTCAAATATCAAAGGAATATTTAGCGAATTTAAAAGTAGGAAAAACAGGAAAAGTATTTATTTTAAATAATAAAGCTGAAATATTTGCCTATGTTCCTGATATAACTGATGAAATAATTGATAAAGAAGAAAGAGAAAAATTAATTAATGAACAGCTGAAAATTTTGATAAAAGAAAAACCATTGTATGGCGACCCGAACGATAAAGAAAAAATAACCGGGTATAAATATACACTTACACCTATTGAAGAATTATCAGATCAGGTATATAGAAAAGCATTCTTAGAATCCGGAATTGAACCTACGGTAAAGGATGAAGTTAAATATTATAATCTCAATGAAACTAAGCAGTTTAAATTTAGATTTGAAAAAATCCCTTATATTGGGGTCTTTGTTCCTTTTCCTAAAAATTCAAGCCTTGAATGGATAGCAGGTATCATTGTGCCGGAAGATGATTTCATGGGATTGGTAAAGAAAAATACTTTAATTACGGTTATAATCTCAATAATTGCTCTTGTTATTTCAGTAATTTTAGCAATATTTATTTCAAGACTGATTTCCAAACCCATTGAGATTATGGTCAAAGAAACTGATAAGATAAAACGATTTGAATTAGATAATCCTATTAAAATTAAAACTCTATTTTCTGAGTTAAATAATATGGGGGATGCATTTTATTCCATGGAATTGGGATTGAGCTCTTTTGAAAAATATGTCCCGGCAGATTTAGTAAGATATCTTATTCATTCCGGTCAGGAAGCAACCCTGGGTGGTGAAAACAAAACACTAACAGTGTATTTTTCAGATATTGCTGATTTTACTACGGTTTCTGAATCTCTTAACCCGGAGAAACTTGTAGAAGCGCTTGGAGAGTATTTAGGTGAAATGAGCGACATCATTAAGAAAAATAAGGGCACTTTAGATAAATACATAGGCGACGCTATAATGGCATTTTGGGGAGCGCCTAAAGAATGTCCTGATCATGCATACTTAGCCTGTAAGGCGGCTATTGAAAATCAGGAAATGCTAAAGCAACTTCGTGAATCCAGGTGGTTAAAAGAAAATAAACCATTATTTAAGTCAAGAATAGGGTTGAACACAGGAGAACTAATTGTTGGGAATATGGGCTCAAAAAAACGTTTGAACTATACTGTAATCGGTGATACCGTTAATTTATCGAGCAGATTGGAAAGCATAAATAAATACTACAATACTGAAATAATGTGTGGTGAGTCGACATATAAAATAATTAAAGATAAAATTGTTACAAGAAAATTAGATATTGTTGCTGTAAAAGGTAAAAAACAAGGAGTTGGGATTTATGAAATAATCGGATTTAAGAATCAAATTGATCCTAAAATGGAGTCTTTCATCTCAAAATATGAAGAAGGATTGGAGAATTATTTCAACCGTAGTTTTAAAAGTGCTGTTAAATTATTTAGGGAATCGCTCTCAATATTAAATAATGATTATCCTGCAAAAATCCTAACCAAACGATGTGAAACCTTCCTCCATGAACCACCTCCTGTAGATTGGAATGGAGTTTATGTGTTTTTAAGAAAATAACAATATCTTAAAATGGGCACCGAAAACTAGAAACTTTAAAAATTTCTGACTTTGGTACTAATATCGTTCCTATCAATCAACTATGAGTATCGAAGAAACTTCATTCAGAAAAAGACAAGTGTCCGGCCATAGATAATTGTACGAAAGAACGATCGGAGATGCTCCCCCTCTTGGACGAGCTTCAAAATTACTGCTACACAAACAGGATAGAAATCCCGAGTTTTCTAGACGCTTAGATAGTTCGTGTCCTGTTCTCCTCCCATTGCTGAATAGATTTCGAACAATTTCGGTGAAGGTGAGAAATGAGCTTATAAAAAACAAAGACAAAAAATAATGCTTTTTTCTCTACAACTTATGTAACACCTATTCCAAAGATTTGCTTTATTTTCTCTGCTAAGATATTAACATTTTGGCAGCACGGGGCCCCATACACCACCTTGCAATTACTACCGGAAAATTAAAAATGCAAGAAGAATTTAATATAGCAGCTTGATTAGTTCTTAGTGATTAAAGTCGGGCAAGCCCGAAGTAGCACCAAGAACTAATTATCCATCTTTCAATTTATATGCAGATACCAATTTTTCATATAAATTTGCTAAAAAGGGATTTTTACCGTTTTCAATTCCCCCATCGACTAAAAGATCCTTTCTATTCCGTAAAAACCAGTTGTATAAACGCTGAGAAGCGTCCCTCCCGTCATTCGATGCATGACAGATCTTAACAAGATTGCGCATTTCTTCCCGGATAAAAAATACCCTTGAATTGTTCAGTATGATATAAAAATGTTCACCATCATTTTTTTCCTCAAGGCCAACAGCATATTTGTTCTTTTGCATTTCTTTTTTTTGAGGAACATTTTTTCCTTCAATTTCATTTAAGTTTTTATTTATCTCTTCAACACGCATATTGTACAGCAACACATTTGCCTGTTTTGTGAGAAATATAAGTCCCTCTTCATCAATATCCTTGGTTAGTTTTGTCAGGTTTTTAATAAGTTCTTCTCTTTTCGAACTCTTTTTTTTCTTTTGGGATTGCTTCTTCTTTTGCATTTATTCACTCTCTTTCATAAAATCTAAACTAAGGTGCCTTTTTCCCCACAGTTGCGAGATAAATAACAAACTGTTCAACGCCGTCAATATCAAGAAGAGCGTTCATATCATCATCTGAAAAAGCAGCAACTGCACAAACACCACAGTTGATCGATTCCGCTGCTAAATATAAATTCTGGCAAACATGTCCTGCATCGAGAAGCAGATATCTGTACGCGCGTTCTCCGTATCGCCATTTCATTCTATAAACAACAGCCGTCCATATAAAGATAACAGCAGAGGTATTTACAAAATTCTGACGAAAACATGCTTCCCCAATTCGTTCAGATAAATCGGAGACAACAACCTCTCTTACAATACTGTGTTCAAGAGGGAGGAATCTGTACAACCCCGATTGTACGTTGCTAACATTATTAACTAAGAGATAGGTTTCCAGGGCATGACGTGCACCTGCAGAAGGTACAGTTCTCAAAGTAGAAAAATTCTGAACGACGTCTTTTACCCCCTGGGTGCACCAGAGAAGGAAGGACAACTCACCGATGGACAGAGGCTCAGAAGAATACTGACGAATACTCCTTCTTTTACCTATCGCTTCGTGTACTGCCACATTCTTTAAGGTTAGGTTTTTAGGATCCGGGAGATCAATGATCTCTTTTGAGGTTGCATGGTTTAGTTCCAGAGAGGGTGGAAGAATTCCTTTCATTTGATCTGACTGAATCAGATATCGATATTTTGTCTTTTCTATGAAATCTTTCCCGATCCCACTCATTTTAACACCACACCTCTACTTTCTTAAGGAGATGACCCAGAAGGAAATAATTGCGTGAAACGCCAATTCTCCTTATAATTACGGACAAAGAGACCTTTCTTCCCAACATTCAAAGTATTTTGAACACCAAATAAGGGATTGGAAGTATCACTTTTATTCCTAGAATAAGTCCTGTATCTGCTCTAATCCCCGTTTTTCAATTTGTCTCTGCTTTTTCTCTTTTTCATCTTGCAATTTGCTCTTGATATTTTCCCTTTTTTTCTTTTCCATTGCCTTCATTCTATTAATCTCTGTTTCATACGGCTTATCTGGTTTTATGAACACTCGCTCTATCCGCCTCAACCTCAGTCTGTATCATTTTCATATCAGATATACGCGCTGCCTGATATAAACATCATCTCACCTGTATTGTTCCAATCACCAACGTGCTGAATCCACCCAAGGTACATTTCACTTTCAACGATTATAAAACCGTGTAAACTGTAACGCTTCTCCATACTGTTTCACTCTTTTGCAACGGCAATCGCACTGCTATTCTCTGAAGAGATGCCGGAAGAAACATTCGCCTTAACTAAATTGATTATAACATGGAAAAGTAGGAATACAGCAGTTTATTCATTGAAAAAATGAATTTCACAATGATACTTATGTACGCACCCATTTACTAATTGACTTTACACTGCTGGGAAAAAGTGATGGCAGTTCAAATGTCAGAAAGGGCCAAAAAGGAGAGCTGATTCAAGTTCCCGATGAAATTTACGGTGAAACAGCGAAAGCGGTTAAGCAAGCGGTTGAAGAATCAAAAATCGAAAAAAAGCAGATCGCGTGTTTATCCTTTGACGGACAGATGGCACCCTAATCTCGATTTTTACCTTATGAGCCTGGGCTGCGGCATCGAAAACTTTTTTATAATATTCAATCAACCCATCTTTTTCTGTTGCAATCTTAATAATTCCTGCCGCGATATTCGATCGTCTGCCGAAAGGATTATTGTATTCGTATTCATACATGCCTTCCTCAATTTCTGAAACAAATAAATCTATTATATCCCTTACCGAGGCATTATATGACCAGAATTTATTACTATAAAAATAGGACTTATGAAAGCCGATCGCGGAAATAATTTGAACCCCTGTTTCTTTTGATAATTTATCACGATACCGGAGTTGTCTTGCAACACCTATGGGCCAAGGAAAATTCCCTGCCGTGGTCATGATCCATGAATAGTGGGGTTTGAACCATGATACTACCAGGCTTGCGGATGCTCTTGCAGGGGAAGGCTATGTAGTACTTGCAGCGGACGCATTCAGGGGGAGTGTGGCAAATAAACCGGAAGTTGCGATGAAGCAGGTGCGCAGTACCCCGGCCGATCAGATAGCTGCAGATCTGGATGTGGCGTTCGATTACCTTAGTTCTCATCCGAAAGTGGATTCCAGCAGAATCGCTTCTCTCGGGTTTTGCTTCGGCGGTACCAAGTCCATGTACATGGGCACTCGAAATCCAGATCTCGCAGCCGTAGTAATCTTCTACGGAAGCGGGCCGATTACAGACCCCGCTATGCTGGGAACCATGCAGTCTGCCGGGCCGGTTCTCGGTATATTTGGCGAGGAAGATGGCAACATACCCGTAGAGCAGGTTCGAAAGTTTGAAAATGCCCTTAAAACGAAAAATGTTAGGCATTCAATCACAGTGTATCCCGGAGTAGGGCACGCCTTTGTGAAGAGCAGTACTTATCAGAATGGAGAGGCTGCTGAACGGGCCTGGCAGCAGATGTTGAGCTTTCTCTATACTATCTTAAAACCGTAGTATATCGTTCGATAGAGGCTTTTCGCTTGAGCACCCCCGGCCGGATATAACTCTTCAGGTTTATACCGATAGGTCTGATTTACAGATTATTGTAAAAAGTTTAATGTTCTCGGACATGAAAAGTGTTATGTTCATTTTATATCTATGTCAAACAATTCCAATAAACAAGGGGAGGAATATGGAAGAATTCATCCATTTCAGGCTCAACGGTAAACCCGTAAGGATGACTCTTGACAGCGAACGAATGCTTCTCTGGGTCATGCGTACCGAGCTGGAGCTTACCGGAGCAAAATACGGCTGCGGAAAGGGTTTGTGCGGTGCCTGCACAGTTCTTGTCAATAATAGGGCGGCACAGGCATGCCAGATTCCAGTGAAGAATATCAGTGGAAAGGAAATCTTCACTATCGAAGGGCTTGCTGCAAACGGAAAGCTCCACCCGCTCCAGGAGGCTTTTGTAAAACACAATGCTTTTCAATGTGGATTCTGTACACCGGGTATGATTCTCAATGCCTATGATTTTCTTCAGCACAATCCAATACCAACCTATACCGAGGTGCTTAAGGCTATGGAGAATAATCTCTGCCGATGCGGGTCACACACACGCATCATAAAAGCGGTTCTCACCGCAGCACAGGAGATGGCAGGAGGAAAGTATGAAGAAAGATGATGAATCAAAGGACCTTGATTTTCAGGACATAGAAATCCTCCCGCATTACATAACCCGAAGGGAGCTGCTCAAGCTGGCAGGAGCAGGAATAGTAATTTTCTTCTTCCATGGTAAAACCGAAGCCCAGCAGGACCACGACAGGGGTACGTTTTTACGCCAGCATGCTCCCGGTGATTTTAACGCGTTTCTTCGAATCGGAGAAGACGGCAAAGTCACATGTTTTACGGGAAAGATTGAGATGGGACAGGGGATAATAACATCCCTCGCACAGATGCTGGCCGAAGGGCTCGATGTACCCCTGGAGAGCGTTCAAATGGTTATGGGTGACACAGATCTGTGTCCCTGGGACATGGGAACGTTCGGCTCTTTAAGCACCCGCTACTTTGGGCCGACCCTTATAGCGGCCGCTGCAGAAGCCAGGGCTGTTCTTATTGAACTCGGAGCTGAAGCACTCAAGGTGCCTTCAAACCGCCTTATATCACGGGACGGTTTTATTATAGATAAAGCACATCCGGAAAGAAAAATTTCTTATTCAGCTCTGACAAGGGGGAAAAGAATCGAGAGACATCTCGAGAACACACCCCTCTTCAAGCCTGTCTCAGACTACAATGTAGTAGGAAAACCTGTACCGCGCCGCGATGCCCATGTAAAAGTAACCGGGAAAGCCAAATTCGCAGGAGACATCCGCCTGCCGGGCATGCTCTATGCCTCTGTGTTAAGGCCTACAGCCCATGGAGCAAAGCTCGGGTACACCGATACTTCGGAAGCCGAAAATATAAAAGGCATTAAAATAATCAAACAGGGGGATCTGATCGCGGCTCTCCACAAAAATCCCGAGGATGCACAAAAAGCAATAAGATTAATAAAAGTGAAGTTCGATACAAAGGAATCAAAAGTTGACGATAAAACTATCTTCCGGCACCTGCTCAACGTGGCACCGCAAGGGCAGGTATTGACACGGGAAGGAAACATTGAAAAAGGACGTAATCTCGCTGCAAGGATTTTTGAAGAAACCTACTTTAACGGTTATGTGGCTCACGCACCCATTGAGACTCACACTGCTGTAGCTCAAATAAAAGGTGGAAGAGCTACTGTGTGGGCGTCAACTCAAACACCCTTCTCGACTAAAAAGGAAGTCGCCCAGACCCTCGGTTTTACCGCCGAAAAAGTCAGAATAATTACTCCTTTTGTAGGCGGAGGATTCGGCGGCAAATCCCGCAACCAGCAAGCCGTCGAAGCTGCTCTCCTGGCACAGTTGACAGGCCGGCCGGTCCAGGTGACATGGAGCCGGGAAGAGGAATTCTTCTATGATTCCTTCCGGCCGGCTGCAGTGGTCAAAATAAGTTCCGGCATTCAAAATTCGGGCAGGATCGTTTTCTGGGACTACAACGTCTATTTTGCAGGCGACAGGGGCGCGTCCCAGTTTTATGAAATACCGCATCACCGCACATATTCCACCGGGTTTTCATACAGTGGCGGCTCACGCGGTTTTCATCCCTTTAACACTGGACCGTGGCGGGCACCTGCCGTCAATACCAATGCCTTTGCCATGGAATCCCAGATCGATATAATGGCGGAAAGTGCTGGAATGGACGCCCTTGGGTTCAGGCTGAACAATCTGAAGGATAAAAGGATGACAAGGGTTCTAAAAGCAGCTGCCGAAAGATTCGGATGGGTATCCTCGAAGGCACCCGGCGGCCGGGGTTATGGTGTAGCATGCGCCATCGATGCGGGCACCTATGTTGCCCACATGGCCGAGGTTGAGGTTGACCGCCTAAAGGGCCGCGTGCAGGTCATTCGCGTAGTGTGCGCACAGGACATGGGACTTGTGATAAATCCCGAAGGAGCGAAGCAGCAGATAGAAGGATGCGTCACCATGGGGCTTGGATACGCGCTGACAGAAGAGATCCACTTTCAAGACGGAAAAATTTTTGATCTCAATTTCGATACCTATGAAATTCCACGGTTTTCCTGGCTGCCGCAAATCGACGCAGTGCTTATCGATAATAAAGATTTCCCTCCCCAGGGAGGCGGAGAACCTGCCATCGCCTGCATGGGCGCTGTGATCGCAAATGCGATTTACGATGCGGTCGGCGCAAGGCTTCACCAGCTTCCCATGACCCCTGAGAGAGTCAGAGAAGCGTTGAACAGAGTGTAGTAACTGAATAAATTACACATTTTTTT
>SDBS01006057.1_pt1 | contig 11774 bp, 9 predicted proteins | sample 2277091 | NCBI WGS metagenome assembly SDBS01 (sample SAMN10404972, study PRJNA504765) | marine sediment metagenome | isolation source: marine sediment core GS10_PC15, 163 cmbsf | place: Arctic Ocean: Southern Knipovich Ridge | collected 2010 | reverse complement strand
GTCAAGAACCCAGGCAAGAAAAACCATCAGAGGAGAAAATATAAAACAAGAATTGGAAAAGAAAGGCATTGATATTGAGACTGGAAGCTGGAAAGGGCTTTCAGAAGAAGCCCCTCAGGTTTACAAAGATATTGATGAAGTTGTGAGGGTTTCTCATAAAGCTGGTATTGGCAATCCTGTTGCCAGAGTAAAGCCTTTGGCTGTAATGAAAGGTTGAGAAAAAAAGAAAAACTTATAAATTCATTTAAATTAAAGAAAGTATAAAATGAGGTTAAAATTTGCAGTAGTTTTAGGTTTGATTGTTTTAAGTCTAATTGGGATTGTGAGTGCTGCTGATATAAATTGGGCTGCGAGTGCGAATAATGGAAGTGCTTGGTGGACATGGGCTACTCCTAATACTCATAATTATTATGGTAGTGGGGATGCAGGAAATATTATAGATGGAAACGATGGTACATATGTTGAAGTATATGCTCAAAATGGCCACCCAGCTACGAGACTTATGTGGGCAAATGTTACACTTCAACAACCTACACAGATAAACTATATAAAAAGGCTCTTACAAAGAGGAGATGAGGCTGTTAAAATTAAAGTTAAACAAAATGGTATATGGTCCTCTCCAGTTTCAACAGATAATACTGATGGATGGGTAACAATTAATGGTCCTTGGAATAATGTAGAAGAGATAAGTTTTTATTTACATAGTGTTGATGATGGGTGGTCTTATTTATATGAAATAGAGGCTTGGGGTCCTGTTTGTGGCGATGGTGCTTGCGACCCTGGAGAAGATTCTTCAAATTGCCCTCAAGATTGTGGTAAATTTTGCTCCTCTCCTAATGACACAATCATGAAACTTTTTCCTCCTACAAATTCTCATGGTGCTTTATGGGATTATTCTGAAAATGTTGGGGGGGAAATTTTTGGAAATACTAATGTTGGTTCATCATCTACTCTCTTTAGGGATAAGATAGTAGGAGGAGTTTATACTGCGCCTTTTAGCGGGATGATAAACAATATATCTATGTATATATCAGCTCTTGCCCAATGGACTGCTGGAGAAAAAATAAAGTGTGCAATATATGATGAAAACAGGAATTTTATTGCTTCAACAGAAGAAAGAGATGATGGAGGGAGTAATTGGCAGATATTTGATTTTGCTTCTCCTGTGCCTGTGATTGAAGGACAAAATTATAGTCTAGTTTGTTGGGGAGATAATATAGTATATGTGGGGGCAGAAAGTATAGGACAAGCAATTAATTATCAACAAAACCAGATTTATGGAAGCTGGCCTGCTTCTTTAAGTCCTGCTGAAAGTACCTATGAAAAAAGTATTTATACTAGTTATGGAGAATATTATAATTATGAAATCTGCTATAGTGAAACTGGGCTTCCTGCCTATACTGGAACAGATTATCATCCTGATACTTGTTCTGCTCCTGTTTTATGGTTAAATGGAAGTAATTCCCTTGCTTCAACTACTTCAGATAGTTATTATGATACTCCTGTTTGTTATGGAAATTTAACTTGTCATGCTATTAATGAAAGTGCTGGAGAGAATTGTGATGTGGATGAAGAAATTGTTGTTAGTTTGCAGAATTATTCTAATTCTCTTATTGCAAATGCAAGTGAGATTAATTATCCAATAAAAATCTGCTGTAAACCAGAGGCAGTTGTTGTTCCACCAGAAGATGTTTATTGGGCTGATATGGATGGGGTGCCATTAACAGAACCAAATAATTATGCACAAATTGGAGATACTGTTCTTATGATTTACAAGGGCATGGCTGGGCAAAGCTATGCTTTTGAAGTTTGGGAATCTGATTTTACTGATGAGTTTATCACAACTGCAAGTTCTTTTGATTATGGAATAGATTTAGCTGCAAAATTCACAATAACCCAAGAATTTTGGCAACAAGCAAAAGATTGGAAAGAAATTGGAGATCCTGAATTTATTTTTAAAGTTAATGGAATAATTTCAGATGATTTAATTGTTCCTGAAGGAAGTGATGATAATTCTCCTCCAACTACTCAGATAATTAATCCTGCTCCTGAAACTAATTACACAATCAAACAAGGAACTGGATTAACAGGAGAAATTTCTTTTGAGCAAATAAGTTCTGATGAAGATGATGATTTAAAGGTTTTTTGGGATTTTGGTGATGGTAGTGATAGTGGTTGGTTAATGGATTGTTTAACAACAGGAAATTGCAACACAACCTATATTTATTCTGAACCAGGAACTAAAAATATAATTTTAACTGCAAAAGAAATGACAAGAACTCAAAAAGCAAAAGATTATTCAAGAATTTATATTTATCGTGAAGGGATTATTGTTTTTGTTATTATGGATAAAGAAATTAGTGGAAGAGTAATAACAATTGATGCTACAAAGACTCATGTTTCTGATTGTTATTATGAACAATTAGCTTGTGATGCTGCGCGAAATGCACCTGATTCAGGAGCTATTACTGATTGTTATAATATTACAGATGAATTAGAGCCTGCTGATAAAGTTTTTTGTTATGATATAGGAATAGTATTAGGAGAAAATTTCTTTTTAGATTGGACATTTGATGGAATACCAGACCCTGATGGACCAACACAAATTGATAATGAGATGAGATTTATAAAAGTATTTGGGGAGCCTGGGGAGCATATTATAAATTTAAATGCTAAATTTAAACTGCCAGAATAAAAAATGCGTAATAAAAAAATATTTGAATTAGGAAGTTTAATATTGGTTTTATTTATAATTCCATTTATTAGTGCAAATGAGTGTCCAGTTGGTTATATTTGCGGTGGAAGCAGTATAGAAGTAAGTCTTGCAGAAGGTTATTTTTGTCCTGACCCTTATACTGATTGGATTGATACTAGTGCAAGCCCTTTTGGATATTTCCCAACAATTGGTTCAGGCCAGCTTTTTGATTGTCGTGACCCTTATACAGGGCCAAGTTGTTGTCCAGTATATTCTACTTGCCAAGATATTGGTGTTGATACTGATTCTTTGCCAGACTATGCTGGCATTGAAGGCTATACTTGTTTAGCTTCTACTAAAATCCATTGTTCACAGTTTGATGAAAGCGAATGTGAGGCTGAATCTACTATTTCTATAGCAAAACAAAGTATTGAATTAAATCCTGATTATGGAAAAGGTTATTGTAATAAAGTTATAAATGTTTGGGAGCCTGATAGTATGATTTGTTGGAACCAGACTGCTTGTCAATGTATTTGGAATGGGACAAGTTGTTTAGCAGAGGCAAGAATTGAAACAGAATGTGATGATGAGGCAGGACCTACTACTTTAGAATCTTGTGATTATGAAATTATTTATGATGATAGTTTGTGTAACCTGCCAGGAGGACAAATAAATGCTACATGGAAACTTGTAGCAGGAGACCCATTAGTAGAGTGTGATGAAGCAGGTTCTTTTTGGATTCCTTGCACAGAAATAATGAGATTAGGTTTTTTTACATGGATTAATATAATTGCTGTTGTTGTGATTTTAATTGCTATTTATTATTTATATTTTTTAAAAAAAGGAAAAAGAAAACTTCTGAAAAAGAAATGATTTAAAAATATCTTTTTTATTAAATATATCATTAACCCAAGAAAATTTCTCAATAAAAGATTTTCTGGGGTCCAAAAAATCTATTTGATTTTTTGTGCTTATAAAAATATTACGTGAGATAAACAGAGCTTAAATACCCACACAGAGCTTAAGCTACTGATAATATAACTCAAAAATTTGCAATTACTAAAAAAAGAAATAAAAAATATTTATAAACATGCTTTTTCTTTATTTAATATGAAAATCTAAAAGATTTTCAATTATTCGCTTTAAGAGGTAAAGCTTCATATTATGAAAAAAGAGATGAGAAAGTTAGTAGTTGTTATAATTGCATTTGGAATTTTATTAATTTATTTAAATCCTGTTATTGCAGATTTTGAGCTTGGAGAGGGTAATGAGTCTTATAACATAGAGCTGGTTTATGGGCCCTCTGAATCTGTTAAAGGATGGATAAATATAAGCTTGCAAGATGAGCCTGCAAACTCCTTGTTAAGTGCATTTGACAGCAATATAACAATTAAAGAGTTTTTAGATGAAAATTTTGCTGATTATTCTTGTTTTCCAGCTGATTGTGAGTCTGCTTATTCTTTGGTTGGAAGTGGAAATAGTTCAAAACAATTTTCAATAGGTTATTTAAAACAAAAATTAATAGGTATAAAATTAACACAAGAAATAGATAGCATTAATAGCTTGAGTTTTGATGTTTCTACAAATGATGGGAAATCCTGCCAAAATCCTCTTGAAATAGATTTATTAGATGATAAAGTAATAGAATGGAAAGCTGATTCTGTTTCTGATATTTATAGTTGTGTTATTTTAAATCCTTATGGATGTTATGATGAAGATGATGTTAGTGAAGAGCCAATTGAAATAACTACAAGTTCTGTTTATTGTGAAAAAATAAATATTCCTGTTAACAGAGGTTTGAGAATTGGTGCGGAAGTTATCGGGAGTGGTGATGTTGAATTTGAAATGATAATAGACGCAGAAGGTTATTCAGAAACTTGTAATATTTCTGTAAGTGAGGGTGGAAAAATTAAATGTGTCATTGAATTTGAAGGAGATTTAGAAGAGCCAGAAGAAGCTATTGTTTGCATAACTAAAATTTCTGGAAGTACTTATAACATAAAATACGAGGATGTTGAGCCTTGTTGTTATTCATTAGCAAATGAACAAGAGTTTCCTCATGATTTTCCTATTTTTGTAGAAGTTGGAAAATATGATGATATTGATAATTTTGTGTTTAATCAGGAGCTAATTGACAATGGAAATACAGGAATTGATTTAGCAGATGAAATTTTTAATTATGTTTCTATAAAATATGGTGGGAGCTGTGATTCTGGATGCATAATTCCAATAAGAATTTATTCAGGAGTAAGCCAGGAAATAACAATATCAAATTTAGATTTAGATTATACTTCTCAGGGGCTTCCAAAATCAGAATCAGACATTTATTATATTGAAGAGTCAGAAGTTTTAATTAGCTCTGATTTTCAGAAATTATATTTAGAAAAAGCTAATTTATTAGTTCTATCTGAGATTGGCTCAGCAGATTTAGTATTAAGGTTGGGTGATGCTCAAATATTAGAACAAGAAATTGAAATAAAAGCTGTTCCAAAAATAATATACATAGGCCCTAATGATGTTCCTGCCTTGGTTTCTTATCCTTTTATTGTTTTATTAGAAGAAGAAAGGGCTAATTTAACTTATACATGGGATTTTGGAGATGATACAGAAAAACAGATTACAAATACAAACATAATAAAGCATGCTTATTCTTCTTTAGGAAGCTATGAACTTAGTGTTGTTGTTGGAAATGAATTTGGCAATTCAAGTAAAACAGTTCAAGTAAGTGTTGGCTCTCCTAAAGATTATATTAATTCAACAATAAATAATTATAATGAAAAATTAAATTCTGTTGGGTCTGAAATAAATAAACTTCCCGGATGGATTAAAAAAGAGATTGAGAAAAAAATTGATGTTGATGATTTAAAAGCACAGATTAATGCCCAGGAAAGCAAATATGATGCTGCATTTTCAGATGAAGATTATATTGAAATTATGGGTGCTTTGTTGGAGTTGGAAATTCCTGATTCTTTTGGGACAAGCCAGACTATTAGCCCTTCTGGGATGATTCCTTCCCCAGAGCAGATAAATTTAGATGCATTAGAATATTTTGGCGCAGGAGGGATTGAAGCAAGTGAAGAAAATTATGCTAATTCTGTTACTAATTGGCTTACAGAAAATTTGGATATAACCTTAGAATCAAAAACATATGCATTATATTATAACGACAGGATTGAGGATTTATATTCCTATATTAAAATTATTTTAATACCAAAACAGGATTTAGATGAGGTTTATTTTTTAGTTAATGGAAATCCTAATGAGATTAAGTTTGGGGATGATTATATAATAAAGGAGTATGGTGAAGAAGCTGCAGGAATAATATATCCTGAGTTAATTGAGACAAAAACAATAGAGTTTTTATATCCTGGAAAAATTGAAATGGAAAATTTCCCATTTTATATTGCTCCTGAATTCAGGGATTTGGAATTAGAAGCAGAGCCAGGAGTTTGTAATTTTAATAAAAAATGTGAGAAAAATCTTGGAGAAAATTATAAAAACTGCAGAAGTGACTGCAAGCCTTTTGGAAAAACCTTGCTTTATCTTCTTGGTTTGTTTTTTGCAGCATTTATAATCTATATTGTACTACAGGAATGGTATAAAAGGCATTATGAGTCTCATTTGTTTGCTAATAAAAATCAGTTATTTAATTTAATTAATTTTATGAATAATTCATTTAATCAGGGAATGAAAAAATCAGAAATATTTGATAAATTAAAGGATTTGGAATGGAATAAGGAGCAATTGAATTATGCCTGGAATAAACTTCAGGGCAAGAGGACAGGAATGTGGGAAATTCCTGTTTTCAAGTGGGTTGAAAAGAAGCAGGTTAAAAAAGAGCTTGAGAAGAGGAAGAGTGTTTTACAAACTCCTAGTGGCAGAGGGTCTCAAAAATTTAGTAGATTAAGATTTAGGTAATCACTTCAAAATTCAAAGAATTTTGATAGCCATCAAAAATTTTCAATTTTTGAGGAAAAAGGGAATATAGAAATATTAATAAAAGCAGATTTTTTTATAAGTTTAATATTATTAATTTATAAGAATATATTATAATACTTATAATCTACAAGAATATTAGTTCGGAAGATGAGAAGATTAAGCGAGAACAACTCATTAACCGAGCTTATTAATTGTAAGATATAAGTTAAAAATATAAAATAAGGTAAATAAAAAAGAAAATGGAAATTAGTGAGGATTTAGAGATTTATGCGGCATTTGCGGGAGTTACTGAAGCTCAAATAGCTGTTGCAAGAGATTGTGTTAATAAAAATTATCCTAAGACTATGTATATAAAAATGCAAAAATGGATATATAATGTTTTTGATATTTTTGAATCTCAAATGTTAGAAAAAGGTAAGAGTTATTATGTAAACCTTGTAGGAATTTTAAGAGATGAAGTAGAAAGAGAGTTTGAAAATATTTTTAGTAAATTAAATGGTAAATCATTAGAGGCGGCTGTAAAATAAAACATGGTAATAAAAATAATTAAGGATTTTACAAAAAGAATGTTTGCTCTTTTTTTTAGGAGAAGGAAAGAGATTAGTTTGGGTTTTTACGGACCTCCAAATTCAGGCAAAACAACTCTTGCAAACAGGATTTGCAAAGACTGGACAGGGGAAGAAATAGGAAAAGTAAGTAAAATACCTCATGAAACCAGGAATATTCAGTTTAAAGAAGAAGTTGAAATTAAGTATAAAGAAAAAAATCTAAAGTTTAAATTGGTTGATACTCCTGGGATTGCCACTAAGATTGATTATGAAGATTTTATGAAATTTAAACTTAAGAAAAAAGCTGCTCAAAAAAGAGCAAAAGAAGCAACTAAGGGGGTGATTGAATCAATTAAGTGGCTGGATGACATGAATGCTGTTGTGGTTGTTGTTGATTCTACTAAGAACCCATATTCACAAGTAAATATAACTATTGTTGGCAATTTAGTTGCAAGGAAAATTCCTGTTTTGATTGTTGCTAACAAAATAGATTTAAAAAGGTCTGATTTAAAAAAAGTTGAAGCTGCTTTTCCAGAATATGATGTTGTTGGAATTTCAGCGAAAAAGGGCAGGAACATGGAGGAGTTTTATGAGTCTGTGTTTAAGTTGGCGAAGAAGGCTTAACAAATTATACGGCTCACTCACTTTGTTCGCTCGCCTATTTTATTAATACCAATAACTTTACAAGAATAAACGCTCTGAAGATGAGAAGCCTAAGTTATCGGATAAGTATTATAGGTAAAAATATAAAATAAGTAGATTTAAAAATAATAAAGAATAAGTAATAAAAAAGAGGATGGCAAAGGAAAAAAAATCTAAGAAATTGAAAGGATTAACAATTCAGTTTATTCCTTATACTGAAATTGAGAATTTAAAAAGTGGGGAGAGAATCAAAAAAATACTGAAGATAGTGTTGGGAAATAAGATAATTATTTTGCAGGGAAGATTGTGGCCTGAAGAAGAAACAAGGTTGATAGAAGATACAATGGTGATGGTTGAGCATGTTAAAAATTTTAAAGGAATTGAGTTAGCAACAATAAATCCTAATTCTAATAACCTTGGTTTTTTTGGAAAAATGAGGCATGGTCTGGCAAGAGCCTTGGGAGCTCAAGAGGCTATAACAATTATTGGTCCTGCTTCTATAGTAAGAGAGATGAAGAGGGATCCTAAAAAGGTTGAAGTTATGATGCGGTGAAATTGTGCCGGGCATTAACACATAAAGTGTTCAAATCCCGGCAGAGGCATACATACTTTTTGGTATATTGAAGGGATTTTTTCTGAAATTTTAACATTTGTGCCCTTTAATCCCTAGAATACTCTTACATTACAAATAATCCTAAAACACAACATTTAAATACTTTGTAATGGTAATATATTTATGAGAATATTAAAAAGGAAAAAGGGAAATGAAGAATACTACTATCTGCAGCATTCTTATAGAAAAGGGACAAAAGTAATTACAAAAGAAAAATATCTTGGAAAAGAGATTCCTAAGGATATAGAAGAAATAAAGACTAAATTAAAATTAGAGTTACAAAAAGAATTATATAAAAAACTTGAAGCAATAAAAAAGAACTTTAAAGAACAATGGAAAAGATATCCAAAAACAGTAAAAGAAAAACAATTAGAAGAAATGTCTATAGCATTTACGTATAATAGTAATGCTATTGAGGGTTCTACAATTACATTAGATGAAGCAAGAGAGATTATCCACGACCATATGGCTCCAAACAAACCATTAAGAGATGTTAAAGAAACAGAAGCCCATTCTAAAGTATTTTTAGAACTAATCAAGCATGAGCAGGAGATAACAAAAGATATTATCTTAAAATGGCATAAACAGATTTTTGGAGAAACTAAACAAGATATTGCTGGAAAAATTAGAGATTATAATGTTAGGGTAGGGATATATCGTGCTCCAGACTGGCAGGATCTTAAAAATCTAATGAAAGATTTAATAGGGTTGGTTAATAAAAAAACAGAAATAAATCCTGTTGAATTCGCTGCTAAAATGCATTATAGATTTGAAAAAATTCATCCTTTTGGAGATGGAAATGGTAGAATTGGCAGATTGCTAATGAATCATATTTTATGGCATGCTGGATATCCTATTATGATTATTGAATATAAAAAGAGAAAGTCATATTACAGAGCATTAAGAAACGAGGAAGAAGATTTTGTTAAATATTTTATTCGAAGATATTTAGCAATTCATAAGGTATTGTTATGATTATAGGAGGGGTTTTCAGGCATGGAATACTATAAAAATTAAAAAAGAATTATTTAGTGAATTTCCTGAATTAAAAGAAAAGCGTTCTAAGTTTTCATATCAATTAATCTATCACCGAGATCCTAAAGAGTTGGAAAAGACAATTAGAAAAATGATTAAAGAAGGCGAAGAGATAATGCCTATTTTGATGTTTTTGTTTAAGGATAAAGAGAACACAAAAAATTAAATAGAAAAAAGATAACTAATTTTTATGATAAATAAAGATAAATTTGGATATACTATCTATCCATCTAAATTTCAAATTTTACTAAAATACGGTAAAATACTTGTTTCATTAGGTTATATTGAAAGCCATAAAAAACCTAACTTATTCTATAAAAAAATTTCAGAGGGATTGTTCTTTGTAGATATGCGTGGAACAGATGAGGTTAAAATATGGGAATGTACAGATCCTTTATTTTATTGTAAATTTGGAGAATGTCCTTTATGGATTCAGAATAGACTTAAAGATCAAGAGAGAGCAAATCTAAATAAGAATAATATTCCAATAAGGCTTTCCTTCTATGAATGGGGGGAGCCCCGAGATGACTGGTACGAAATGGTTGATAAATTCTACGGAAATTCAGATGTTTGCTTAGATCAAGAAGATATTTATGAAGATGGATTTTGTAAACACTGCAATAAAGATATGCAAAAAGAAGGAATATTTTGTAATACAGATTGTAAGGAAAAATTTATTCAAAATAAAAAGAAAGAACATGAGAAATGGATAGAATCACAAAGAAAAAAGTGCGGGGTTTGCTTAAAGAAAATTGAATATGAAGAGGAAGTAGAACACCATATTAGTTATTTTCCTGAAAAAAGGATATATTGTCACAAAAAATGTCACAATAAAATCCATAAAACAAATAAGCACCCAGACTTAAAACCTTCTAAAGAAGATATTGGTAAATTTTATTCAAGGGAAATTAGAGAAAAAATATGTCCGACCTGTAAGAAATCCTTTAAAGATAATAGAAAAACTTATTGTGATGAAAAATGTAGACCAAGTTATAAACCTCCAAGACCTCCGAAAAGTTATAAAAATTATTTACCTCAAAAGAAATATGAAAGCCCCATGCTAGACGCATGGTTATAATAACTCATCACTTCCCACCCCCAACATATTTTTCCCTCATCTTATCAACACTTTCTTCACGAGCTTCCCTTTGATCATCTAGCCTCATCTCCCTAGCTTCCATTTTCCTATCTAAAGAGGCAATTTTTCCCGCCCATCTAATAAGTTCTGGATCTTTCAATAATTCAACACAACCCGACAACCCTTCAATTACCTCTAAAATTCCTTTCTTATCTCTTTCCAAATCCTCATGTAATAGATAATAAACACAAAGATCGTTATTCCTATGAGGATCGCCTAACATTTTATTAACAATAATTTCCTTACTAATCAAATCAAGGACTCTATCATACTCCTGACCATACTGTGCATCAAACCTTACTCCAAATCTACGCGGACTACTATATCTGCTCCAAACCCCACTTTCATTTTTTTGTTTTTGATAACCATCCATAGATAAATCAAAAGAAATTCCATTATCTGGATTAATTAAATAGGTCACAGACTCCCTCTTAAAACAAATTCTTTTATCAGACAAATTCCTTTTCATCAACTCTCCCTCAGTATGTTCCTTTAATTCCCCCTGACTCCGCGACAAAGATTTTAAAAAATCTGCATGCGAAGCTACATCCCAATTACCCCATGGAGACATTATTGTTTGCATTTCAATATTTTCTTTGTTTTGTTTTTCCATTTTATTTATCTCCTATTTTAGAACTTTTTCATAACGCTTTTTTGTTTTTTCTAGAGTTTCTCTTACTTTTTTGATTTCTTCTTCTTTCCAATTACTATTTGAAACATACTCTAGAGCTTCATTAGTATATGGCACAAGAGCCCTATATTTGAGAATAGGTTGATCAAGAAACAACTTTCTGTTTTTAATAGGATAAAGAATATTATTTTTTACTGAACTATGTCTCCAATGATGATCTTCCAATCTTCTTTTTTCTGAGTTTAGGGCATGAAGTGTAGACACTAAACATTTACCTATTTCTGTGTGGCGCTCTCTTTGATTTTTTCTTAGGAATACTTCAAATTCTGGAAGACCTTCAAAAAAAGAACTTGATAATTGATAAATTGCTTCATGAGGTATGGTGATGCTAGAAGTATCATAGCTAGATGAGGTAAACCATCCTTGTAGTTTATCTTTTTCATCAGCTTCTATCCTTTCATTAACTTCTTTAAGTATATCAAATTTGTTTTTTAATGTGCATATGCCCCTACAAACAATTGATGTTAAATCTT
>SDBS01006056.1_pt1 | contig 11777 bp, 10 predicted proteins | sample 2277091 | NCBI WGS metagenome assembly SDBS01 (sample SAMN10404972, study PRJNA504765) | marine sediment metagenome | isolation source: marine sediment core GS10_PC15, 163 cmbsf | place: Arctic Ocean: Southern Knipovich Ridge | collected 2010 | reverse complement strand
CTAATATCTTAACTTCTTTTTCTAAATAAGGTTCAATTTCTTCAACGATTAAGACTCTTTTGAGGTTTTTTATAAAATTTTTAATTTTTTCTTTAGGTAAAGGATGAAAAAACCCGAGTTTTAAAACGGGCAAATTCAAATCAAGTTGCCTTATTGCCTCTACTGAGTGTAAATAGGAAACGCCGGAACTAATAATCCCAGTATCGGATGTTGAATCTTGATTAAAAACTGTGTTTATCTCAGAACTCTCAGAAACCTTCTTAATTTTCTGAATCTTTTCCAAAAGTTCTTCTTTCATTTCCAAAACTCTTGGTGGCATAGTTGAGAATTGATGAGGGTCTTTAACAAACCTTCCCTTTTTATTTCCTTTTATTATCTCTCCCAAAACAACGGGAGAAGCCTGATGGGAAATTCTGGTTGTATGACGAATTAAAATCGGGATTTTGAATTCTTCTGAAAGTTCAAATCCCAATTTTGTAAACTCTTTGGATTCTTGAGGGGTTGCCGGTTCCAATATTGGAATATGGGCAAGATAAGCAAAAGCTCGGGAATCTTGTTCCGATTGGGCCGAGCTCCAGCAGGAAGGGTCGTCAGCCACCAAAATTACCATTCCCCCTTTCACTCCGGAATAGCACAGTGGCATTAGAAAATCAGAGACAACATTTAATCCAAAATGTTTCATTGCCACCAAACTTCTCAAACCGGAAAAAGAAGCACCGGTAGCAGCTTCCAGGGCTACTTTTTCATTGGTGGAAAATTCAAAATAAACATCTGCCTTCTTTGCTATTTTTGAAAAAGTATTCCCAATCTCTGAAGCAGGAGTTCCGGGATAAGTAGAAACAAATTGAACGCCCGATTCTAAAGCGCCTCGGACAACCGCATCATTGCCTAAAAGAATTATTTTTTTACCAGTTTTTTTAGAAAGAATATCCTCCATTTATATAACGATATTAATAAGTTTTTTGGGAACGAAAATTACTTTTTTAATCTTTTTGTCTTTAACCCATTTTTTAATCTTCTCTTCAGACAAAGCAATCTCTTTTGCTTTTTCCTCCGTAATATCAGCCCTAGCTTCTATTTTATCTCGAACCTTCCCATTGACCTGAATAATAAAAGTGATTATTTCTTCCTTTACTAGCCTTGGATCATATTTTGGCCAAACCTCTAAAAATATATTATTCTTGTGTCCTGATTTTTCCCAAAGTTCTTCAGCTAAATGGGGGGCGAAAGGAGAAAAAATCTTCAGAAAATCTTCAAAATCTTCTTTCTTAATTTCTAATATATCTTTTTGCCAGCTATTTGTAAACTCCATCATTGCACTAACAGCCGTATTAAATTTCATAGTTTCAATATCCTCTGAAACTTTCTTAATGGTTTTATGAAGCAATTTTTTTAGAACACTGATTTGGGCTGACTTCGGCTTGCCTTGCTGATTTGGGCTGATAAATTGATTGGTTAACTTCCAAACTTTTTCCAAGAAACGTCTCACCCCTCTTACTCCTTTGGTATCCCAGGCAATGGTTTGGTCAAAAGGTCCCATAAACAACTCATAGATTCTAAGGGTGTCTGCTCCATATTCTTTTATTACTTGGTCAGGATTTATTACGTTGCCTTTGGACTTAGACATTTTAATCCACCCTTCGCCCAAAACCATCCCGTGACAGGTTCTTTTTTTATAAGGTTCTGGGCCGCATTTTTTAGGAACAGCTCCAATATCCCATAAAAACTTATAAATAAATCTGGAGTATAAAAGATGTAAAGTAGTATGCTCCATACCGCCATTATACCAATCCACTGACATCCAATATTCAAGTAATTTAGGATTAGCTAACTCTTTGTTATTTTTTGGATCGCAATAGCGAAGATAATACCAATTAGAGCCGGCCCAATTAGGCATAGTGTCGGTTTCCCTTTTGGCAGGTCCACCGCATTGAGGACATTTAGTATTGACCCAATCTTCAACCCAGGCCAAAGGCGACTCTCCTGTATCGGTTGGTTGATATTTTTTAACCTCGGGAAGTTCAATCGGCAAATCTTCTTCCGGCATTGCCACCCAACCGCATTTAGGGCAATTAATCATTGGAATAGGTTCTCCCCAATAGTGCTGGCGTGAAAAAACCCAGTCCCTTAATTTGTAATAAACAATTTTTTTTCCTTTTTTTTGTTTAACTAACCACTGGTTCATTTTTTCTCTGGCCTGGTCTGATTTTAAGCCGTTAAACCGGTCTGAATTTACCAAAATCCCGTCTCCGACAAAGGCTTCTTTCTCAATATCTGATTTCCCCTCTTCTGATTTTACCACTTCAATAATCGGCAAATTATATTCTTTGGCAAAAAGATAATCTCTTTCGTCGTGAGCAGGAACTGCCATAATGGCTCCTGTGCCGTAGGTCATTAAAACATAATCAGAAATATAAATTGGAATTTTTTGTTCATTAAAAATGTTTAAAGCATAACTGCCCGAGAAAACACCTGTTTTCTCTTTTTCGGTAACCTGTCTTTCTAATTCCATTTTACTTTTCGCTTCTCTAATATATTTCTCAACTTCTTCTTTATGTTCGGGAATAGTTATTTGGGAAATTAAAGGATGGTCTGTAGAAATTACCACATAAGTCATACCAAAAACCGTGTCAACCCTGGTCGTAAAAACTTCCAACTTTTCTTTAAGGGCTTGGAATTCTTTCCCGTAATAAATCGGCATTTCAAATTGGGTTCCTTCGGACCTTCCAATCCAATCTTTTTGTAAGGTCTTAACTTTTTCCGGAAAATCAACCAAATCTAAATCTTTAATTAATCTGTCGGCATATTTGGTAATTTTTAACATCCATTGTTCTTTTTCTTTTCTTTCAACCTTCGCCCCACACCTCTCACAGCAACCATTAACCACTTCTTCATTTGCCAAACCGCTTTTACATGCCGGACACCAATTAATGGGTATTTTAGTTTTGTAAGCTAATCCTTTTTTATAAAGTTGTAAAAATATCCATTGGGTCCATTTATAATATTCCGAGTCAGTGGTATTAATTTCCCGAGTCCAATCAAAAGATAACCCGGTACTCTTTTGCTGACGTTTAAAAACAGCTGTATTTTTTTCAGTAGCTATTCTTGGATGAATACCAGTTTTAATGGCATAATTCTCGGTTGGTAAACCAAAAGCGTCCCAACCCATTGGGAATAAAACATTAAAACCCTCCATTCTTTTTTTTCTAGCGACAACATCTAAAGCAACGTAGCTTCGGCAGTGCCCGACATGAAGTCCCTCACCCGAGGGATAAGGAAATTCAACTAAAACATAAAATTTTGGCTTTTTTGATCTATCTATACCTTTAAAAATATCCAATTTCTCCCATTTATTCTGCCACTTTTCTTCAATTTTTTGAGAATTATACTCGGACATATTAATTTTTTATCATATCATAATTAAACATGTTTAGAAAGACGTTAATTATTGACAAATTGAAATAATAACTATATAATATAAATAGAAATTTGAAAAGTAAATAAGGAAAATTAATTCTTAAGAAAGGAAAAAAATGGGAAAAGCAAGGAAAAAGATTGATCGTTTGGTCTTTGCTCTGGTCCTTGCCCTGATCATTGGTCTGATCATTGGTCTAATCATTGGTCTGGCCTTTGGCCTGGCCTTTGGTCTAAGTGCTGGCCTGGCCTTTGGTCTAAGTGCTGCTTGGCTCTTTGTCCTAGCCACTATTATGGGCGTTGATCTGAAAGCTGATCTGAAACGGTTTCTTAGAAAAAACTTGGTAGCTGTCGGAAAACTGGTTCATCGGAGAATTAGGTAATTGGAGGTTAATATTTTCTAACAGGGGTTTGTTATACAAGGCAGGCCCCTTTTTTTTAAAAAAAGAATTTGACAAACAAGATGTATCTGCTACAATACCAACACCAAAATTTGATTGGTAAAAGCTCTTTAACAAATATGGAGAAAAAAAATGGCAAGAATCTTAGTAGTAGAGAGAGATAATGGAGTAAGAGAACTCTTGGGAGATTTCTTTGCCTCCCTTCCAGGATATACTGTTAACCTGGATCAGAACGCCCGAAGTGTTTTGCATAGGATTAAGAGAGGCCTTTTCCCATTCGACCTGGCTATCGTCACAAACCACGGGATACCAGGCATAAAAGGAGTAGAATTAATTGAACAAATAAAAAGACCCTTTCCTCGCCTGCCGATCATTCTAATAAGCGGACTACGAGAACCAGTTTGGCACACAGCTGATGCTTTTTTCTCAAAACCTTTTGATATTGGTGAGCTTCTTAAAGCAGTCGCGAGATTGCTGGAAACAGAAGTTTAACTCTCTTCAAAAAGCCAGATAAAATATCTGGCTTTTTTCTTTCTTTTATTTTTAAAATTAAATATTAAATAACTTCCTTGCGTTTGCAGTAGTAATTTCGACTATTTTTTTGTAACCTACACCCTTAATCTCAGCAATTCTTTCGATTATATATTTAACAAAAATAGGTTCGTTTCTGTCCTCTTTAACTTGGGGCGGAATAAGGTACGGACAATCTGTCTCGACCAAAATTTTCTCTAAGGGTGCTTTTTTAATTACCTCGCCTAAATCCAGTTTGAAAATTATCCCATTAAATCCGAGATAAAATCCCATATCTAAATATTTTTTTGTCTGCTCCCACGTCCCTGTAAAACAATGAATGACGCCTTTAATTGAGGTTTGCGATTTCAAAACTTGGAGTAAATCTTCATGGGCCATTCTACAGTGAAAAATCACAGGGAGATTTAATTCTCGAGCCATCTTTAGCTGACTCAAAAAAACTTCTTTTTGTTTTTCTTTAAATAACCCAAGTTTTCTTTTTGTTTTGGGTCTGTAATAATAATCTAAACCGATTTCTCCGATAGCAATCACTTTTTCTGATTTAGATAATTCTTTATATCTTTCTATATCAAAATCTTCGCCAGTTGTTACAAACTCACCCTCTTCTGGATCGGTCTTTATCTTAATCAGTCCCGGCGTTGAATAAATAGGATGAAGACCAACTGCCGCAAAAACTCCTTCCTTATATTTTTCCGCGATTTCTACTGCTTTTTTGCTTGTCTCATACTTTGACCCGACGTTTATCACCCAAACATTCTCGTTCAACGTTCTTTTAACTACTTCATCTAAATCTCCTTTAAAAGCATTAAAATTAAGATGAGTGTGAGTATTAATTAGCATATTCCAATATCTTATCAGATTTTTAAGTATTAAAAAAGCGCTTCGTTTGAACGAAGCGCTTTAAATTTGAAAATTTTTTACTGCGCAAAAACAGTAGCTGGTGATACGTCTTTTTGTGATTTTTTTATGTCTTTTACTAATCTGCTTAGATTGTGTCGAATTCCGGCTTCGCTGGTTAATAAAGTAAATCTCGCCTCTTCTTCTTGACCGAAATTTGAAAGAATAAGTACAGTGGGCGCGCCCGGAACAGAAAACTCTTTGCAGATACTTCCTTTTTCATCTGCATTCACCCAATAGAATTTCACCTCTCGATATCCTTTGACCAGGCTTTCGAGTAATAAGCGCATAGGCCTAGACTCTTCCCGCCAGTGGCACCAGAAAAAAATTAATACTACCGGCCCGCTCGTCCTTGACAACCACTGCTTCATTCCCTCCCCTGTAAACTGGATAAAACTTGGTTCAACAGGAGCATCTAGCATTTTTTATCCTTTCCTTTTATTTCAAATTTATTAATGTTTAGTTTTAAAGGTCCTATAATTATATAACAAGATTATAAAAATTTGTCAAATATTTTTATAAAACATTTCGTTTGTAAAAAAAGAGCGCTCCGTTTGAACGAAGCGCTTGAGGCTTTGGTTTCAGGATTAAGAGGCTAGTCTTAGCCGAGGAGAACGGTCATCTGGATACAACTCATTCAGTAAAGCATCGGCTGTAACTGCGATAGTCACCGGGTCGTCAACGAGCCGGAATATTTTTTTCCTTGCTCGGGCTACTTTCCGACGTCTCACCGTGCCTTCGGGGGGCCTCCTTTTTCGATTTCTTCTCCTTGTCATAATCACCTCCTACAATTCCTAAAGCGATGTTATTCTGAACCTCCTTGTGTTGTGTTTTCTTAACACATGAGAGCAAAAGCTAAAAGGACAAAAAAACCGATTTTTCTGATTTCTCTCAAATTCATCTTTCTTCCTCCTTAAAAAACCGTTAATGTTAAAGAGCTATTCATTTCAATCGTCGTTATGTTAACATGTCTATAAAATCTTGTCAAATTTAACCGTTATAGAACTCCTGCCTGATTTTGTTCCCAAGGCTAAATTCGTGGGAATAACGGTTCGCTTTTTTTTGTCTTTAACTGTTGAAATATTTTTTCTGAAGTCTCGGGCAAAAACGGCTGTAACATTTCGGCAATATTTTTAATAGTAAATAATAAATTGTTAATGACAGAATCCTTTTCTGGTCCTGATTTTTCCCAGGGTCGTTCTTTTTCAATATATTGGTCACAAAAACTAATCAGATTCCAAACATTAATCAGGGCTTCGTTGAATTTAAACTCATCTAAGGATTTTCTATAACCCTGCTGAGTTTTGCCTATTATTTTTTGAATTTTGACTGTTTGCTCCCCGAAGGGTTCTTTTTGATTTTTGATTTTTTTGGCTAAGGTCATCACTCTGGCAACTAAATTACCAATTCCAGCTGCCAAGTCAGAATTATATCGCTCTTCAAATTTTTGATAAGTGAAATCTCCGTCTTTGCTTGACGGAATTTCCCGCAATAAATAATATCTAACTGCATCAGTGCCATATTTTCTAACTAATTCAAAGGGGTCAATAATTGTTCCCAGACTCTTTGACATTTTCTGACCATCAACGGTTAAATAACCGTGAACGAAAATTGTATCTGGTAAACTAAGTTTAGCCGAAAGAAGCATCGCGATCCAATATATGGTATGAAATCTGAGAATCCCCTTCCCTATGATATGTAATTTATTATTGTTGTCTTGCCACCATTCTTGAAATTTCTTACTATCTTCTGCGTATCCCAAAGCATTGATATAGTTGCTGAGGGCGTCAAACCAGGTCCAACAAATCTGAGTGGGATCTTCTGGTACCGAAATCCCCCATCCTCGTCCGCGTTCTGCTAAACGAGAAATACAAATATCTTCTAGTCCCTGATTAATAAAACTTAAAACTTCGTTCTTGCGGGTTTGAGGAATTATTTTAACTTCATCTTTTTCAATAATTTTTTTAAGTTGGTCTTGATATTTTGAAAGTCGGAAAAAATAATTTTCTTCTTCTACTAACTCTGGCTTTGTCTTATGTTCTGGACAAAGACCATTTACTAACTCTTTTTCTTTATAAAATTCTTCACATCCCACACAATAAAGTCCTTGATATTTCTTTTTATAAATATCTTTTTTACAAGTTTTCCATAGTTTCTGAGCTCCTTTAATGTGCCGTTCTTCAGTAGTGCGAATGAAATCATTAAAAGACAAATTTAAAACTTCTTTCAAATCGTAAAATTTCTTGGCATTTCTATCAACTAACTCTTTTGTACTTATTCCTTCTTTTTCAGCTGCTTGAACATTTTTAAGAGAGTTCTCATCTGTACCAGTCAAAAAGAAAACTTCCTTATCCAAAAACCGATGATATCGGGCAACAACATCTGTTTGAATTTTCTCTAGGGCGTGCCCTAAATGAGGAAACGAATTCACGTAATCAATTGCTGTGGAAAGATAGAACTTTTTCATAAATTCATGTTATAATTTTATTATTGATGAATTCATTCTATCATATTTTTGTTAAAATTCCATGATTTTATTTTGTCATCTTCTTGTTGGCGCTTTAATAGCCGCAAAAATTAAAATTATTCCCTTGGCGCTTCTTCTTGCTTTTCTAAGCCATTATATTTTGGACTTTATACCTCATACTGAATACTCTATTAAAAATATCAAAGGGAGAAATTGGAGAAAATCTATTTTAGATTTTTTAAAAGTAACTTTGGACATTTCTTTAGGAGTTTTGCTTATTTTAATTTTTTCAAAAAACCAACCTATAATCTTTATCGGGGCCCTTTTCGCTGTTTTAGATGACGGTTTTAGTCTTTTAGGTCTAATTTTTCCTAGTCGTCTATTAAAAATCTATTATGATTTTCAGCGCAAAATTCATTTTTTTAAAAGTAAAAAAATCTCCCTTTTTTGGAGAATTTTTAGCCAGGTTTTAACAATTCTAACAGTTGTTTATTTTTTATTATAGGGTCAAAGTATTTGGGCTTTTTCTTCCTTTCTTTTTTCTAAAAAAACTCTTAAAAATTCATACAAAATCCCGGCTACCGGAATAGCAAAAATTGCACCTAAAAGTCCGAAAATCTTCCCTCCTATTACTAAAGAAACTAAAACCAAAACAGGAGGTAAACCAATAAATTTTTTAGCTAAAATTGGAGTAAGAAGATTTCCTTCAATCTGTTGAATTACATAGAAGGCAATTAAGACAAAAACTGCTTTCAACCAAGAATCTATAAGAGTAATAAAACCAAATAATAAAACAGCAGTTACTAAAGGTCCTAAATAGGGAATAAAATTCAAAATCCCGGCTAACAGAGCTAAAATAAAAGTATATTTTATATCAAACAATAGAAAAATAACAAAACTTGCTACACCGATAAACAAACAAGCTAAAATCCTTGTTCCAAACCAGCCGCTAATTTTAGCTTGACACCTTTTAAAAAGCGCTAAAACATAATCTTCATATCTTTTAGGAGAAAAAAGGACTAAAACTCGTTCTACTACCTTTTCTTCTAAGGAAAGAAAAAAGGCAATGGTTAATATAAAGATAGACGAGTAAACGCCGCCAAAGAAAACTGCTATCGCGCTGAAAATACCGGATGAAACCTTTTCTAAACTTCCAATTAGGGCTCTGGTAAAACTTTCCAAATTCCCAAGGGCTTCAATTCCCATTTCTTCAAATAAAGGACTTATTTTCCCAAAATATTGAGGAAGAAGCTGGGTAAACTGTTGAATTTCAAAAATAAATATTGGAGCAGTTAAATAAATAATAAAACCTAAGGCTCCAAAAATTGCTAAATAAATAAAAACTACAGCCAGAATCCTGGGAACGCGAAGTCGTCTTAAAAGATTAATTGCCGGATTAAGTAAAACTGAAATTATCAAAGCGAAAATAAACCAAACTACAATATCCCTTACCAGATAGAGACCATAAAAAAGAAAACCCACAATAAAAATCTTTAAAATACCTTCCCAAGAAACATCTAATAATTGTCTTTGATTGTTCATACTTTTAATAGTTTTTCGAACCTTTCTTTTTTCTTAAAAGGACCGATTATAGCTAAATTTAATTTCTCCGGCTGAAAAATATCTTTGGTTACTTTCTTTATATCATTTATACTAACTTCGTCAATTTTTTGAAACTTTTCTTTTGGGGTTAAGATTTTTTGTTCTAATAATTCCTGAGAGGCGTAAAAAGAAGCCTGGGTATCTGATAATTCTAGAGATAAAGACGAAGTTCCTTTTAAATAATCTTTAGCCTTTTGAAGTTCTTCTTTTTTTACTGATCTGTTCTTTAAAAGTTTATATTCTTTCAAAATTATTTTTATAGTTTTTTCTATATTTTTATGGTCAACTCCCGCCTGGGTAACCAAATATCCTGTGTCGGTAGTGCTTTCAGAAGAAGTTTGAATATAATAAGCTAGTCCCCTTTTCCCCCTAACCGAAGTAAAAAGCCGGGAACTCATATTTCCTCCCAGAATTGTAGCCAAAATAGCCTGAGCATATTTCCGAGAATGAAAAAAGTCATAACCTCTTGCCCCTAAACAAAAATGGGTTTGATCGGTTTTCTTAAAATGAAGTAAAACTTCGGGTTTGTTTTGTTCTTCTTTTACTTTTATCTTATGTTGAATCTGTTTTTCTCTTATATTCTTAAAATATTTTCTAATTTTCCTTTCAACGAGCCCGGATTTTATATTTCCCGCCACGCAAATTACCGTATTTAAAGCCGAGTAGTGATTTTTTAAATAATCTAAAATTTTTTTTCTATCAAAATTTAATATATTTTCCTTTTCTCCAATTATTAGCCAACCGGCTGGTTGCGATCCGTAAAGTAATTTCTCCCAGAGGTCTCGAATGTAACTGGTAGGAGTATCCAGATACATATTTACTTCCTCAATTATTACTCCTTTTTCTCTTTCTATTTCTCTTTTCTCCAATTTTGAATTTAAAAAAATATCAGCGACCCAATCTAAAGCCAAATCCAAATGTTTAAAATCAACTTTTGCCCAAAAACCCGTAAATTCTTTGCCGGTAAAAGCATTATAATTTCCGCCAACTCTATCAAGAGATTCTGCAATCTTTAGAGGATTAGGCCTTCTCTTTGTCCCTTTAAAAAACATATGTTCTACAAAATGAGAAATGCCATTCATTTCTTTCGTCTCATATTTAGAACCCGTTCCCACCAGAACTAAAACCGTTGTTGTTCTCGTATTTTTCATCGGCACGGTAATAAGCCGTAAACCATTTTTAAAAATAATCTTTTTAAACATAAAATTCCTTTCTCGCTATTAAAATTAAAAATCTGATTTTTAAAAGCTGCCAGTTCATTTTTAAACGATTCAAAAATCCTCTCATCAAACCCCATTTTTTTTCTTTTACAATAATATCTAGACCTTTTAATTTAATGTACTTAACTGGAAGACGATTTATTTTGCAATAATAATTCAAGGCGGTCTCTACCATAAACCCTTTAATGAATCTCAAGGGTAAATTCTCGAAAACAGACCGCTTCATTGCCCTTTCTCCGGCAATTGCTGAAAGGGGGTCAATTTTAATAAAAAATTCAGAAACCTTCCCTCTCCATCCTTTCCCTTCTCTTATTGCTACAGACATTACGACCTCATCTTTTAAAATGGGTTCCAGTAATAAAGAAATGTGTTCCTGAGATAAACCAATTAAATCGGCATCAAAAAAAGCTATAATCTCTGCATCGGTGTTCTTTACGCCGTTTCTCATTGCTTCTCCTTTGCCTCCATCCTTTCTCGCCCTTATCACCTTAGCTCCCATTTTTTTACTTATTTCTATTGTCCTATCTTCTGAACCACCGTCTACTACAATAACTTCGTCAAGCTCTTTTGATTTTAAAAGCACTTTCAAAACACATCCAATATTTGCTTCTTCATTAAGGGCGGAAACAATAGCTACAACTTTCATTTAATCTCTAATTTATCTTTTAAAAATGAAATCAGGTCTTTGATTTTTATTCTCTCCTGTTTCATTGTGTCGCGATAGCGGATAGTCAAATCATTATTTTTAAAACTCTCAAAATCAATTGTCAAACAGAAACGGGTTCCTATTTCGTCTTGTCTTCTATAACGTCTGCCGATTGAACCAACCTCGTCATACTGAACCACAAAATAAGGTCTTAACATTTGATAAATTTCTTTGGCTTTTTTAACTAACTTTGGCTTGTTTTTTACCAGGGGAAACACTGCTACTTTAACGGGAGCCAAAGATTTATGAAGTTTAAGCAAAACTTCTATTTCTTTTGTAGTTTTTGTAGTTTTGGTTCTGCCTTTCTCTATTTCCTTATAAGCATCGCATAAAAATGCAAAAAAGGACCTGTCCGCACCGATTGAAGTTTCAATAATGTGAGGAAAGTATTTTTGTTTGGTATCTTCATCATAATATCTCAAATCTTCTCCGCTGTGTTTTGAATGGTTTGATAAATCAAAATCTCCTCGATTATGAATTCCCTCAATCTCTTCCCAGCCAAAAGGAAAATGGTATTCAATATCAACGGCCCTTCTTGC
>SDBS01006055.1_pt1 | contig 11778 bp, 12 predicted proteins | sample 2277091 | NCBI WGS metagenome assembly SDBS01 (sample SAMN10404972, study PRJNA504765) | marine sediment metagenome | isolation source: marine sediment core GS10_PC15, 163 cmbsf | place: Arctic Ocean: Southern Knipovich Ridge | collected 2010 | reverse complement strand
CACTATTAATGGCATCAGTGAACGGGCGGGTAACGCTTCTCTTGAGGAAATCGTCATGGCAATTAAGACCCGCCAGGACTTTCTCAATCTGACTACCGATATTGACACCAGACAAATCTATAAGACCAGCCGGCTGGTAAGCGAGTTAACCGGCTTTACGGTGCAGCCGAACAAGGCGATTGTTGGTGCCAATGCCTTTCGCCATGAGTCAGGAATACACCAGGACGGTGTCATTAAGATGGCGATAACCTATGAGATAATGGACCCCAGAACAGTAGGTATACCAGCCTCAAGCCTGGTACTGGGAAAACTTAGTGGTCGGCATGCTTTTAAAGAGCGGCTGGCAGAGTTAGGTTATAGCTTAAGCGAAGAAGACCTCAAGCGAGCTTTTATCGCATTTAAAGAGCTGGCTGATAAGAAGAAGGCAATCACCGATAGAGATATCGAATCTCTTATTGCCGAGGAGCTGCGTACCTCATCTGAAGTTTATCATCTCGAACGTCTTCAGGTAACCTGCGGTGACAGGGGTATCCCCACGGCTGCGGTTCAGCTTACTGCTCCCGATGGTCAAGTTCTGGCAGATGCTGCCCTGGGCACCGGTCCCGTGGATGCCGTGTGTCAGGCGATTAATAGGCTGGTACAAATACCCAATGTGCTTACTGAATTTACGGTTAAGTCGGTAACCGAGGGTATTGACGCTATTGGTGAAGTGCTGATAAGAATAGAGAGTGAAGGTGTTACCTATACCGGACGAGGTGCTGATACCGACATAATTGTTTCCAGCGCCAAGGCTTATATCAATGCCCTCAACAGGTTACTGGCGGCTAAGAAAACAGCGGGTTAGGTTTGAGGAAGGAGTGCTGAGGTGGCTAGTGAGGTAGAAATGATTCTGCGCCTCCTGCTAGCAGCAGCCCTGGGAGCAATTATTGGCTACCAGAGAGAAAGAGCTCGTAAATCAGCGGGACTAAGAACCCATGTCCTTATCTGCCTCGGTGCGGCACTGTTTACCGTGACTTCTATTTACGGTTTTGGCGGTGACGATACCGCCCGGGTTGCCGCTGGAATAGTGGCTGGAATTGGCTTTCTGGGTGCTGGTGCTATTATACGCGGCGGTGAAGGTATTGTGGCTGGATTGACTACAGCGGCTACCATATGGGCGGTAGCAGGTATTGGACTGGCGGCTGGAGCTGGTTTATACCTGGTCTCTGCAGTTACCACCATTCTTATATCGATTGTGTTATTGCTCCCTCATCCCATTCGGTAGTACTCTGATTGGAACTTAATTCCCCGGTCATGAATAAAGAAGGAGGCTATATTGACGTTAGTTGAAAAAATACTGGCTGCTCATGCTGATAGAAAGAAGGTTAGCCCGGGTGAATTCATAAATGTCAGGGCAGACCTGATTCTAGCCAATGATGTTACTGCTCCAATTGCCATAAGGGAGTTTCAACGAATCGGGATAAAGCGGGTCTTTGACCCCCGGAAGATAGTGATGGTGGCTGACCATTTTGTACCTAATAAGGACATTGCGTCTGCAGAGCAGGTTAAGCTCATGCGAGAATTTGCCGACGAGCAGGGGATAATTTACTTTGATGTCGGGCAGATGGGTATCGAGCATGCGCTTCTGCCGGAGCAGGGCTTGGTGCTGCCGGGAGATGCCGTAATTGGAGCTGATTCGCCCACGGTCACCTATGGTGCTCTGGGTGCCTTTGCTACCGGTATGGGGTCTACTGACATTGCTGCTGCCATGGCAACCGGCGACATCTGGATGAAAGTGCCGTTCGCTATGAATCTGATTTACCAATGGTAGTTACCACAGCAGTATGAGGGTTAGGACTTAATCCTTTACACTATCGGTAATATTGGTATTGATGGCGCCCTGTATTCCGCAATGGAGTTTACTGGCGAAGCGATAGCAACACTAACCATGGATGGGCGCTTTACGATGGCTAATATGGCCGTCGAAGCTGGCGCCAAAGCTGGGATATTCCAGGTAGATGGGAAAACACTGGATTACATCAGGCCTCGTGCCCAGCGTCCCTATACCGTCTATGAATCGGATGATGATGCGGAATATTCGCAGGTTCTTGAGTATGATGTTTCTTCTCTGGAACCGCAGGTTGCTTTGCCCTCTTCTCCGGCTAATACTAAACCCGTAAGCCAGGTAGGACATATAGAAATTGACCAGGTTGTAGTTGGCAGTTGTACCAACGGCCGCCTTAGTGATTTGCAAATTACCGCTCAAATACTGGCCGGAAGGAAGGTGCACCCGAGGGTGCGGTGTATTATTATCCCGGCTACGCAGCAAATATATCTTGATGCCTTGACTGAAGGGCTAATAGAGATATTTATCCGGGCTGGGGCTGCGGTCAGCACTCCAACTTGCGGCCCCTGTCTCGGGGGGCACATGGGGATTCTGGCCGCCGGCGAACGGTGTCTCTCCACCACCAACCGCAACTTTGTCGGCCGGATGGGTAGTCCTAAATCGGAGGTCTATCTATCAAATCCGGCTGTTGCCGCTGCCAGCGCTATAATGGGCAAGATTGTCAGCCCACAGGAGATTGTGGGATGAGGAGGTAATAATTGCCAAGCGACAAAAAGTTTCATCTGCGGAGAAAAGACAAAGAGATTATAGATTCTAGGGAAATTGAGGAGGTGATAAAAAAGGTCACCGTATGCCGACTTGGCTTAGTGGATAGAGATGAGGCATACATCGTTCCTGTCAATTTTGGCTACGAAAGAAACGCTATCTATTTTCATTCAGCTTTAGAGGGGCGTAAGATTGAACTTATCAAGAGGAATAATAAGGTTTGCTTTGAAATAGATACCGACGTGGGAGTAGAGAAAACTGACAGATCTAATTGCAGCGTGACATACCGGAGTGTTATCGGGACGGGAAGAGCCTGTATTCTGGAGACTGATGAAGAGAAGCTCCGTGGCCTAAAAGTAATCATGCGGCAATGTACCGGAGGTGAATACAGCTTCTCGGAGGAGAGACTGGATTCGGTGCTGGTTGTAGAAATTAAAATCGAGAGTATTACCGGTAAGCAATCTGGATTCTAAATGGCATTTGCTGCGGTGGCGGCCCGCCTTTTTGCAAGATGAGGAAATGTTGCCAGAAGAAAGGTATTGAAGGCTGCTGGCAATGCCATGAGTTTGAGACATGTGATAAGCTGGACTGATTCAGCCATTCCATGGAGAGGCGTATTTAAAGAATTTGACGATTATTAAAAAAGCGGGAGTTGATAATTTTCTTGCTGGGAAAAGATACTGGCAGTTACATTAGTGGGAGGTCTTATGCCAAGAAGGAAAATTACGGATATTGAGGAAATCGAGGGGATTATAAACAAAGCGACCGTTTGTCATCTTGGCCTGGTGGATGGCGATGAGCCATACGTAGTTCCGGTCAGCTTTGGTTATGAGAGAAACGCCCTTTACTTCCACGGGAATTTGACAGGACGCAAGATTGAACTTATCGAGAAGAATAACAGGGTTTGTTTTGCGATGGAAATTGGTGTGGAAGTTAAGAAAGCTGAGGAGGCTTGTGATTGGGGAATAAAATATATGAGTGTTATCGGTGTGGGTAGAGCTTATATCCTGGAAAATGATGAGCAGAAATCTTATGCTTTGGATTTGATTACCACAAGATATGCCGGGAGTGCGCTCAGCTTTCCAAAATCGGAGATGGATAAAACTTTGGTTGTCAGGGTTGATGTTGAGAGTATCACCGGTAAGCAATTGTTTTAATTGCTGATAATAGAAGCACTGTCAAAAGTGAGAACGGAGGATTAGCCATGAAAATAAAGCTTCCTTACGGAAAAGAGAAAGTAGCGGTTGAAGTTGATGATGATAGGGTTTTGGGGGTAATAGAACCCAATCCCGTCCATATTGGTGATGAGGCCGAGATTATTCGCAAGGGGATAGAAAACCCTATCAATTCAAAGAGTTTTGACGAATTTATAGCGGATGCGCGGGATTTACTTTTTATTGTTAATGACCATACCAGACCTACGCCAACGGCGAAAGTGCTGGAAGTAATTTACGATAAGATTAAAGATAAAGATGTGAAGTTCATTATTGCTACCGGAATTCATCGGGGGCCGAATGAAGATGAGTTCGATTTTATCTTTGGCAAATACTATGCCATCCTGAAGGACAGGATTTATGTCCATGACAGTAGAAAAGATGAAGATATGGTATATCTGGGGACTTCTTCTGCCGGGACGGAAATGTATGTGAACAGATTGGGAGTAGAGGCACATAAATTGGTGACGATCAGTTCTGTAGAGCCCCATTATTTTGCTGGTTATACCGGCGGAAGGAAATCTCTTCTTCCCGGAATTGCATCGTACAAAACCATAGAACAAAACCACAAGTATGCTCTTCATGCTCAGGCACAGATGCTGATTTTAGAGGGTAACCCGGTTCATGAGGACATGATTGATGCCATCAAAACAATAGCCGACAAGGAGATATTTTCCATTCAGACCGTTCTCGGTGGCAGAAAGAAGGTCTACAGTTGTACCTCCGGCCATATTTACGATTCATTCCTGGCAGCGATCGACAAAGCTCATGAGGTTTTTTGTGTGGATATTGAGGAGAAGGCCGACATTGTGGTCTCAGTTGCTGACTTTCCCGCCGATGTGGATTTGTACCAATCGCAGAAAGCGCTTGAGCACGGAAGGATGGCTCTAAAGGACGGGGGTATTATTATCCTGGTTTCCGAGTGTCGAGACGGGATAGGAGAGAGGGATTACTTTAATTTACTCTCCAGCAGTAAAACCCCTGAGGAAGCCCTAAAAAAGATTGAGCGAGGCTACGAACTCGGCTACCATAAAGCGGCTAAGATGGCGGAACTGGCTACCTGGGCGGAAATCTGGGGTGTAACCGGGTTAAACGATAGTGACATGGAAAGTGCTTTTATTAAACCCTTTCCTGATGTTCAGCAGGCGATAGATAAAGCGCTGGAAAAGAAAGGGGAAAAGGCAAAGGTTCTGTTCTTAATGGATGGCAGCCTCACTGTGCCGAGAATGACCTCTTCACGTAGAGACTAATGCCTGAGGGGGCAAAAAACCACCAAGAGTAAAGGATTTTGAGAATGCTTTGGTGGAAGGGTGTAATTTCATGCAAGATAAGTTTAGTGAATATATTCGAAGAATGCCTATATTACTAAATGAATTAAAGGCAACCCCCCTACTAAATAGAAACGAACTAGAAGATATTCCAAAATCTGGGATCTATATATTTTATAGAGAGGGCAAGCCTCTATATGTTGGGCGTTCTAATCGGCTAAAAGGACGTATTCAAGAACATGGAAGACCAAGCTCAGATCATTATAGTGCAACTTTAGCTTTTAACATTGCTAAAAAGAAAGTGAATTACAGAAGGAATGAACCTAGATTAGCAACACGGAATAAGTTAGAAAAAGCACCTGGATTTGAGAAAGCGTTTTTTCTAGCTAGAAAGCAAGTTGCCGAAATGCAAGTCAAGGTTATTGAAATTGAAGCTCAGATACTCCAAGCTCTATTTGAGATTTATGCTGCCTTGACATTAAATACGGAATATAATGATTTTGGCACCCATTAAAGAAAGGGATTAAAAGGGGCGAAGCCCCTTTAAGAAATTCCTCCCCTCTCCCCTTATGAAGGGGAGAGGGATACAGGGTGAGGGGTTGGCAGATAGTAAGTAAGGAGATTCATTTATGCTAAAAGGTAAAGTTCATAAATACGGGGCGGATGTAAATACGGATGTGATTATCCCGGCTCGGTACTTGAATGTGTCTGACCCGGCGGAGCTGGCAAAACACTGTATGGAGGATATAGACGCGGCGTTTGTGGCTAGTGTAAAGCCGGGGGATATAATCATGGCGACGACCAACTTTGGCTGCGGCTCATCAAGAGAGCACGCCCCGCTGGCGATTAAGGCAGCGGGCATATCCTGCGTCATTGCCAGGAGTTTTGCCCGTATCTTCTTCCGTAACGCCATTAATATCGGTCTGCCCCTGCTTGAGTGCAGTGAGGCGGTGGATAACACTGAGGATGGTGACATATTGGAGGTTGACCTGTCCACTGGTAAGATCAAAAACTTGACCCGGAACTTGGAATTTATCGCCAAGCCCTATCCGGAGTTCATGGCGGAGCTTATCTCAGCCGGTGGGCTGATTGAATATACCAAGAAAAGATTAGTGAGTTAGGAGGCTTTAGATGCAATTTAACCTGGCGGTGTTACCCGGTGATGGCGTTGGCCCTGAAGTTGTCAGCGAAGCAATCAAGGTCTTGCAGGCAGTGGGTAAGAGATTTGGACATAATTTTCAGCTGCACTATGGTCTGATTGGGGGGATTGCCATTGACGAGACAGGGACAGCCCTACCGGATGCTACCCTGAAAATGTGCCGGAAGGGTGATGCTGTGCTGCTGGGGGCGGTGGGTGGCCCCAAGTGGGATGACCCCCTGGCTAAGGTTCGCCCTGAAGACGGTCTCCTGGCACTGAGAAAGAAACTGGGGTTGTTCGCCAATTTACGCCCGGTTAAGGTTTCTCCAGAACTGGTTGATGCCAGCAATTTGAAACCAGAGGTCGTTGAAGGCGTAGATTTAATGGTTGTTCGTGAGCTTACCGGAGGGCTTTATTTTGGTCGACCCAAAAGGCAGTGGCGAACCAGCCGGGGCCGGCGCGCTGTTGATACCATGAGCTACTCGGAGCAGGAGATTGAACGTATCGTCAGGGTTGGTTTTGAACTGGCGCAAAGACGCCGTAAAAAATTAACCTCGGTGGATAAAGCCAATGTGCTTGAGTCATCACGACTCTGGCGGCAGGTGGCGATGGAGGTAGCCCCGGACTACCCTGATGTTGAGCTGGACCATATGCTGGTGGATGCCTGCACCATGCGGCTCATTCAGAATCCGAGATATTTTGACGTGGCTGTTACTGAGAATACGTTTGGTGACATTATTACCGACGAGGCATCAATGCTGGCCGGTTCCATGGGGATGCTACCATCAGCCAGCCTGACTGGAGTCCCCGAAGAAGATAACAGAATCCCGGGAATGTACGAACCGATACATGGCAGTGCTCCCCGGCGAGCCGGGCTAAATATGGTCAACCCGATAGCTACTATTCTCAGCGTCGCTATGATGCTGCACTACTCTCTCGGATTAAGAAAAGAGGCGCAAACCATCGAGACGACGGTTGAAGACGTATTGAAGCAGGGATATCGTACCTATGATATAATGAGCGCAGGCAAAACAAAGGTGGGGACGAAGGAGATGGGTGACTTGATTGCCGATAAGGTAGGAGGCTAATTGTTGCTATCAGTCCAGCTTTATGATACTACACTTCGGGACGGAACTCAGAAGGAAGGGATTTCCTTCTCGGTGGTGGACAAGCTGCATATTGCCCGGAAGCTTGACGAATTGGGTATCCACTTTGTTGAGGGTGGCTGGCCCGGATCAAACCCTAAAGATGTTGAGTTTTTCCGCAGGGCTAAGAGCCTAAATCTTTCCTGCTCTCGCCTGGTGGCTTTTGGCAGCACCAGACGACACAAGACTGAGACGGAAACAGATGCTAACCTTATGGCGTTAGCAGATGCTGGCTTGGAAGTAGTCACTATCGTTGGTAAAGCCTCAGAGCTGCAGGTTACTCAGGTGCTGGAAACTACTCTGGATGAGAACCTTAGTATGATTGCCGACTCCATCCGCTATCTTAAGGCAAAAGGATTGACTGTTTTCTTTGATGCCGAGCACTTCTTTGACGGCTTTAAGACTAATGCCGATTATGCTCTGCGTTGCTTAATGACTGCGGCTGAGGCCGGGGCTGATTGTTTAGTGCTTTGTGATACCAATGGTGGTGCCATACCGAACGAAATAACTGCTGCTGTTACCGCAGCCAGGAAGTTGACCGGTGTGCCGCTGGGCATCCATGCGCACAATGATAGTGAGCTGGCAGTAGCCAATACATTGGCTGCGGTTCAGGCTGGGGTCAGTCAGGTTCAGGGCACTATCAACGGCTATGGTGAACGCTGCGGCAATGCTAACCTTTGCTCCATTATTCCAACATTGAAGCTCAAGATGGGTATTGATTGTGTTACCAATACTCAGCTAGCTAAGTTAACTGAGGTATCTCACTATGTAAGTGAAGTGGCTAATCTGGCTCCTGATGCTTCCTTACCGTATGTCGGTTTCAGCGCCTTTGGTCACAAGGCTGGTCTTCATGTTTCCGGCCTGGCGAAATGGGTAGATAGCTATCAGCACATAGCCCCGGACCAGGTAGGGAATCGGTCAAGAGTGCTGGTGTCCGAACTATCGGGAAAGAAGAATATCCTGTATAAGGCAAAGGAATTAGGCTTGGATTTACCCGTACAGGGCAAGGAGGTACAGACACTGCTGGAGCAGGTTAAGCTGCTGGAAAGTCGTGGTTTTCAGTACGACAATGCTGAAGCATCTTTTGAACTGCTACTCCACCGGGCAAAACCAGATTACAAATCACCCTTTGAGCTGGTTGATTTTATGGTGGTGGTGGAAAAGAGGCGGCGCCCTCCCACCCGGAATAATCTGGAAGAGATGCTCTCTGAGGCAATGGTAAAAGTGAGAGTGGGTGGTGAGGTAATACACACTGCGGCTGAGGGCAATGGGCCGGTTAATGCCCTGGACCAGGCGTTACGCAAAGCTCTAATCCAGTTCTACCCCAGCTTGGCTCAAGTCAGGCTCGTTGACTATAAGGTTCGTATTCTTGAGGAAAGCGTGGGTACGGAGGCTCAGGTGCGTGTGCTTATTGAGTCCAGTGACGGGGTTGACGAATGGCAAACCGTGGGTAGCTCAACTAATATTATCGAGGCTAGCTGGCTGGCTCTGGCTGATGGTCTGGAATACTGGCTACTAAAACAAAAGAGTATCACCTGAATCAGCAAAGGATGTTGAATATGAAATACCATGTGGGAATGATTCCTGACGGCAATAGAAGATGGGCAAAAGAGAGAGGTCTCAAACCCTGGGAAGGACACCAGGAGGGTGCTGAAAAGACCGAACTGTTCATAGAATGGTGTATCGACCATGAGGACATATCTGAGATAACCTTCTATGGATTAAGTGAGGAAAACTTTAAGCGGCCGGCGGAAGAGCTAAAGAAGCTTTATGAGCTTTACGAGAGAGAATTTACCAGGCTGGTTAGTAAGGAAAAGATTCATAAGAACCGTGTGAGGATTAATATTATCTCCACTAATATAAAGCCTATTCCCCCAAACCTCCTCCTCCTTTTCCATAGGATCAGAACCGAGACTAAAGATTATGGAAATAAAGTGCTGAATATGTTAATCGGTTATACCGGACAGTCGGAAATATTGAGCGCTATTTCCTCTCCGTCTAACCGGGTCAAGAATTTGCTGTTTGGTCTGAAGGATGCTGACCTGAGAAAACACTTGAAGATTAAGACACCTTGCGACTTTATCATCAGAACGGGAGAAGAAAGTGAGGAGAGAGAGGCCCGGTCTGGTTTCTTGCTCTGGCAGTCCGCTTATGCTGAGTATTATCATATTAACAAGTTTTTCCCGGATGTTACCGAACAAGATTTCAACGAGGCCTGGGATTTCTTTGTGAATACTAAAAGAAAGAAGGGCCTATAGCCCCTCTTTTGAGAGAATAACTACACTTATTGAGCATAAAAGAGGAGTAGTATCACCCCTCTTTTCAAAGTATCCCTCTGTTAGCGAAAGAAGGCAGCCATAGTAATGCAGTATAGAGATTAACTTGAGGTAGGTTAACTACCAGACATGATGTACAGAGACTAGCTGGGTGGTACTAGCTAAGACTGCATAATGCTGTTTGCTAAAATCTCTGAACGAGTTCTACAACACAGCCACCGAGTTTATCGGTATCGAAGTAGGCCCATTTGCCTTGTGGTCTCGCTCCAGTCTGGAGAACCTTAAAGCCTCTATCGGCCATTTCGGCTATCTCTGCATCAAGGTCATCCACAAGGAAGGCTAGATGGTGAACACCCTCTCCTTTTTCGGTTAAAAACTCGTCATAGATAGATTCGCCCTTAAGGGGCTGTATCAGTTCGAAACCGGCTCCTCCCATTCCTCCATCGGCAAGTCTTAGGTCCATGTCGTAATCAGAAGGCTCACCACGTACAGTTTTCCCGCTAACGGGTGTCCCTTCCGGTCCACCTACAAAAGGCGGGAATGGCCCTACCCCCAGGCTTTCAAAATACTTGATGGATTTGTCCATGTCCTTAACCAGGATACAGGTGTGGAGAAACTTCCAGTCTTTGTGCATATCAACTCCTTTCTATATAGTTTCGTTCTTGCTGTAGATGGTAGGTTACATCTTAATTGCACTGCTCAAGCTAGTGAAATGAAGTTGTGGTGTCAGAGGCTAGCTTATTTAAACCATAGTGCTTATTATGATGCAAATTGAATAAGCTCCGTAACGACACCGCCGACCTTGTCAGTATCGAAGTAAGCAAATTTGCCACGGGCTGTTTGCCCGGTCTGGATAACCTTAAAGCCTCTCTCTGCCATTTTAGCTATCTCTGCATCAAGGTCATCCACAAGGAAGGCTAGGTGGTGAATACCCTCTCCGGTTTTCTCTAAAAACTCTTTATAGATAGATTCACCTTCAAGAGGCTGTACTATCTCAAATTTTAATCCCCCCATTCCGCTTTCGGCGTATCTCAGGTCCATCACAAAATCAGATTTCTGACCTCGTAGAGATTGCTCGATTAGGGGTACCCCTTTTGGTCCTATAGTAGGCGGGAATGGCCCGACACCTAAAGTACCATAATATTCAATGGCTTTATCTATGTCCTTGACCATTACTGATACATGATGGAATTTCCAGCTTTCGTGCATATTAACTCCTTTCTATACAATCGCGTTATTTGGTTTTACCTCTGCGGTCCCAAGGAATTATTTATTGGTAGAGCCGCTTTTATAATACACATGCCTGAGAGCGAAGTCAACCATTTCTCTATTTACCAGGGTTTCTTTTTCCCTCCCTTAACTATTATATTAGCTGTTTTCACTGGAAATTCGTCTTCGCAAGCGTAGGCCTACCCCGACCGGCATAATGTATAAGGGTTTGTATTGTAATACCGGCTATCCCTTGATTACCCCTATCGGTACGGTCTTGACTACCTTGAGGGAGATGCCGGCTTTATGGGTTACCTCAACAACCTCACTTACATCCTTATAGGCTTCCGGAGCTTCCTCAGCCAGTGAACCCATACTACCGGATTTAACTATGATTCCCCTGGCGGCTAGTGCTTGGGCGACATCGACCCCTCTCAGGCTGCGTTTAGCCGCGGCTCGGCTTTGCATCCGGCCGGCACCATGGCAGGTGGAACCAAAGGATTCCTGCATGGCTTTCTCAGTGCCGATGGCGATGTAGGAGTAGCGCCCCATGTCTCCGGGAATAAGAACTGGTTGACCTATATGCTTGTAGATGTTTGGAATATCAGGGTGTTGAGCAGGGAATGCCCGGGTGGCTCCCTTGCGATGAATGCAAAGAGTCTGTCTCTTTCCGTCAACAGTATGTTCCTCTATCTTAGCAATATTATGAGCCACGTCGTAAATCTGCTCCATCCCTAGTTCTCTCTGGCTTTTACCCAAAACCTTAATGAAGGATTCTCTGACCCAGTGGGCGATACATTGGCGGTTAGCCCAGGCGTAGTTAGCGGCACAGGCCATCGCTGCCAGATAGTCCTGCCCCTCCGGCGATTTTACCGGGGCACAGGCAAGCTGGCGGTCAGGCAGGTTAATACCATACCTTTTTACCGCTTCACCCAATA
>SDBS01006053.1_pt1 | contig 11778 bp, 9 predicted proteins | sample 2277091 | NCBI WGS metagenome assembly SDBS01 (sample SAMN10404972, study PRJNA504765) | marine sediment metagenome | isolation source: marine sediment core GS10_PC15, 163 cmbsf | place: Arctic Ocean: Southern Knipovich Ridge | collected 2010 | reverse complement strand
GCTCCATAGGTTTATATAAGAATACAATGATTTTAGGTAAAAATCAACCCCGCCCCCTTAAAAAAACTTAGTTCAAAAAGATTTCGGAAAGGACAAATAAAATGTAAACTCCGACTAAAACTATGGCCTCTTTTTTTGTAATTCTTTGGCCTGTTCTAATAATAATAAAGAAAAATAAAGCTGAAATTACAAGAAATATTCTGGCTATAGCAAAAGGAGAAAAATCTGCGATTTCGATTGGATAAAGCAATGCAACTATTCCTAAGACCAAAGTTGCAGGAATAATGATTGAACCCATTAAATTTCCTAAAATCATCCAGGTTTGACGCTTCCTCGCTGAAATAATAGCAAAACAGGTTTCAGGAAGTGCGTTTCCTAAACCTACAATTAATATACCAATTATTGGAAGAGCAATGTTTAAATCTTCAGAAAGACTATGAGCGCTTCTTACTATTCCCTCGGCTGCTACTAAAAGTAAAATTAAAGCTAAAATTATTTTTCCTAAATCTTTTAAAAAGTTTCTGAATTTTCTAATTGGTTTTTCTTTATCGCTATCATAAATCTTTTTAAATCTTTCTTCTTTAGAAAAGAGCCAAAAGATATAAAGGGTAAAAGCAAAAAGTAAAATTAAACCATCCACTCTTCCTAGGATTCCATCTAAAATTAAAATTAAAGGTAAAACAGCGATTATAACAGTAAAGATAGCGCTAGTTTGGACCGTTTTGCTTTTGGCCGGCAAACTTGCGCCTCCGATTAAAACAGCTAAACCTATTGCTAAGGTTAAATCAACCATATTTCCCCCAACAATATCTCCAAAAGAAAGCTGAGGAATCTTACGGATAACCGAATTGATTCCAATAAAAAGATTAGGAAGGGTTCCGGCAAAAGCTATAATAAAAAAGGCAACTACAAATTCCCTCCAACCAAGAAATTTAGCCATTCTCATTAAACCTTTAATTAACCAACTGCTTGCAAAATAAAGCAAAACACAAGAAATTATGAAAATTAAGATGTATAACCAAATCATAGAAAATAAATATTAAATGTTAGTTTGATGCCTTACAATAAAATACCATTTAGTTGCCTCAATTAAAATTATATTAGACAATCCCAGGCCTAAAATCAATTGCCAATCAAAAAGATTTAAGGGAACCGTTTTTAAGACTGTTTGTAAAACTGGGAGGTATAAAGCAGCAATTAAGGCAATTGCTCCTAAAATCCAGGCAAGGACTAAAAATTTGTTGGAAAAGGGATTAATGTGCCAAAGATTTCTTCGTAAACTCTTACAAGAGAAAACATAAAAAATTGAATCAATGGTTAAACAGGCAAAGATTATTGATCTAATATGAGGAATTTCATAACCAGAATATTTTATTAGCCAGAAAAATAATCCTAAAAGTAAAAGGTCGGTAATAATCCCGATAATAAAAATTAGGACCTTCATTTCCCGAGTTAAAAGGGAAACATGGTGTCCTTGGGGCTTTTGCTGCATTAAATCCTTTTCTTTCGGTTCAAAGGCCAAACAAAGACCAAGGGGACCATCCTCAATAAGATTTACCCATAAAATCTGGGCAGCAATGATTGGAATGGGCCAACCCAAAAAAAGACTCACTCCTATTAAAATTACTTCGGTAAAACTATCAGAAAGAAGATAAATTATAACTTTGCGAATATTATCAATAATTGCTCTTCCCTCCTCTACTGCCGCGACAATAATACTAAAATTATCATTTAAAAGAATTAAATCAGAAGCTCCCTTTGCTACTTCTGTTCCAGACCCCAAGGCCACGCCAACATCTGCTTTTTTAAGAGCTGGGGCATCATTAATACCATCGCCAGTCATTGCTACCACCTCTCCTGCTTCCTGCCAGGCCTGAACAATTCTCATCTTGTGCTTCGGCTCAACTCGGGCATAAAGCTGAATCTTCTTTACTTTTTCTCTAAATTCCTCGTCAGAAAGTTCGTCTAACTCCATTCCCTCCATGATATTTTCTTCTTTTATTCTGAACCCTAATTCCTTCGCCACCGCCTTTGCGGTTAACTTATGGTCACCGGTAGCAATAATCAGTTTCATCCCTGCTTGCCGACAGATTTTCATTGCTTCCTTTACTTCTTTTCTTAATGGGTCTTTTAGGGCTATTAACCCAACAAAAACCAAGTCCCCAAGTAAATCTTCTACATTTTCAATCTTTTTATAGGCTACTGCAACCACCCTTAATCCTTTATTTGCTAAATCTTCTAATTTAGATTTTATCTCCACCGTCATTTGAGGAGTTAAAGCCATTTTTCCATTATCCCTTTCTAGATATTTGGACATTTCCAATAATTTTTCCGGGGCGCCAGAAATATAAATAATATCTTCCTTTTTGTTTAATTCAAAAGCTTTGGCTAAATATTTATTGACAGGGTCAAAAGGAAGTTCGGCGAGTAGAGGAAGTTGTTTCTCTAATTCTTTTTTATTAACCCCGGCTTCCATTGCCGCCAAAAGCAGGGCTTTATCAGTTGGCCTGCCCCTGATGATCCATTTTTCCATTGTCTCTTCGGGATTTTCAATAAAAGCTTCGTTAGCTAAGGTGGCGATTTCTAGAGCCAATAAATGGTCTCCCTTTTTACCACCTAAAAGTTCCTTCGCTGTTAATATCTCGGAAACCCTCATTTTCCCTTCAGTTAAAGTAAGAGTTTTATCTGTACAAATGACGCTTGTGCTCCCAAGGGTTTCTGCTGCCAAAAGTTTTCTAACCAGCCCTTTCCTCTTTAAAATTCTCTGCATTCCTAAAGCCAAAATAACGGTTAAAGCTACGGGAAGACCTTCTGGGATAGCAGCCACTGCTACTGCTACTGCTATAGTAAACATTTCTATAAAACTATTTCCGGTAACTATCCCTTCAATAAAGATAATTAAACAAACCAACACAATAACTGCGCCTATAATTTTAGCAAAATGAGATAGCTTCTTTTGTAAAGGTGTTTTTTCTTCTTTGGCTTCCTTCACCATTTGGGCCACTTTACCGATTTCTGTTCCAGCCCTGGTTTCAATAACCACTACTTTTGCCTTTCCGTCTTCTACAATTGTCCCCATATAAGCCAAATTATCCCTATCAGCCATTGGGGTTTTTTCTGGAAGAACGTCTGAGTGTTTCTCGTCCGGCAGCCATTCACCGGTTAAAGCCATCTGATTTATTCTTAAATTATGAGATTCAATAATTCTTCCATCGGCTGGCACCTTATCTCCGGAATTCAGAATAAAAATATCACCGGGAACTAATTCTTCGGAATCTACAATTTTAGTATCTCCTTCTCTTATCACCCCCGCTTTTATTTTAACCACCTTTTTTAAATTTCTAAGAGTTTCAATGGCTTTATTTTCTTGAAAATAACCAACAACCGTATTTAAAATCACGGCCCCAAAAATAACAATGCTGTCCGTGTATTCTCCTAAAATTAAAGTGATGATCCCGGCAATTATTAAAATATAAATTAAAGGACTCTGAAATTGCCCTAAAAGTATTTTCAGTTTCGGGAAGGGCTTCTCTTTAGGAAGTAAATTTTTACCAAACTTTTGTTGTCGGACTTTTACTTCCTTTTCAGATAGGCCTTTTTGGGCACTTGAACTAAGTTTTCTAATTGTCTCTTTCCAAGAAAGAGTGTGCCAGATAATTTCCTTTGACATATTATTCCATTTTACCCCCACTACCAGAAGTTTTCAACTTTGGTGTGAGGGCAAGCCCTCGTTGATTTTTTTAAACAAAAAAAAGGACCCCCATATGGATAAATCCACACAGGGGTCTGGTTCCGAAGAACTCTTGAGTTCCTAAGAACTTGTGCTACTTGCGCACGGCTGCAAAGCGGTAGTATTTATACCACTTCTCCTCACAGCCATCATCACCATAGGGCTCATGGGTAACATCCAGATAGTTGAATATACTACCTTCCCGACCCATACACGGGAAGTTCTGGTGATCATCGCGAGAGCCGAGACAGATAATCATCGGAATTTCATATGGAATTTCCGGGTGCTGGGCTCCTAAGGCCAGCAATTCCTCAATACGAACAGGACGAAATCCTTCATTGCTCATATAACCGATTACCTGTTTAGAAGTCATCTTCTTGTTAAAGTAGAAGAGAACGACTTCCTTTTCTTCCACAGCTCTTTGTAATTCCTCTGGAAAATGCTTAACCACCTGACCAGGAAAGCGACCTTGGGCAATACCTTCGTCCACATCGTAACCGCAGGATCGGCAGGCTTTGACCATCTGCTCCAGTGTCTGGTTGTAGTCAACTGTGACTTTGAAACTCACCCCTATCACCGGTTCGTGGTGACCCTCAATAATCCTCTGGAGGGTATACATTGTCCTCCCGAAGGAAATAGTTCCTTCGCTGACTCGCCGAACCACTTCGGCTGTCCTACGGTGCAATTGTCCAACCTGTTCGTCTGTGACACTTTTGCGCGTCATGACAAATCTCCTTCTGTTGTGGTTCGTCTTCAATCCCGCAATACACGGAACTTCAGACAAACCTAGTTCAAGTAGCTAATTGTCAAAGGACGTCTTTACTTTCTATTAGTATCATACCATATTACTTTAAGTTTGTCAAGGATTTGGGGTGTTTTCTAAAATTTGGGGTTGATTGACAAAGAAAATAAAATAAGTAGAATAAAGCATTGGAAAGTTGAACCTTAAAAATTGAAAGGAATAAGAAATGGGAAATAAGCAAACTGCCTATGCAGAAGCCGGTGTAGACATTGACGCTGCAAAAGAAGCTGTATCAAGGATGAGGCATCATATTGACTCAACCCTAACTCCAGGCGTCTTATCAGGGGTTGGTTCTTTCGGTGGGCTATTTAGTATCTCTTTTCTTAAAAAATACGACGACCCTGTTCTTGTCCAGAGTATTGATGGCGCTGGAACCAAGGCGATGGTTGCCGAAATGATGGGCCAATGGACGGTTGGTCAAGACATTGTTCATCACTGCATTAACGATATTCTCACCATCGGCGCCCTACCAATAACCTTTCTGGACTATGTAGCGGCAGCCAACCTTCAACCAGACGTGATGGAAAAAATTATAGCCGAAATGGCTATTGCCTGCAAAAAAGCAGGAATTCCCATTATCGGCGGTGAAACCGCGGAAATGCCGGGCGTCTATCGAGAAGGACATCACGACCTGGTCGGCTGTATTACCGGCGTGGTTGAAAAAGCCAAAATCATTGATGGTTCAGAAATCAGACCAGGAGACCTTTTAATCGGACTCCCCTCAAACGGCCTCCACACCAACGGCTACGCTTTAGCCAGAAGGGCCTTCTTTGAAACTGCGGGGCATAATACAGAAACCCATCTTGAAGAACTGGGTTGTACGGTAGGAGAGGAACTGCTCAGAATCCATCGATCTTATCTCTCCGAAGTAGCTCTTTATCTGCGCGACAACAACATTGAAATTCACGGCATCGCTCACATCACCGGTGGCGGATTTGATAATATTGCCCGCCTTCTTCCCCAAGGACTTTGCGCCGAAATTAGCGAAAAATGGAAAACTCCGCCCGTTTTCCGTCTAATCCAAAGAATAGAACATGTCTCTGAAGAAGAAATGCACCGGGTCTTTAACCTCGGTATCGGCATGGTGTTGATTATTCCAGGCGAAAGTTTGGAAAGAATAAGAGGTTGGCAGCGAAGACAAGATTTTGACATATATATCCCCATGGGACAAATCAGGAAAACCCATTCCGAAAGCGAAGACCAAAAAGTGATTTTCACTTACTAATCATAAAACCCCGTGAGATAGAGCTCGCAGAGCTCGTTATCTCACGGGGTTATTTTTATTTTAAGATTATAGATTATACCTTAGCAAAACAAGGTTCTGAGATGCGAAGCATTTCATGGTTCTTATTTTAAACCGCTAATTCTTTTCCTGTCAGCATCTTGTAAAGTTTGAGGTATCTGGCTCGGGTTCCTGCCACAATTTCAGAAGGCAACGTCGGACCCGGAGGGTTTTTATCCCATTTATCAGCATCACACAGTTTCTGAAGGTAATCACGGACGAATTGTTTATCAAAACTGGACTGTCCTTTTCCCGATTGATACTGGTCAGCCAGCCAGAATCGGCTGGAATCAGGAGTTAGGACCTCGTCAATAAGAATGAGTTGATCATCGACCCTACCGAATTCAAACTTGGTATCGGCGATAATGATTCCCTTGATTTGAGCGACTTGGCAAGCTACTTCATATATCCTTAAGCTTCTTTTTCGCAAATCGATTGCATTCGCTTGACCTATCAATTTACAAACATCTGTAAACGTAAGGTTTTCGTCATGACCGGTTGTGGCTTTGGTAGTAGGAGTGAAAACAGCTTGTGGCAGCCGTTCGCACTCTCTTAACTCTTTCGCCGGCTTTACGCCAAAAACCTTGTCGGTTTGCTGATAATCTCTCCAGGCACTGCCTGTAATAAAGCCGCGAACTATACACTCAATTGGTGTAGGGCTTGCCTTTTTACAAAGCATAATCCTGCCCTCAAATTCTGGTCTCTGAAAAACTTCTGGAAGATCAATGAGGTTTGTGCTAATTAAGTGATTTGGGAAAACATCAACTTCCAATCCCTTCAGCCAAAACTCGGTAATTCCGGTCAGGACTCTCCCTTTGTCCGGAATACCGTTTTCCATCACCACATCAAAAGCGCTGATGCGGTCAGTAGCAATGATAATAATTCTGCCGTCTCCGAGATTATAAACATCTCGGACTTTACCTCGATGACATGAATATCCGGGAACTTCTGTTTTCATCAGGGCTGACATAGGCATCTCCTCTCAATTATTGTAAACAGGATTGTTAAGGTACTAAACTTTTAATAAATTATCTTAACATATTTTTCACTTCAGTCAACCGAAGCAGTTTTTTATGAGTTAAAACTTCTCAACGAAAAATAGTTCTATGTTTTTGTCTTTGATAGTTGACTTTTTCCCATACCCAAATAATTCCTGCTCTGGAACTATAGCCCCCCTAAATTTAGCTAAAGAAGAGGCTGCCACATCAAAAGGAGTTCTATCTATTTGGGATTTATGTTGTTTGACAGCTTTTATTTTTAATTTTAGTATTTTCTCTGAAAAAGGGACAATCAGATTAAATTCCTCTGGCGAAAACAAAGACCACATTGTTTCATAATTCCACAATTCAACTTTCTTTTTCATCCTTTTTAAACAATTTAATAAAATTTTCCTTGATAACTTATGAATAGGATGCTTGTCGTTTTTGTGAGGGATAAATAAAATATCTGGTTTTATTTTCTTTAGTTTTTTAATTATTTTCCTGATATCTTTGGTTTCAAACCTACCTTGATATTTATCATAAAAACTTAATCTTAGAAAATATAGAATAAATCCCAGTATTTTAGTTTCCTTAATTGTTTCCTTCTCCCTAATTTTTATAATCTCTTCTTTTGTTTTGTTGGGAACATAAGACCTGTAACCTGTTGTCATAATAAAGGCACTTATTTTATTGTATTTTCTCAATAAAGCTATGGTTCCTCCACAATTAACAGCAACATCATCAGGGTGAGGGCTAATAACAGCTATTCTTTTGCCCCTGGGAATATTTTCTTTTGTTAATACCTCATATCTCTCTTTTTCTATTTCAAAAGCACTTTCCTCTTCTCTAATCAGAGAAGCGGCTTTTTTATCTAATATGACAGTCGCGTTATGATGTTTTCTCAACACAGAAGCAGGACAATTTTCGTTTATCGGCCCTTCAATCATCCTCCTAACCACCTTAGCTTTGTTAGAGCCGGAAGCAAGTAATACTATTTTTTTAGCATCCATTATGTCGGCAATTCCCATTGTTAATGCCTTCTTTGGTACGTTTTCTTTCTTGGCAAAAAATCTGGAATTATCTTTTATTGTTTTTTCTGCTAAATTGACCAACCTTGTCCTGCTCTTAAAAGAAGAACTTGGTTCGTTATACCCTATATGACCATTAGCCCCAATACCTAATATCTGAATATCAATTTTATTCTTTCGCAGTTTATTCTGATATAATTTACACTCTTTTTTTGGGTTTTTTGTTTCGCCATTTAAGATATTTACTTTGCTTTTTTTAATTCTTACCTTATTGAATAAATTTTTAAACTTAAAATAATAGAAGCTTTGTTTGTCTGTTCTCTTAATTGGATAATATTCATCCAGATTAAAAGTTGTCACTTTTGAAAAACTTATTTTCCCTTGTTTTTCTGCTTTTACCAACTTGCGGTATAGACCCAGAGGCGTGGAGCCGGTAGCCAGGCCCATTACTAAATCCGGCTTCTTTTGCATTTCACTAATAACAACTTCCGCTGCTCTTTTACTCAACTCCAAATAATTTTTAGTGATTATAATTTTCATTCTAATTTTTCTAAAATTTTAAAATCTTTCTTAAGAATTTCTTTCATATTAGGGTTATAAGTTGCTACGGCTGGATGATAAAGAGGAATGATTTTAATCTTTTCGGCTTCAAAAATCTTACCCCGAATCTTGCTAATTCCCTGAATTTTCTCTTTTAGCCCGTACTTCTCCATAATGTAAGCGGTAGAATAGTTACCCAAGGTACAAACGACCTTTGGTTTAATAATCTTTATTTGTCTTTCTAAATAAGGAACGCAAGCCTCAATTTCTTCTTTTTGAGGATTACGGTTTTTCGGTGGGCGACATTTTATTAAATTGCTAATATAAACATCTTCTCTTTTTATACCAACTGATTCTAAAAGTTCATCCAAAATTTTTCCCGCTGCCCCGCAAAAAGGACGACCGGTCTTCGCCTCCTGTAATCCGGGGGCCTCGCCGCAAAAAATAATTTTTGTCTGGTGATTCCCTTCTCCAATAACCGGATAAAATCCATCTTTAATTCTTTCTTTATAAAGAGGACACTTTTTACAATTTAAAACTTCTTTTTTGATTTTTTTAAGTTCTTGTTCGGTAAGAGTACTTAAAATAGAAACTTTTTCTTGGGTCATTTTTTCTATGTATCATTTTAATGTTATTATTATACCAAATTTTATAAATCGTAAGAAGAAAGATAAAAAAAACCCCACCCAGATAAATCAGGCGAGGCGAACTCTCTTTAAAATAAATATGCCGCTAACCGGATTTGAACCGGTGTTACATGGTTGAGAACCATGCGTCCTAAACCACTAGACGATAGCGGCATCATTTTTAATTTATCATGAAAGTTGAGTTGTGTCTATAAAACCATTATTTGCTCTTGACAAAGCATTTAAAATATGCTATACTTAAAGCAATTAAATTGGCTCTTTGTCAACGGAATAAGGAAAGGAAAGAACAATGAAACGACTAATAACAAGTAAAATGGCATGTCTGGCTGTGGTATTCGTAATTACACTCTTGGTCTGCCTGATGTCGGCGAATAGCAGATCAAACGCTCAGCAAGCGGTAATAGCAGCTTCTGCTGTTGCTGTCAGTGCTGTCATCGCCTTCTGTATCGCCAACATCCTCGCCGGTTGTAAAAGCAAGGTTGCTGTTATCTTTCTAGCTGGCAATATTGTCGGCGGAATTCTTGCCACTATATACGGTGGCATTGTTATGGCCGGCGCTGCCGTTGAAAGACCTATCGCCACTATCGTTGTTGTTACTGTCGCTATTATTACCGGTGTTGTTGCTGTTGTTATTGGTCCTATCGGATCCAATAAAACAATAGTAATTACATCTTTTGTCGCAACAGTGACAACAGCCCTGATTCTTGTTGGACTCCCGCAACTGATCTAAGTAAAAAGTGTCTTAATCCTTCTTAGGAGGGAAAAAGACCGAAAAACAACCCCCGTGAGATAAAGCTCGCAAAGCTCTTTATCTCACGGGGCTTTTTTATTATTTATAATTTTTTAGGGCTTTGGATATCTCAATGAAATTCAAGCCAAATATTATACCTACGCTATTGGCGGCTAAAGCGCCATATATTTGTTCTTTTCCAGAGGGTTTTTTGAACCAAACCGGAATAATATTTCCTTTGTAATTTATTTTGAAATTTATTCCGGTATTTGTATGAATATCGCTTGCTCTAAAATCAGCCCCTTCTTGAAAACCAAAAGTTAAGGTCTTTAAACTTTTTATATTATTTATCTCTCGAATTCTCTCGTCATCAAAATTTAAAATTAAAAAACCATAAACCGGTATCATTTTGGCTAATTTTCGGGTCTCGCCCGTCTCATCATCAACCCGAGTTACAACTAAAATTGGTAATTGAGATAACTTTATCCAATAGTTTAATTTTTTAGAAAAGCCAGGGGATCTTAAACCGGTTTCAATAAGGAAAATCTCTTTTTTAAAAATACTTAAAATATTTGGAGTTTTTTCAACTAACTTTTCAATTCTAAAATGTGGCCTTAATACCTGATAAATAGCTCTGGTAGTAAAGGTCCTTCCTTTACCAGCAACAATAATAACCTTGGGTTTGCGAAGAAGAAAGATAAATTTTGTTAAAAAGTTCATAATTCTACTGGTAATCTGGTGGTATTTGCCAGTAATCAATAATATGTTTCGCTAATTTTTTAAAAATGGGAACGGCTGAATATTCGGCTGTTTTGGTTTTTGGATTATCTAATTTCACTAATATTAAAAATTGAGGATTTAAAGCAGGAGCAAACCCGATAAAACTCTGAATAGTCTTATCCGGATAATATCCTCCCTTTCCTTCATAAGCGACCTGGGCGGTACCGGTTTTGCCGGCAATGTAATATCCGGGGATTTTGGCTTTTTTAGCAAATCCATTTTCCACTACGCTAATTAACATTGCTGTCAATTGAAAGGCGACTTGTTGGTTAATAACTTCTCCAAGAACCTGGGGTTGAATTTCGCTTGTTGAAACGTTAACAATCTTTTCTACTAAATATGGCTTAACTAATTTTCCTCCATTAGCAATGACACAAAAAGCCCTGCTAAGTTGAATAGGAGTCATTTCAATTCCTTGACCAAAACTAGCCGTAGCAAAATTAATCTCCTGTCCTTTCCTTAGATTTTCATTTTGGGAATAAATTTCTCCCTGTAAATCAATATCGGTTTTTTTATTAAGGCCAAACTTATCAACATACTCTAAAAAAACCTCCCGGGGAATTAGTTTTGAAACAAAAACCGCTCCAGTATTAATTGATTTCTCTAAAACCTCGGTCATTGATTTTTCTCCATAAACTCTCCTCCCATAATTATAAATTGTTTCTACCCCAACCTTCACGTAACCCTCGTCTTGATAGGTTGTGTTAGGAGTTATCTTCCCTTCATTTAAAGCAATAGCCATCGTAATTGGTTTAAAAACCGAACCCGGTTCAAAGATTTTTTGGACAGCTCCGTTTTGAAAAATACTTAAATCTTTTTCTTTTGAATATTGATTAGGATTAAAATTAGGAAAATCAGCTAAAGCCAGAATCTCTCCTGAATCCGGCTCCAAAACTATAATCTGTCCCGCCTCAATATCAAAAAGTTCTTTCGCTTCCTCTAACAACGATTCCGCTTTAAATTGAATATTATAATCTATAGTTAAATAAAGGTCTGACCCATCTTCAACTGGCTCAAGGTTCTCTGGCCCAAACAATGAATCAAGTAAAATAGATCCTTTTTTCTCTTCTCTAAATCCTTCCTTGCCTCTCAAAATTTCGTCGTAATAACCTTCTAATCCATACTGCCCTTTTTCATCCCCTCCTAAAAATCCAATCACATGAGAAGCTAAAGTTTCTTGAGGATAATATCTTCCGGGAAATTCTTCCCAATATACTCCTTCTAAATTTAGGTTCTTTATTTTCTCAACTTCTTCTTCT
>SDBS01006052.1_pt1 | contig 11780 bp, 10 predicted proteins | sample 2277091 | NCBI WGS metagenome assembly SDBS01 (sample SAMN10404972, study PRJNA504765) | marine sediment metagenome | isolation source: marine sediment core GS10_PC15, 163 cmbsf | place: Arctic Ocean: Southern Knipovich Ridge | collected 2010 | reverse complement strand
CCCAACTTGATATTGAGATGAGTTTTGTTTCACAAGATGAAATTCTTAATCTTATAGAAAAGCTTTTTACGGCGCTTGTTGAGGCACTTTTCCCAAATAAAACGATTTCTCAAAAACCGTTCCCCAAAATCTCTTATGAGGACGTGATAGAACAGTATAATTCGGACAAGCCGGACCTCCGGAAAGATAAAGAAAATCCAAATGAGCTTGCGTTTGCTTTTATTGTCAATTTCCCAATGTTTGAGTGGAAAGAACAAAAAGAGAGATGGGATGCGGCACATCATCCTTTTACCATGCCGCAGGTGGCGGATGTAAAAGAGTTTAAGCAAATATTTGCGAAAGACCCGGCAAAGATGCTTGCATATCAATACGATTTTGTTTTGAATGGCTATGAGATCGGCGGCGGGTCAATTAGAATTCACAACCCGGAATTACTGCAAGCAGTGTTTGAAGCTATGGGGAATAAGCCGAAGGAGGTACGGGAAAAGTTTGGGCACATGCTTGAGGCGTTTCAATACGGAGTGCCGCCTCATGGCGGAATAGCGCTGGGGCTTGACCGGATATTCGCCGTACTGCTTAACGAACCCAACATCAGAGAAGTCATTGCTTTTCCAAAAACGGGCGACGGGAAGGACCTGATGATAGATGCGCCGAGCGAGGTGAATAAAGAACAGCTTAAGGAACTGCATATATGAATATGTATCTAAAAGAAGAAAGAACGTTTCTGATGATTAAGCCTGACGGGGTGCGAAAAGGCCTTATCGGTGAGATTATACAGCGCCTTGAACAGCGCGATTTGAAAATCGTTGCGCTTACGATGTTTCAAGCGACTCGGGAGGATATTGACAATCATTATCCAAAGGACAAAGCGTGGGTTAAACGGCTGGGAGAGAAGACCCTTGATACGTACAAGAGATATAATCAGGACCCGATTAAAGAGATGGGGACCGACGACCCAATGGAAATCGGCAAGCGGGTGCGGGAGTGGTTGATTGACTTTATGACATCAGCGCCGCTTGTCAAAATGGTGGTGCAGGGCATTCACGCGATTGATATTGTGAGGAAAATTATAGGACCGACAATTCCTGCCAGAGCAGAGATGGGCACTATTCGCGGGGATTTTTCCATTGATTCTCCCGTGCTTGCAAATAAGGAAAAACGCGCAATTATGAATCTGATACACGCTTCGGAAACACCAAAGGAGGCAGAGCACGAAATTGCCTACTGGTTTAAAAATGAAAAACTTTACGGCTATAAACGGTTTGGTGTGGATAAGTGAATATGCTATACTTAAAGCAAATCTCGCTTTTTTAGATTCCGGGTCATATAATTTTTCAAGGGATTCTGATAGTACTTCGGTCTGCTGATTTGTTCGGGGGCCGTCAGTTGAAGAAACCCACGTAATTCTTAGCCGGAATATCTAGAGGCGGGATTTTTTTCGTTAGCACTCGTAAATTTTAATCAATCCTTTTACAATAAAACCAATGCCAAAAAAGATCTTCATCGGTGTTGCGTGGCCTTATGTCAATGGGGATATCCACATAGGCCATTTGGCCGGCTATCTTCTTCCTGCTGATATCTTTGCCCGGTTCCATCGGTATATTGGTAATGATGTGCTTATGGTGTCCGGCTCTGACTGTTTTGGTACGCCGATTACACTTGAAGCGGACAAACGCGGCGTTGCGCCGCAGGAGATTGTTGATGAGTATCACGCCAAGCATAAAAAGCTTTTTAAAGACCTGCGGATTAGTTTTGATATTTTCACCAGAACCACAACTGAGAATCATAAAAAGGTGGTGCAGGAATTCTTCCTCTCGTTTTTAGAAAAAGGATACGTTTTCAAAGGTAAGGCAGAACAGTACTACGACCCGAAGGAGAAGCGATTTCTTCCTGATAGATATGTTGAAGGAACCTGTCCTTATTGCGGATACAAAGAAGCAAAGAGCGACCAGTGTGACAGTTGTACTAAAGTGCTTGAGCAGGGGGAGCTGCAGAATCCGAGAAGCAAACTAACCGGCGAGGCGGTTGAGACGCACGAGAGCGAGCATTACTTTTTTGACCTTACGAAACTGCAGCCGTTTCTTAAGAAGTACGTTAAAGAAAAAAGCGGCTCTTGGAAAAAATGGGTGCGAAGAGAAACCGAGGAATGGCTAAAACGTGGACTAAAACCAAGAGCGTTCACTCGGGATATGGAGTGGGGTGTGCCGCTACCCGTTAAGCAGATTTCCAAAGAGCAGGGTATTGCGGATATTAAGCGGAAAAGCATCTATGTCTGGTGGGAAGCGGTAGTAGGATACTTTTCAGCTTCGCTTGAGTGGGCAAAAAAAGAAAACAAGGACTGGGAAATATTTTGGCACAACAATGAAGCGCGCCACTATTACTTTATGGGAAAGGATAATTTGGTGTTCCATACGTTGTTTTGGCCCGGCGAACTGCACGTTCATGACGAAAAATTGCATCTACCTGATGTACTGGTAATAAATCAGTTTCTTACCTTTGAAACCGAAAAGCTTTCCAAGAGTAGGGGAGTAGTTGTTGATTCTAAGTATATTGTAGAGAAATACGGTCTTGATCCGGTGCGATTCTATGTTTGTTCTATTATGCCTGAGTATGCCGATACATCGTTCAGTTGGGAGGATTTCGCGGCGAAACACAATAATATATTAATTGGTACGTTCGGCAACTTTATTAATCGGACATTAACATTGGCGAAGGGAATGACGGTACAACCTGAATGGTTAGAGAGTGAGGTGGTGTCTGAGACAAAGCGATATCTTGAAAATGCAAGACAAGCGCTTATAGGAACGGAATTCAAAAACTATGCGGAGACGGTAGTTGCGCTTGCTGATTTCGGCAACAAGTATTTGAGCCGCACACAGCCGTGGACGTTAAAAGATGATAAGGATGCGCTCGCAAAGGCCATCATAAACGCGTTGTTCGTTATTGCCGCATTGCTTCTAATAAGTAAGCCACTATTAGTAGAGACGAATGAAAAACTGCAGAAATTGCTCGGTATTGATTTTGAAACATGGGAAGAAGACGCCGTTAGCCAGATAAAAAAAGCATTGCCGAACATTAAGATTACAGACCCACAACCCTTATTTACTAAAATTGACGAATCCGTTATTGAAGAGGAGAGAAAAAATGCGGATATAGTTTAGTGGTAGAATGGTAGCTTCCCAAGCTACAGACCAGGGTTCGATTCCCTGTATCCGCACAGAAACAAGACCGGCAGTTGCTGGTCTTGATTTTTCTTGCTTATTGACGGAATAAGAAAAATACCTCACGCTCTAAGATAGAACTATAACAATTAAAAAAGGAGTCATGGAATGGGAGGACTATTTAGAGACGAGACAAAGAAGGATGTTGCGCAAAACCATAAGCTCGGGAAGCTTGACCCCGCCTTTTCTATAGTCATTGGAGTGTTTGTTTTTTTGTTCACAAAAAGCATTGGGATAAGCGGAGCAGTTTGTCTTTTGGTTTTCGCTGCAGACCTCCAACAGTATCAGGGCGCAATACTGTTCGTCGATAAGAGTATTTGTATTAAAGCGTGTCTTTTGATAAGTATTATTATTTTTGTTCTTTCACTCATCGGCGTCATTCCATAATAAAAAAGCACCAATAATTATATGGTGCTTTTTCTTTTAGTGAGTGTTCTCAAGCACTGTGTACAGACAAGCGCGGATTTGCCAGAATCAGGTAGTCGGGTGCGCTGTAGATTCGCTTTCTTTTTACTCCAGTTGGTCGGATTATACTTTCCTCGGAGTTTTTTTCTGGTGCCTCCCATCTTATATGATTTGTCGCAAAGTTCGCACTTTCTCATAGCGGTTGTAGCATACACGCTCCCTGCTTAGGCGTCAATAGGTTTAGATGCCATGTTTAGTACTATGGATTCGGGCTATAGTATGGGGCAGGTAGAATGTAGTATGCAGAAACCGCTTTCCCCATACTACTAACTACATACTACATATCCCTAACCGAGTATCGCTTCCTTATATGTCCTTGTGTTGAAGTTGAGTTCGTAATGCTTAATTTCGTCGCCGGTATCTACTTGAAGAATAGTCGTTGTTTGGGATGATTGGAGTTTGAATATAATTTCTCCTTCTACTGCGCTCTGCGGCGGCATTGAAGCAAACTCTCCTCGTATCTTAAGGGGTTTTTGGTTGGAGCTTCCGGGACTGAGTAACTCAAAAAAGTTCCCGGGGTCAAATGCGCTGTACGAAGTTGCCCTGTTGGTAAAAACCTTAATATGAAGCGTTACAATTCCTTCCGCCTCCTTTGTTACTTTCTCAACCGATACAATAAGAAGCGTTGTGGGTGAAAGGAGCGGGCTTGATTCGGTTTGGAAAAGTATGGCTGTTGGAACAACAATCCCATCGCTCTTTTCGTCAGAGGACGGAGGAAGAGGCGCGCTTTCATCACCATTTACGGAAGGCATAACGGTCTCCGGCGCTTCACGGAGTTCATTGGAAAGCAGTTCAAGATTTAGCTCTACATTACTTACCGCCTGCCTCACGTTTTGGAGATTATTAAGCAACAAATAGAAGCCGCCGACGAGAACAATGATAAGAAGCAAGAGAATAAAGTCGGTGGGTTTTTTTTGTTTCATTACTTTGTTAGTATATCACTACTGCAAAATAATTGATATGATGTAACAGATGGAGCTTATTATTTTTCAAATTGTCATACTGCTTTTTTCAGTTGTGATTCACGAAGTTTCGCACGGTTTTGTCGCGGAATATTTAGGTGACCCGACTGCCAGGATAGCAGGGAGATTAACGCTGAATCCGATAAAACACTTAGACCCTTTCGGCTCTTTTTTACTGCCTGTTTTACTCATTATTTCCCACTCACCGATTGTGCTGGGATGGGCAAAGCCGGTTCCTTATAATCCGAGCCGTTTGGTTAAAGATTATAAATACGGGCCGCTCAAGGTTGCGCTTGCCGGTCCGGCCGCCAATCTGTTGATTGCTCTCGTGTTTGGTCTTCTTTTGAGATTCACTTACCACATATCCGTTCCGTTCGCAGGCCTGCTGGGTATTGTTGTGTTTTTAAACATTCTGCTCGCGATTTTTAATTTAATGCCAATTCCGCCTCTTGACGGTTCAAAAATACTTACCGTTCTGCTTCCTCCGAAATATTCTCTCTATGTTCAGCGGGTTGGTTCAATCGGTATCTTCTTTATCTTGTTGTTTCTTCTGTACCTCGGAGGTTTTAGTTTTATTTTCGGTTTAACATCATTACTTTTTGAGATGCTATCGGGTCCGGAGGCACTTCGAGTGTTTATTAGTTTTATAAGCGGAGGAGTTTGATCCCGTAAAGCCACGATGCAGCTTTACGAGGTTTGACAAAAAAGCATTTTTTGCCTTAAACTCAAGACACTATGCCTACGGTAAACCAACTTGTAAAAAAGGGAAGGAAGAAAACGTTGAAAAAGCCGAAGACCCCGGCACTGGACTACTACTTCAATTCATTGAAGAATAGGCCGGTTAAGTCATCCTCGCCGTTCAAGCGAGGGGTTTGTCTGAAAGTATTTACAACTACCCCCAAAAAACCAAACTCGGCATTAAGAAAAGTGGCGCGAGTGCGGCTCACGAACGGATTAGAAGTAACCGCTTACATTCCAGGAGAAGGACATAATCTTCAGGAGCATTCGGTCGTGTTATTGCGCGGCGGCAGAGTTAAAGATCTGCCGGGCGTGCGTTACCATATTGTAAGAGGCGTGCTTGATTCGGGTAGTGTAGAGGGACGAAAGCAGAAGCGGTCTAAGTACGGCACCAAACAGTCAAAAGTAGAAGCATAAAATATGAGAAGAAAAGGTTACTACAAGAAAAAAGAGCGTACGCCTGACTATAAACATAACAGAACTGACATGGGTTTATTCATTAACTATCTGATGCAGGATGGCAAGAAGTCAGTTGCCGAGCGGGTTTTTTATAATACGCTTGACGAAGTACATAAAACAACAAAGGAGGATTCGGCGGCGGTTTTTGAACGGGCGCTGCAAAATGTTTTACCGATGCTTGAAGTCATATCGCGCCGCATAGGCGGCGCAAACTATCAGATTCCGAGAGAAGTGCGGCCCGAAAGAAAGTTTTTTTTAGCATCAAAGTGGATAATTAGGGCGGCAAAGAAAAAAAGAGGACAGCCAATGTATAAGCGATTGGCGAGTGAACTTATTGCCGCTTCAAAAAACGAAGGAGAAGCAGTCAAGAAGAAACAGGACACGCACCGCATGGCGGAAGCAAACCGAGCATTCGCGAGTTTCCTGAGAAGGTAGAGGACTTGGTTAAAAATTTTACCCAGCGCCTTTGGCGCTTCGCAAAAAGGCGCTGGATGCTCAAATCTATGATAAAATTAACTTCGTTTACAACTCGTAAATTTTAATATATTTGGCACATGCCCAGACAATACCCAATAGAAAAAGTACGAGATATAGGTATTATTGCCCATATTGATGCTGGCAAAACCACAGTAACCGAGCGTATCCTTTTTTATACCGGCATTTCTCACAAAATAGGTGAAGTGCACGAGGGAGCCGCCATTATGGACTGGATGGAACAAGAAAAAGAACGAGGCATCACAATCACTTCCGCGGTAACAACCTGTTTTTGGACCCCTTCATATCACCGACGAGAGATATCGGAGGATGAGCTGAAAGAGTTGAAGAATAAGCACGAGCATCGTGTGAATATTATTGATACGCCTGGCCATATTGATTTTACCGTTGAGGTGAAGCGTTCGCTTCGCGTGCTTGACGGCGCTGTGGTGGTTTTTGACGGCGTTGCCGGCGTGGAGCCGCAGTCCGAAACAAACTGGCATTATGCAGACGAGTATCGCGTACCGCGTATCTGTTTTATTAACAAACTGGACCGAATAGGCGCAAACTTTGAAAAAGACATACTGTCCATTAAGGAAAGATTGACGCCGAAGGCAGTATCGCTTCAACTTCCGATTGGCACAGAGGGCAATTTTGAAGGTGTTGTGGATTTATTTACCGAGCAGGCATTTCGGTTTGAGGGCGATTTGGGAGAGAATGTGGTTATTGGCAAGGTGCCTGACAATATGAAAGATGTGGTAAAAGAATGGCGGCATAAACTTGTGGAAAAAATTGCTGAGACTGACGAAAAGCTTCTTGAGAAATATTTGGGAGGAGAAGAGCTTAGTATTGAAGAACTAAAGAAAGCATTGCGCAAAGCAACAATTAATCTTGAGCTAATTCCCGTACTTTGCGGTTCGGCACTTAAGAACAAAGGCGTGCAATTACTCCTTGATGCCGTTGTTGACTATCTTCCTGCGCCGTCTGATCTCCCCCCTGTAAAAGGCCTGCATCCGAAAACTCATGAAGAAGAGGAAAGAAAACCGGACGATAATGAACCGGTTGCCGCTTTGGCGTTCAAAATTGCATCTGACCCGCATGTTGGCACGCTCACTTTTTTCAGATTGTACTCAGGAACTTTGAAACGTGGTAGTTACGTGCTTAATACAACTCAAGACACGCAGGAGAGAGTTGGGCGAATTCTCCGTATGCACGCAAATCATCGCGAGGAAGTTGACGAGATTTACGCCGGTGATCTGGGCGCTATTATTGGACTAAAGAATACTACAACGGGCGACACATTTACGGACATTCAGCGTCCGCTTATACTTGAAACCATTATGTTTCCGGAACCGGTTATATCAGTGCGGATTGAGCCAAAAACTAAAGCAGACCAGGAAAAAATGGGAGTGGCATTGAGAAAACTTGGTCAGGAAGACCCAACGTTTAAGGTTGGCACTGACCATGATACCGGAGAAACGATTATTTCAGGTATGGGGGAACTTCATCTTGAAATCATAATTGACAGATTGAAACGCGAGTTTAGCGTAGGCGCAGATATGGGGCGCCCGCAGGTCGCATATAAAGAAACAATTAAAAGAGAAGCTGAGGCAGAGGGTAAGTATATTCGCCAGTCGGGCGGTCGAGGACAGTACGGCCATGTGTTTATTAAAATTGAGCCGCTTGAACGAGCGGGCGGATTTGAGTTTGTTGACGCTATTAAAGGAGGCACGATTCCGAAAGAGTTTATTTCAGCAGTGGAGAAGGGCGCAAAGGAAGCAATGGAGAAAGGCCTGCTTGCCGGCTATCCAATAACAGACGTTAAGGTGACGCTTTATGACGGGTCATTTCATGATGTGGATTCTTCCGACATAGCGTTTAAAATAGCGGGCTCGATGGCATTCCAGGAAGCGGCAAAAAGAGGGGGACTTGTTCTTATAGAGCCGGTTATGAAGGTTCAGATTATTATCCCGTCGGAATTCTTGGGCGATGTGACCGGTGATGTTAACTCGAAACGAGGCAGAATTAATTCTACGGAAGAGCGGGAAAGGGTGAGAGTTATTGAAGCGTCCATCCCGCTCGCTGAGATGTTCGGTTATTCCACCACACTTCGTTCAATGACGCAGGGAAGGGGTTCGTTTAGTATGGAATTTTCACATTATGAGATTATTCCTGCTAACGTTGCTCAGGAGATAGTTGAGGGAAAGAAATAGCTTGTTGATTTTAGGCGCTACCATCGCTACACTGAATAGTGATATGCCAAGCGACGTAGAGCTCATTAAACAAAAGCTTGATATTGTTGATTTTTTGAAATCGCACGTTAATCTTTTGCCCGCCGGAAAGAATTTTAAAGGTTTATGCCCGTTTCATCAGGAGAAAAATCCTTCATTTATAGTATCTTCGGAAAGGCAGATGTGGTACTGTTTCGGGTGTAATTTGGGGGGTGATATTATCAAGTTCGTTATGCTCTACGAGAATTTGGAGTTTCCGGAGGCGCTCAGATTTCTTGCAGAAAAAGCGGGAATTGAAATTACTTCCGCCGGTCAGCGTGACCAGCGTCAGTTTACAGTTCTCTACGAACTCAACGAAGCTGCACAGCGATTTTTTGCCAATGAGCTTCGTAATAACGAGCGCGCTTTGGCATATCTTAAAGAAAGGGGGCTGAACAGTGATACAATAGAGGAGTTTGGATTGGGGTTTTCTCCGGGGGGAGATGTACTGACGGTTCACTTGCTTAACAAAGGACATCAGCCGGAAGATATAGTCAGAGCAGGGCTTATGTACAAGTATAAGGGCTTGTATCGTGACCGTTTTGGACAACGCATAGTTTTCCCTATTGTGAACGATATTGGAAAAGTTGTTGGTTTCACGGGGCGCATTTTTGATTCGCCGGCCGGCGGAGAAAATGATGAGGTCCCAAAGTACGTTAACAGCCCCGAGACGCCCGTTTTCAATAAATCAAAAATTCTCTATGGCCTACACAAGAGTAAACCGGCGATTGTAAAATCAAAAACAGCATTTTTAGTTGAGGGGCAGATGGATGTACTTATGGCTTGGCAGACGGGGATACGAAATGTGATTGCCATTTCTGGAACCGGACTGACCGCCCATCATTTGACAAAGTTGCGGCGATTTGCCGATACGGTCGTGGTTAGTTTTGACAATGACGAATCAGGTCTCAAAGCATTGGAGCGAAGCTTGGATATTTTTAGCTCGTTTGACTTTCATATCAAAGCGGCAAGTTTGGGGGCATTTAAAGACCCGGCAGAAGCATGTGTTGCAGAGCCGGATATGCTTAAAAAGGCGATACTGGACGCCAAGCCGGTTCTAATATATCTTTTTGAAACATACTTTGCCGGCGAGGGCGCGACTGATATTGCCGTTCAAAAAAAAATCGTTCGCCGGCTCTTGCAAAAAATAAAGAATCTTACGAGCTCTGTTGAGCAAAATATGTGGCTTAAAGAACTTGCGCGTTACTCCGGAGTTTCCGAGGCGGCTTTGACCGTAGAGCTGGAGGAGATGGATGATGAACGCCGCCGCATTCTGTCAGATGAAAGCGAAACAAACGAGCGGTTATCGCCGCAGGAACGTATTGATATTATTGCCCGCCGCATTCTTATTATTTCGCTTGCGGTTGAAGAGTTTCGTTCCGTGATTGAAGATAATCTTGAGTTATTTCCTGAATCGTATCAAGAGATGATTGTTGGCTCAGGAAACAACGACACCGCTTTTTTGGAGCTTGAATCAAGTTATGCGGTAGACGGAGTTGATGCCGAGTTTTTGAAAAAAGAATTTACTGAACTGATGCGGCAGCTGCAGATAGAGGCGCTGAAAAGAAAACAAGCGAAACTAAAAAAGAAAATAAAATTGTTCGGGGAAGATGAACAGCATGCATTTGATTTGGCGCGGGAATTTCATAATACTGCGAGTCAGATTGATAAATTAAAAAAACAGGCGTAAAAGAGTTATCTTAATTTATAAACAGTAAATACATGAAGAGAAGCAACGTGAAGAAAACCGTGAGAAAAGCAAAAAAGACAACTCCAAAGAAAACAGAGCATACGAAGCGTACGCGAGTAACCGCCAAGAAAAAACAAGAACAGCTTGAAATGTACAGAGACCTGTTGGGAGAGTTGATACAGCGCGGCCGGAGCAGGGGATTTATAACAGACACTGAGGTCATTGATTATTTTCCGCGCATAGAACAGCATCTGCCGTTTTTGGAAGAAGTTTATGGGGGGCTGGAAAAAGAAGGTATTAAGGTACTTCAATCGTCTCCTTTAATTACGGATTCCCGTGAGGAGATTAGTTTAGAGGAGCTTAAAAAAGCAACACATGTTGATAGGGATGTGCCTGACGTGGTGCAGATGTACTTGAAAGAGATAGGAAGAACCTCTCTCTTAACGTCAAAAGAAGAGAAGGAGCTGGCAAAACGTATTGAACAAGGAGATGAAGAAGCAAGAAAGAAACTTATTCAGGCAAATCTGAGGTTGGTAGTGTCTATTGCAAAACGATACGTTAACAGAAGCCCTCATCTGAATATTCTTGATCTAATACAGGAAGGCAATATAGGGCTTACGCGCGCGGTTGAAAAGTTTGATTATCGGAAAGGATTTAAGTTTTCCACCTATGCGACGTGGTGGATTCGCCAGGCAGTTACAAGAGCACTTGCCGATTTCTCGCGGACGATTCGCATTCCAGTGCATATGGTGGAGACGATTACAAAATATATACAGAAAAAACGTCAGTTAATGCAGGAACTGGGAAGGGAACCATTGCCGGAGGAGATTGCAATAGAGATGGGTATGAGCGTGGATAAGGTACGGTATATCCAGAGGATTTCCCAAGAAGTGATTTCACTTGAACGTCCTATTGGCGGTGATGATGATGACTCAACACTTTCCGATTTGATTAAAGACGAACAGACGCTTTCGCCTGACCAGCTTGCAAACATTGCCCTGCTCAAAGAACAGATTATGGATATCCTCACCGATCTGACGCCGCGGGAACAGAAAATCTTGTCAATGCGGTTCGGGCTGGAAGATAATATTACCCATACGCTTGAAGAAGTGGGAAAGGTATTTGGCGTAACCCGCGAGCGTATTCGTCAGATTGAGGCAAAATCACTTGAGAGAATACGAGAACACAAGAAAGTGAAGAAGCTGGAAGGATACTAGTGGGCTGCAAGAACAATTTCTTTCTTCAGAAATCTCCGCTTCAGACACCTGCTATTCGTCGAAGCCAAAACGCTTCACGGAAAATCGAGAACTCGCTTTGCTCAGACACCTCAATTTTCCTACGTTTTGGTTTCTCACTCATACAGGTATACCTTCGCTCCGACACACTGAGAGAAAAAAACTGTTCTTGCGCTTGAGTTGGGAAAAAAAGGTGAGAAAATAAAAAAGCCCCTCGGTGTAAGACCGAGGGGCGTATTGTTATGTTATCCGCGCCGGTGTCAGGC
>SDBS01006051.1_pt1 | contig 11780 bp, 10 predicted proteins | sample 2277091 | NCBI WGS metagenome assembly SDBS01 (sample SAMN10404972, study PRJNA504765) | marine sediment metagenome | isolation source: marine sediment core GS10_PC15, 163 cmbsf | place: Arctic Ocean: Southern Knipovich Ridge | collected 2010 | reverse complement strand
GCTCTTGATCATATACGGAAATGTAAAGAGGCGGGATTAGTACATATGCTTGGAAGAAATAGATTAGACAAACAATGGTTAGGAGTAAAACCGGGAGATAAACTATTGACTATTTGTAATTGTGATCCTTGTTGTTGTTTATGGCGAATCGCGCCAATTTTAGCTACTAAAATTGGTTCAAAAATTCAAAAAATGCCTGGTTTAAAAATTAAAGTTACAGATAAATGTATAGGATGCGGTACATGTACTAAAGGAATTTGTTTTGTCGATGCAATTCAATTAATTGAAAATCATGCTCAAATTAGCAAGGAATGTCGTGGTTGTGGAAGATGTGTGGAAATTTGCCCTCAAAATGCTATTGAAATTTCAATTAATGATACAGATTATGTGACAAAGTCGATAAAAAAAATTGAAAAACTTATTGATGTCACATAATAATTCACAACAGCTTATTTATGAATTCAATACTTTCACGGAGGGCTCTGCCTGTGACTATTTCTATAATCATTAATTCATTATATTTGTATTTTTTAACCAAATTTAGAAATTTTAGAAAATCAACTTTTCCAGTGCCTAATGGGGGGTGCATATCTTTTTCATCATTTGTAATATCAGCTAAATGAATATTTCTTACGTATTTATGAAATTTTTCCCAGTATGATTCAAAATTCATATCGCACTCCCAAGCATGCGCAGAGTCAAATGTTAAGAAGATATCATCTCGATTTAAATTTGATAAGAACTCTTCTATTTCAATTTCATCTCCTAACATGTACGTCTCTTTAGTCATGTTTTCTATGCATATGCTAACATCTAAATTAGCTGTAGCATCCAATAATTCATTAACCGCCTTAATTAATTGTTTCCTATTATATTCTCTGATTGAACTTATTAAATAATGGCCATTCCCGGGATGAACAGTTAAAATTTTTGCACCTATTTCTTCACATATTTCAGCGGCCTCTATAAATGATTTAACTGATGCTCTAGAAATATTAATATTATAAGAACACATAGATACATCTGTTAATGTTGCATGTATTTGCTTAGTTATTGACGAGTAGGAATTGCAAAGATCTACAAATCTTTTTTTATTTTCACTCGTATATATAGCTGGAGGCTCTAACATTACTTCAACATATTCAACATTGTTTTTTTCTGCAAACTTAAAAGCTGCTTCTGTTGAAGTGATTAACAATTCATTTGTAGACTTGTATTTTCCACGAAGCGCCTTATCTACAAGATGACCAAAAGAACTTATACCTAACTTCATAATTTTTACCCTAATATCTTATTAAAATTGTATAATCATAATAAATTAAAAAAAAAATGGATTTTTTTATTTCATCTTATCAGTCCCCAATAATTAGGATATTTTTTGAGGTTGTTTATTTTAGTGCGTAATTTTAATGCTGAAACTGCTTGAACAGCCTCTTTAATGCTATGGAAGACTGGTATGTTTGCAATTTCTAATGATTCAATTATTAAAGAATATTTTTCTACATAGGGGAGAAAGGTAATAAGAGGTTTTCTTTTATTAGAAACAATATTTGCAATTCTTCTTCCGATTTGAAACGAGATATTAGGGGGATAAGGAAGTAAAAGTAATATTATGCACTCAATCCTCTCAATATCAGATAAATAGCGAATAATATTTTCAATATCCATATCTAGGACTGAGCCTGTTAAATCTATTGGATTATTTAAGGTTCCTATTTCACGAGCAACAGGATTTAGGAGATCAGCCATTTCACTCTTTTCCTGTTCCGAGAATTTTACGGGGTTTAAACCATATTTATTGAGCATATCGGAGCACAGTACTCCATGCCCACCTGAAACTGATAATATCGCAACGTTTCCAAATTGGATCGTGTTTTCACCGAAAGGTTTCTTACGTTGAGAGAGAACGTCATATACCTTTAAATACGTGAGCAATTCTCGTTCAGAGTGAGGATGTATAATATAATATTGTTTTAATGCAGATGAAAGGATTTTGTAGTTACTACCTAAACTTGCGGTATGAGATTGAGTTGCTAGTCTCCCGTGTTCAGTTATTCCCCCAAAATAGGTGATTATTGTATCTTCTGATTCTTTTGCTAGTTGTAAAAATTGTCGAGCTTTATTATCCTTGAATCCTTCAAGATAAAACGCAATGTTCGACGTTTCAGGATCAATTTTACTAAAATATTCCAAGAGCATAGTTTCATCAACCACTGCTCGATTTCCAATAGAAACTGCTGTCGATACGCCAATATTACGCTCTTTAAATTTTACAAAAAATTGGTCAATCAGTACCCCTCCACTCTGACTAATCAAGGCAACTGATCCTTTTGGAGGTCTTGTTAGGCGTTCCGTTGGTAAAAATATAGTGTCTATTAAAGGAGGAGCATATACACCAATACAATTAGGTCCAAGAACAGCAATATCATTATCGAAAGCTACTTTTTCAAGTCTTTTCTGTCGTGCTATACCTTTCCCACCAATTTCTGCAAAACCTCCACCAATGATAATGCATGCGGGTATTTTTAAATCAGCACATTCTTGTATATATTCTAATGTATCATCTGCTCCAACGGCAATAACAAGTACATCTGGAATTTCGGGCAACTCATCTAGACTATGATATAATTCAATACCTTCAAGTTCTCCTGCTTCAGGATGAATACCATAAACTTTGACATTTAACTCGAACTCATTTTTTAATAAAATTATTCTCCCTGGACTTAGAAGATTACGCTTTGAAATTCCCACTACTGCCATTGATCTTGGCTTAAACAGTTTCTCTAAATCCATTTTAAATTAGATAAAATTTACTTTTTCTTCATTTTTTTTAGATTTAATATTCCACATCGTATTTTGTCTAAAATTTCTTCAATCTCTTCTTTTTTTACTATTAACGGAGGCATAATAATATGAGTATCCTTTTTATTTCCACAATAATTAAGAAGAACACCTTCTTTTACTATTGTCAACATACTTAATTGGCTATCCTCTTCTTTATAAAACTCAACACCCCACATTAATCCTCTCCCCCTTACTTCCTTAATTAAATCAGAATTATCCTCTGCTATTTCCTCTAAACCTTTACCAAATAATTTTCCCATATCTTTAACATGAACTAAGAACTTTGGATCAGATTGGATATCCAACATTTCACACGCTACTGCACAGCCCAAATCTGAGCCGCCTGTTGTAGAAATATGAATAAAAGGATCCTCCTTGAAGACAGCTTTTTCTATAAAAGGTTTGTAACTGCATGTAGATAAAGGATATACTCCTGAACTCATACCCTTACCTAATACCATGAAATCAGGAACCACTTTTTCATTAGGATACATACCACCATAAATCGCCCAAAAATGCCCTGTGCGCCCTAATCCTGCTTGGACCTCATCAATAATCATCATAGTTCCTCTCTCATCACATATCTCCCTAACTTCTGCAAAATAGCCCTCTGGTGCTATCAATACCCCAGCGGTTGCCGGTATTGTTTCTAAAATAACACAGGAAACATTATCATCAATAGCTTTTCTCACCGCATCTGCATCTCCAAAAGGAACTTGTTTAAAATTGGGATTATCCCATAAAAAAGTCTTTTTAAAGTCTGGATCTCCTGTAAGAAGAGCAAAACCTGTATGTCCATGGTAGCCTCCGATGGCTGAAATACAACCACTTTTTTTTGTGTAAGCTCTTGAAAATTTAATGGCTGTGTCTATTGCTTCCCCTCCACTAACTCCAAATGTAGTTTTCGAGATATCACCAGGCATCAACTCCGCTAATTTCTTACCTAATTTTGCGCGCCATTCAGAAAGAAGCATGTGATCTCCCAAGTCTAATCCTCCATCTAAAGCATCTTTTAAAAATTGGACAATTCTAGGATTGTGATGCCCCAAATTAAAAACACCACCACTTGATCGGCAATTAATTATTTCCAGCGGGGGCTCATTTGGTTTTGCTCCGGATAAAGTTTTGAATCTTATCCCATTTCTTTCCCCGGGTATAACCGCCAACCCAAATCTTTTAAAAATACGTACCTTAGGACCATTAACATGTTTCTGATAAAGTTTAAGTAATTCTTTTTGTGATAGAGTCCCTATAAACTTCTTCTTTAAATTGAGTTCCATAATTTTATTATTAAGTAAGAGACTATATTAAAATTTTCAATAATTCATTTAAATTATATTTTAATGAAAAATATGACTTAAACTAATAAAAATAAAAAAAGAATAAAAAAAAATTAAAACTCGTAGCCACACTTTTTACATACATTCTTCTTGGCGTACATCGGAATATGTCCGACATAGCTTAAGACTTTCTTCTTATCTTCAACAGTTTTTATGTTGGATCCGACAGCTCCACACATAGGACATGTTGTTCTTTCTTCAGAAGCTGTAAATCCACGATCAGCGCCTATTTCAGGAGGTTTAAGTTCACTCAACTCAGTTTCTACTTCTTCAAATTGCGCTTTTTGAGAATTTAATTGCTTATCTTTTTCCAGAAGTAAATTATTAAGTTCCTCAAGTTGAGAATCTTTTTCTGATATTGAACTAGTTAATTCATTAATTTTCCCTTTTAATTCAGCTACTTGTGAGTTTAAACTAGTAAGTTCAGATTCACTTCCAGAAGATTTATTCTCTAACTCGGCTTTTAAACTATTTATTTCTCCGTCTTTTGATTCTTGTTCAGCTTTTATTTTAGCAATTTCATCGTCTTTAGCAGAAAGTGAAGCATTTGCCTCATTTAACTTTCCTTCCATTTCAGAAACTTTACCCTTTGTTACATCTAATTCGGAGGATAAACTATCCGATAAACCTGATAATTTACTTTCAAATTCGCTTATTTTCGAGTTTAACTCACCAATTGTTCCATCTTTTTCTTGAATTGATGAATTAGCTTCACTAAGTTCAGAGGATGTAGACTCAAGAGTAGCTTTAGTTCCATTAAGTTCAGATGTAGTTGAATCAAGGTTAGATTTAACACTAGCAAGCTCTGATGAACTTGAATCAGCGAGAGATTTTGCGTCATCCAATTCTACAGCAATCGATGCTAATGATCCCTTAGTTTGTGTTATTTCAGATTTGGTTTCAGATAATTGTTTTTCTAAGTCATTAACTTTCGCGCGCAGATCTAATAAGACTCTACCCCCAATAGCTTGCTTTTTCTCGGGCTTTTCTTCCGCTTTGGCCCAATCTATGCTCAGTTTTCATTCACCTTTTATATTTTAAAGCATACCTTTACTATCTGGTATGAATTTATTTGGTTTTTACAATTTTAAATAATTTATTTTATAATAATATTTATATAATAGAAATTTAGTTTTTTAACTGTTTTTTATTTAAGATATTAATTTCTTTTTCTTAAAATGTGAAGAAATCACGTATTAAAATATTAAATATTTAACTTATCAAATTAATCAATATATATTTATTCTTTTGTGATATATATTATAAACAGATTGATACTAAATTGAGTGAACTAAAGTGGATGAAGAACTCGAATCCAAGTTTGATGTTGAATATATATCAACCTCTGGAGTTTTTAAGACGTCGTTTACCCTAATAATTTTAGTTCAACTGTTTTTGGGTGGTATTATTTTAATTATAGCAAATTTTTGGTTTTTAAATTCACTTTATTTTCTTCTGACAGGAAATGAATTTTACGTCTTTAATATAAAAGCAGAATGGTATTTTTGGCTGTTAGTCCCACTAAATATTTATGGTAATTTATTTTTGTTCACTTTTTCAATCATTATTATTTCTGGAGGAATTTTCAAAATTTTAAATAAATTGCATCCACCTCGGGAAGGAGTATTTGAAAGAGGGAGTAAAGATTGGAAATATATGCATCGTAGATTCTGGACAGCATATTTTCCAATTTGGTTAGCAAGAGCGTTACCTTTACCTTGGATGGATATTATATGCTATCGAATATTTGGTGTTCATATTGGAAAAAATGTGGTAGCATATGAAGGTTATATAGATCCTGAATTTGTAGAAATCGGAGATTTTACAATGACTTCTCTAAATATCTGTATATTTTCGCATTTAATTTACCATGATAAAGTTATTATTAAAAAAGTAAAGATCGGAGAAGCCTGTGTAGTAGGGCCTCAGACTATTGTGTCTCCAGGAACTATTATGCAGGATGGTGCCGTTTTAGGTGCGAATAGTTATACTTGGATTGGTCAGGAGCTAGAAGGTGGCTTAATTCATGTCGGTACCCCCGTTAGCATAAGTTTTCCTGTACAAACATTAGAAGAGTCTGTGGAAAAGGCTGAAACAATTATTAAAAAGGATATTGTTAATGGAAATGGTGAGGAGGTTAAGTAAATGTTTCAGCCAGCAAGTTTAAAGGGAGATTCACCAACCCCCATTGATGAGAGGCTTCGCAACAGATATTTATTTCTCTATATTGTAATTATTATTCTGAGTTTTATACCCTGCTCGTTATTTGAATATTGGTATTTCATAAAATTTTGGAGATCGGATTTTTATTGGTTATTTTTTCTTCTTCTTCCATTTAATATTCTAATATTAATATATATACTCCAATTCAGTTCTATTATCTTTTCATTACTATTTTTATCAATAGTTAAACTGCTACATAAACCAAAGGAGGGAATTTTTAAACGAGATATTAGCGATAAAGATTATTTGTACTGGAATTTAAGGAATCTTATAAAAAAATGGCCGTTATTTATCCTTGGTTCAAATCCCTTTCCATGGTTTAAAAATAGGTTTGTTTTAAGATTCTTTGGTGTAAAAATTGGGAAAAAATCTATATGTGACAATAGTTGGATCTCTTCAGAATTTGTTTCTATTGGTAAAAATGTGATTATAGGGATGAATAGCACTATTCTAAGTTTTGGAATAGAACAAGATTCATTCTTCATTAAAAAAATCATCATAGACGATAGTGTTTTAATTGGAGCAAAATGTGTTCTTCTACCGGGCACGATTATGAAAAAAGGTGCTAAATTATCAGCTCATTCATATACAAGTGTTGGAGATATTTTGGAAGAAGATACAGTTTATATGGGACATCCAGCTAAAGTAAAAAAATTATAATTGAAGCATGATTGTGAAGGAAAACATTAAGTCAAATGAAAAAACCACCCGTAATAAAAGAATAGTTATTATTTCAGATACACATATTACGCCTACAGGAGGAGGTTATAATGAAAAGGCATTTCGTAAAGGAATGGATAAAATTAATAAAATTAAAGATGTTACCCTTTTCCTTCATTTAGGAGATCTAACACAATCGGGTACATTATTAGAATATGAATGTGTACTGGATAATATGGAGAGATTTCAACCAATTTCTGAAGCACCCTTACTTTACCTCATTGGTAATCATGATGCTTTAAACGTTGGTTACCTATTATTTGAAGAATTTATAAGTGACAGGCACTTTGAATTTGAAGATGAGAGTTTATATGTAATTGGAGTTGATTCAACAAAACCAGACTTACCCGGAGGCATTATTCATCATAACACAATCGAAGCGGTTAAGAAGAGACTTAAGATGCCTGAAAGGAAAGATAAATTAAAAATTGTGTGTTTTCATCATCAACTTATCCCTATCCCAAATACAGGTAAAGAGCGTTCTGCGATTGATGATTCAGGAGATATGCTCAAGATGTTACTTGATAATAATGCTGATATAGTATTAAATGGCCATAGGCATATATCTAATTTATACAGAGTAAGCACCAGTAACAAAGATCTATATATATTTAATTCTGGTACGTTTTCATGTAATAAGACAAGATATCGTGAATTATTTACTTATTCTATTATTGATATTATGAATAGCAACCTAAATTTTAGGGTTTTCCCCATTTTAGAGCAAACTTCCACACGAGAGATTAATCGAAAAATTAATTATTATTCAACCCGAAATCTTAGCCAAGGGGAGAAGCCTTATTGTAAATTTCTTCAGGTATCGAATTCCTTAATTGAAGAGCAATCGAATAAGAGTGTTACGAATTTTGACAAAGCAATAGATTATATAAACAATATCTCAGATGTAGATTTAGTTGTTCATGCTGGAAATCTAACTAAAAATAGCTATAAAGAAGAATTTAGAATTGCTAAAGGAAAATTAAAAGAAATAAAATATCCATACATAGTTGTTCCGGGTTATACTGATTCCCATCCTGAAGCTAGGAAATACTGGCATCATTACATAGGTGATTTAGATCCGCTATATGAAAACTACAAGATTTATTTTAAAGGGATTAACTCAACAACTATTGATTCAAAAACAGGATTTATCGGTAGAAAAAAATTACGTAAATTTTTGGAAAAAGTTTTAAATTTTAGTCATAAAAAGATATTTGGAGTTTGCTGTTTTCATAGTTTAATTCCTACGCCATCGAGTGTTTGGAGAACTGAACTAATCGATAGTGGTGACGCCCTTTCTCAATTTTCACGTTCACAGATAGATCTTGTTCTAAATAACACGCCAAGTGTTTCTTTTAATCTTAAAATTGATAATACTGTGTTTTGCAGTGGGGGAGATCTTAGGGGAAAGCATTTTGAATCAAAAATAATTGAAATTAATATATATAGAGATGGATTATTTATAATAATTGAACACAATTTGGATACTGGTTTTAAAAGAGTTATTGGAAAATATAACATTAATATCTTAACTTAATTCAAATTGATTTCTTAGAATTAAATCAGAAATGAAGAACATGACCCATTTAGAATCCTATAATATAATAAAAGTAAATCCTTCACCTGAGATATGGCTAAAATCTAAGAAAGTAAAAATTAGATGGTTAAAAGCATTAATGAACAATATAAAGAATAGCTTAAAACATGCAAAAATTCCTTTTCATAAATATCAACTAAGTAAGGATTCAGCAAGAATCTTCTTTTTCTTTAATAGTGAAGATATTAAAAAAGCCTCAGAAGTTATAAAGAAAGCATTTGGTGTATACTCTTTTAGTCCGGTGTTAAGAACTTCAAATAAACTTAAAAATATTATTGAACGAACCATCGAGGTTGGAGAGGAGGTTTTAAAAACGAATGATACGTTTGCTCTTAGAGTAAAAAGGTCTGGATTTCATGATTATTCCTCCCAAGATGTTGCGATAAAAGTAGGGCAAGAAGTTATGGATAATTTTTCCCATTTAAACCTAAAAGTAAATTTATCCTCTCCTAAAAAAGAAATTCATATCGAGATTAGAGGTGAATTTTCTTATATTTTTACCGATTTAATATATACAAACTGGGGAGGTTTACCGAGTGAATATACAAGAAAGATTTTATGTAATGATACTGGGAGATTAAATGATTTACTTGCAGCATTTTTGTTGATGAGAAGAGGATGCGAATTATATCCAATATTTTTTGAAGTGTCAGAAACTGAAGGCTTATTAGAGAAAAGAATTCTTAATTGGAAAGAATTAGGTGAATATTCACTTCATTTGAACTTAAAAATAAGAAAAGTTAATATTGTGAAAATTTTAGAAAAAGTTAAACAAACATTAGTTTCCGATAAATATCTTTGTTCTATTTGTAGAATACTACGATTTGATATTTTATATGGACTATTAAATCAGTTAGATGTAAAAGAATTTAGCCTAATAAAGGCAATATCCGATGGTACTAGTTTGAACAATAATACTCTCTGTAATGATGAGGTTGATTTGAAATCAATTGCTCTAAATTATATGTTTTCTGAATATCCGATATTCACTCCTGTAATAGGGGTAAGTAGAAACAGAGGAGAGGATTTAATAAAAAAAATATCAAATAATATAGAAAAATTGGATTATTGTCAATTTAAGCCTCAGAACCAAGAGATAAATATTGAAGATATAAAGACACTTTACAAATCCTTAGATTTAGATTCGTTAATAAAAAAAAGTATAGATAATATTGAAGAGTATAGTCTATTTTAATTTATTCTTACAAGGAACATGAATTTATTTAAATGATCGAGATTAAAAATGATAAATATCATTATGTAATAAAATGAAATAATTATTTATTATTAATCAAATTAAAAGGAGTCAGAATTCAGAATGGTTCGCAAAATCGCTTTTCTTGGACTTGATAATGCCGGAAAGACCAGTATAATCTCTGCGATTACAAGAAGATTTGGATTTGAGGAAGAAGTCTCAAAATTATCCCCAACCAGAAAAATTTCACGAGAAACATTTAAATTTTTGGGGATAGAATTTGTTAGAATGGACTTTGGAGGTCAAGTACAATATAGAGAGGATTATTTAAAAACACCAGGTAAATTTTTAGGAGGGACCGACTTAATATTTTATGTTATTGATGCTCAAGATTATGATCGTTATATCGAGTCCATTGACTATTTAGAGGAGATTTTATTATATTTCAAGGAAGGACAATCATATCCTCCAATCGCAATATTATTTCATAAATTTGATCCAGTATTAGTTAAGGACAGAGAGTTAAATCAAAAAACACTAACGCTCAAACAAGCACTAACTAAATTTTCACATGCTTTTGATATATTTTTCTTCGAGACTAGTATCTATGATATAAAATCAGTTATGGATTGTTTTTCGAGCGGCTTGTCTTTATTGTTTGATCAAATGGAAATGGTTTCTCATCTTTTTGCTGAGATAAGTAATAATTATAATGCAATAATGATTTCCCTTTTTGATTCAAGAGGGATAACGATTGGAGAATTTAATCGACCACATCTTCAACTACAAGAGAAATTAAAGATATATGATCTTTATTTAAACGTTCAAAAAAGAATTATTGCTGAAAATAGAAATTTATATGAATTTTCAGATAAATTTGATGATGGTTCAAGATTCAGCGGTTTAGTTGAGGTTTTAAATTTTGGTAAGTTAGAATTTTATTTACTATTTATTGTAGAGGAAGACCCAGAAAATCTAGAAAAAACTGTTAACCTTTTAGATAAGATTGAATCTGCTATACCACAAATAGAAAATTTAATCTTACAGATTATCCAATAATTGCTTTTATTAGCATATTAGCAGTATTTTTGTTTTAATTTCATTTTAAAAGCGCAGATGGAGGGACTTGAACCCCCGAACGCTTACGCGCACCGGCTTTCTCTAGTATTATTATACATTCGAAGCCGGCGTCTTACCAGCTAGGCTACATCTGCATAGTATGAATTTATAAATTAGTTTAAAGACAACTATTTTCTTATTAAACTTAATACATTCTTATTAAACTTAATACATGAAAAATATAAATTTCTTTTTAATTTCTCTGAAGAAATTAATCGAATAAAGAGTTTGTTTATTCAGAAGTAGGTACATAAATTTTCAATTTTAAGGAAGGATCTAAAAGTTTTATCAATCCTTCTTCTTCGTACTGCTTTAATAACAACTTCACTGTAGATACTCGTACATCATATTTTACTGCGATATCTGTTGCGGTAATTGTCTTTTTCTTTAAGGAACTTTCTCTTATTTCTTTTTCAAGAGCTTTTGGAATAAAAGCATCTCTTTCAACAATGGAAATTTGCTTAGTTCTTCCGTATTTTCTTCTTAAATTAAGTGTTGCTTTTCTCACATGTATCTTTTCTTTCTTTTCTTCTTTCTCTGACATCCTTGATCACAAATTATAATTAAAATACTAAATCTTTAAAGCAGATTAAATTATTGAAATTAATGAAATTTAATAAAATTTGTGTTTCATTAAAGAATGCCCTCTTGAATATTCTGTGGATATGAATAGTGATTTCAATTTTGAGATAAAAAGGAAACGACCAGAAGAAATATATGAAAAAGTCTCAGATTATTTCAG
>SDBS01006050.1_pt1 | contig 11781 bp, 9 predicted proteins | sample 2277091 | NCBI WGS metagenome assembly SDBS01 (sample SAMN10404972, study PRJNA504765) | marine sediment metagenome | isolation source: marine sediment core GS10_PC15, 163 cmbsf | place: Arctic Ocean: Southern Knipovich Ridge | collected 2010 | reverse complement strand
CTTAATGTATGATTTGCACCGAAAAATAGGGGATTCGACAGATATTATGCTATACGAAAGATACACAGACAAGAATGCTTGGGAAGTGGCTCATTGCTCAACGCCTTACTTCAAAACACTAATTGACACTTTGTCACAATACATAGAGGGCGAGCCTGAAGTGATGGAATATGAAGTAGTTGAAGTTCTCTAAGGCGCCGTTGTCTTGAAAGTTCTCAATTTGATATACTGGTAGGCTAGCTTTATAAAAGTAAAACAATAATCGATATATTAAAGGGGGGCACTAAATGCGTAGACTAGCTGGTAAGGTAACAATCATAACAGGTTCAGGGTCGGGAATGGGTGAAGCCACTGCGTTGCTATTTGCCAAAGAGGGTGCGAAAGTCATTGTTGCCGAGATAGTTGAACAAGCTGGACTAGCAACGGTTCAAGCAATCGAAGATGGTGGTGGTGATGCCATATTTGTTAAGACTGATGTATCTAAAAGGGAAGACGTAGAAGCAATTGTTAAAGCGGCTGTAGAGAAATATGGTAAATTAGATATTCTAGTGAATTGCGCAGGTATCGCCTTGGACGAGGTTTCCACCACAGAATGTACTGAGGAATTTTTCAATAGGATTATTGCTACCAATCTCAATGGTGTTTGGCTTGGTATGAAATACGCTATTCCAGAGATGATGAAAACAGGTGGAGGGGCAATTATAAACTTCGCATCAATTGCAGCCCTTGAAGCATATCAGGGTCTGCCCGCTTACTCTGCTTCTAAAGGTGCAGTAATTTCGATTTCCAGAGTAGCAGCTATCGAATTTGCGGCCAAGAACATTCGAGTTAATTGTGTTGCTCCAGGGCATATTGCTACACCAATGTTATTGGACGCTTGGGCTGAAGACGGTCTTCAACGTTTTAGAAATATATCACCGCAGGGGCGGCTTGGAGAACCTGACGAGGTTGCTGGCGTAGTATTATTCTTAGCTTCTAATGAGTCTTCACATATTACTGGACAAACAATTGTTATTGACGGAGGTGTCACAGCTCGGATTCCGTGACTATATGGAGTTCTAGAAACAGGTCGATTACCTTTGGCGATAGTCCGAGGTTTTTTAAGGCATATTGTTCTAATCATTTTAACAGGTTCATCAGGAAAAGTCATGATGGGTATTGTTTTTGCGGATGTTGCCTCACACTAAACGTCAGATTGTTTAATTCACGTTCAAATTACCACACACAAACCACGCATTAATCCCAACAAAATTGGTTGATTAACTGATTTCTACGTGGAAAAGCCATTTTGAAAATCGAAACAACAAAAGGTTCTACCTTTTATCCAGCACGGTTTACTAGCTAATTCTTCCCTAAGAGTGCCAAGATCTGGCTCGTTCTGTCGGACGACTACGTTAACCAAAATTAAGGACTTCCAAACAACGCCTTCTCTTCGTCCGAAAGGCTATCAAATTCCTCCTGACGTACCCATACTAACTCGTCTTCTCCAATTCCTCGGAGTGAAACAGACTTTAGTACATATTTCACTGCCGTTTCCTCAGGCATATGTTTCTCAATATCGAAACCTCTACGAGAAAAGCAAAATGTAAGGGAACTCAATTTTTGTAATCTTGATGCAATATTGATACAGGGGCCAACGTAATCTTCACCGTTTCCTACAGAAAATACCATACCCCGTGATATACCACATCTAAAAACTCTTGGTGGCTGAACTACTATCTTTCTTACCACTGGATAGAATTCTCGTGCATAATTACCACAGATTTCCCAAAGTGAGGTGACAACATTACAAATTTCAGCTCCACCCATATTTCTAGTGTCCCAAAGAAACAAAACCCCGTCTCCTAAAAACTTCGCTAGAAATGGTAGACTGGCCCATAATATTTTTTCTTCCTTGTTATCTTCTTTAAGCGACCCCTTCTTGACCTCAGCAAATAGCCAGTCCAGAAAGCGGCTAAGATATTCGGGAACTGCGAGATGAGGGTCAACCTGACTGCAAAAATTAGTAAATCCGGATAAGTCAAATATTGCAGCCAGGGCTTCCACCTGTATAGAGCGTGAACTTATGTCTCCAAGACCTAACACGTCAGGATTAAATCTATCGAATTGTTCACTAGTCAACACCAACAGTTTAATACGTTTCTGTTCACCCTCTACTGCCACAGTTTTGTGTTGTTCTTCTAAGGTGATTTTCCCCATTTTTGAACTCCTTGTTGCGTTTAAGCGATTCTCCCGTAGGATTATATCACCCTTTACTACGGGCTGAGTAGGCTCAAGCCCAGACTAATGCCTACCGCAGCCACGATGCTCGCAAGTAGCATGACTATAAAAAGGGTCAGAAATTTCCGAGAAGAAAGGACTCTACTAACTAGTGCCTTAGGATTAGCCTCTTTAGCTATAGCAGCTACCTCATCTGATACTTTTCTCGCCGCTTCAACAGCTTCCTTGGCGATTGAAATTGCCTCTTCAGCCTTCTCTGCAGCATCCTGTGATGCTGTTATGGCAGCTTGTTCAACTTTCCTAGAAGCTTCAACGAATGCCACCTCAGACGCCTTCCTTGCCACCTCAGCCTTCTTTACCGCGTCCTGAGACACTGTTATAGCGACCTCTTCAGCCTTCCTGGCTTCTTTGACTGCCTGCTCGACTTTCATGAAAACTTCAGCCACTGCCTCCTCAGACACCTTCTTTGCTTCTTGAACTCTCTTGGCAGTATCCCGTGACGCTGTCATGGCGACCTCTTCGGCCTTCCTGGCTTCTTTGGTCGCCTCTTCGATTGCTTTCTTCGCCGCTTCGGCAGCTTCTTTGGCAGCAGCGCTTGCTTCTTCGGCTCTTCTTGTAGCTTCCTTTGCTGCTGCCGTGGCCGATTCTCCGGTCTCCCTTGCTTCTTTAGCTGCGTCTACAGCTTCTCTTATGTTGTTCTCCATTTCATCGAGAATGTCAGTGAGTGATCTTGTATATATTTTAGGCCCCTCGTCTGATCCTTGTCCTTCATTTGACCGAGTTTTTTCATTAACCATGGTTTTTGTCCCCTTTTGTTGAGATTTTTCTAATTACCAGGAAAACTAAGTACTAAAAGACTGCTTGACATCGGTCGTATTAGCTATCGAGTCTAACGCTATACACTCATTTACGCTACCCTAAAACCAGAGTTCTTACCATAATATCATGCCTCCTGTCGGTGCTTGATTTTAGTGTTATATTTGGATCGTTGTCAATAAATTAAGGCTACCCTGACTCGGTTGTCAATAGCCCTCTATAGATTTGCGATGCATAATATTGATATAATTTGTAACAATGCATTGTATAATGACAAGCAGGAAATAACAATATGGAGGTCGGCAAGAATGGTTAATAATCGTGAACCCAGGCAAATTATGAACAAGCCACTTCCTCAAATCCTTGATGAGATTGAGGATAGTATCAGGTTAGCCGATGAGGCTGCTAAGACTGCAAGAGATGCGGCAGTAGAAGCCCGCAAAGCCGGAGAGAAGGCTTTCAACGAAGCTACTAGGATTGCGAATGAGCGTATCGCCAAGGTTGAGCAAATAGCTAGGAATGCCATGCAACTGGCCGAAATTTTAAAGTTGGCGGTTATGGACGGAGTTGCTGTAGTAGATAAGAGACTTTCAGAGAAAGCCTCAGCCACCGAGAATGCTCCCAAAAAGTAAATAGGCTTTGGAGTAAAGACAAGAAGTGGTATTTCCGCTAAACACAGTCCGCAAACTATGCTGCTTCCGACGACCGTAGGCAAGAATGATTCTACTCTATTCTGTCTTTGCCTGGTCAGCGTATTTATAGTCGGAAATAACGTCACAGAATAGCTCTGGTTGTTTCTCCTTGAGTTCTATGGCAAAATCCAGGAAATCTCGAATACCGTCTCCCAATACGTTTTTCGTCTTTTCCATCAATAGTTCGCTCTTCTCAGCTTCATACGCGAAAAGGGTCTTGGGATTATCATCTTTAAACTGCTTAACATCCTGGATAAAGTGCAGGATATTGATCATATCCTGAAACACCTCTTTAAAGTCATAAGTTATGGCCAAATCCATGAAGTTCTGCCACACATGCTGGGCCTTGACGTACTCCATAATGACCAGTTCCATCGCTTCTGGTGACCTGTATTCTACCGTGTCTGCTTCTTTTCTCACCTTTCTTAGTTCGTCCAGCGTTGAGTTCCCAATCTTTGCCATCGTCAATGACGGATACGCCAAGGCACTAAAATTGGTAATAAAGAGGTTACGCATCTCCGACCGGAACAAGTAGCTTTTTATGAGCATCAATTTCCTTCGCCTCTCCTCTTTTTCTCTGTTTCCCAAGAACCTGTTCACAATAAATACAGCAAGCAGTATTTCAAGTGGAATAGCGGCCAGATGAAACATGAACTCCAGGTGTGTCACGCTCTCAACGAACAAAAATATTGCGGAGGTTACGGCCAAAACGATACACAGTAAGATATAGTGTTTTGTTTTCATATTTTTAGTTTATCAGTTAGATAGCTCCTAGCGGCATAGAGTCAAAATGCTGACTACTGGCAGGCAAGCTAATCATGACTCATATCAGGTAAGAGTATCAAGGGTTTTTTCTAGTTCGCACCTCACGTCAGGAGTAGCCATGAAGACCAAGTTACTTGCAGGTTCGATAACGTAACTTTCAGATGGGTTAAATGTCCAATCCTCTCTTGTCCTAACAGCAAGAACTAACATGTGGGGAAATCTTTTTAAATTCAAAGCCGAAATGGGTTCCCCCGCTAATGAGTCCGGTATAGAAACTTCTTCAACACGTAAGTTCTGCTCTTTCTCTCGCAACATTGTATCCAAAAAAGATACTACTGTTGGCCTTATCATTTCAGAAGCCATTCTCAGGCCGCCTATAAAACACGGAGAAATAACCGCATCGGCTCCCGCCGTTTTCATCTTCCCATCATTTCTTAGATCATTACAGCGAGATACTACTCTAACAAATGGGTTAAGTTGCTTTGCGGTAAGTGTCACCACCAAGTTCAAATTGTCATCTCCCATAGTGGCAAATATTCCTTTAGCATGCTCAATCCCGGCTTTCAATAGAATATCATTATCGGTAGCATCTCCTTGGATAAATACTATATCTTTGAGTGATTCTAGGATCCTCTCTATATTCTCCATGCTTATGTCAATAACTAAATAAGGTCTCTTTGTGGCTGAAAGTTCGTTTGCTATATGGAAACCCAGGTCTCCTATACCACATATAATATAGTGATTTTTGTAATGCTTTGCCTTTCTTTCCATTTTCCGTCTCCTAAATGACTTTGTGAGTTCTCCTTCCACAACAAGCGCGGTAAAGTGAGTAACAATATAGAATAAAACTCCGATGCCAGAGATAGCTATGAATATTGTGAATATCCTTCCAGCAGGAATGGCAGATACATCGATTACCTCTCCAAACCCAATGGTTGAAATAGTAATAACAGTCATGTAAAAAGTGTCTAGGAATGAATATTGTTGCTGCGTTATGAGCCAATAACCAACTGTACCGACCACTAATACAGCTATTAATGCAATGCCAGGCCATATAAATCTTTTCAGAATTCTTTTATGCATATTCGTAACAATTGCCGTAATGCGTTGTAAACTTTAATAAATGATTATAAGAGTATTTGCATTTCATCGCCATTGCATTATTGATGTGGGAAATCTATAAAGACTACACTTGATGTAGTCCATTAAATTAAATAACTATGCTGTCACCTTCATTAGCCATTTCTATCGATATATCCAGTTCATCAGCTACCTTCCGTAAATCCACCATTATTTCGTCTCTTAACCTCGGACTCCAATGAATTACAACCACACGAGGTAGGTATCTTTTGACCTGGCGAAAATCGAGTAACTCCTTCAACAGCATTTGTGGACAGAGATGTCCTGCATCTAAGGCTACATTCTCAAGTCTATTAGGATAAGTTGTATCAACAATGAAAAGATCAGGGGATAAATGCTCCCACAATGTATTGAGACCAGGGCCGGTGTCGGTGATATACAATACTATCTTCCCGTCCTGTGATGCTATTTCAAAACCTACAGTTTCTACGGGGTGTTTCAGGGGTACCGCTGTAACCCTATAGCCCTCGATATCTTGAGGGCTGAAGGTCTCCAAAGGGCAGAACTCAAGTGCTGGCCTTTCTAAGAAGGCATTTCTCTCTGTAAATTTTGGGTAGATTAAGCCGTCAACCAGGTGAGAACTGAGGATCTCTAATGTGGATTCTGTGGCAAATACTTTAGTAGTCTTATGAGAATTGTTGAAAGCAAACGCCGGAAGTGCTCTGATATGATCGTAATGCCCATGAGACAGTAATATTGCTCTTATTTTTTCTTGTTCTGGAAACGATAGTTCTGAAACGAGACTTCCAGCATCCACAGCCAAAACACCATCAATTAGAACTGATACTAGCCTGGTGTCGTGGGATTCTTCGTTATGGGTTCCCAGAAATCTAATATTCACTGCGACCTCCTAGTTACGCTACGAGTATATGTATACCCCAGGAATCGCAACACCAGCGTGCCAGCCAGTAGATTGCTATTGGTTCCTTCTTACCTTTAAGGTTTTCTCTCGGCATAAGTTTTTCAGCTTCCAGATGGTATTATGCTTGATGGTAAGTTCCCGAACCGATTAAAATTAGTATCATATTGAATTCAATCTATAGCGTTTACGGGCACTCCTGATTTGCGCATTATGGAATATGCTCAGGATCGGGTATGTGAGTCATATGTTAAAACAAAAATGGATATTATAGCAAACGTACACTATCGAGCAGCAGCAATGGTACTAACTCTATATATGAGGGCAGCTTACCACAGCTGACTTGAATTGCAATCATCCCCGGGCACAAAACAAAATTCAGCTCTTATGCGCAATGCTACTCCTTGCCTGTACCGAATATTGGTTAGTCTGAATATTGACACCAATATAGCTAAACATATAGACCTTGTCAATCCCCTATCGGTTTTAACACATTTCCCTAGACGGGGATTTCCTAAGAAAGATGCATTTATTGGTGCTGGAATCTTAATATAGGTGTAGGTTTCGGTAGACGCTTCTTTACTAAAATACAGAAAACTCAGTCAGCAATTCAAATGCAGTTTTACCTTGCAGAACTTGCGACATAGCAAAGTTTGTGTCGTACGAATCCAGCCGTACTTACGCAAAAGGCCATTGACAAAGTTCCGTTTTTATGATATTGACTATGTTGATGAAATTAGTCTACTTTAGGCAGACCAAGTGAAGTTTCCCGCTAGAGCACTACCGGAACAGTTTTGTTCACAGTGAGCGAGGTCTCCGAATCAACGTTGATGTTAGATGCCAATCATATTGTGGCCGGAAAGGCTTGACCCTTCGTATACAACTTGTGAGATCGCTCAACTGTTCTGTTTTGATTACATGATATCGGGCTTTGACCTCATAAAGAGTTGAGATGGCATGTGCAAAGGGGGTGAATAATTATGGGACTGCAAGGTATGTTCAAATTGTCTCAGCTTGGTTCGAAAGAATTGCAGGAAATTAGGCATGTTTTCACCTTGCTAAGATACGCACCAAACCAAGTCGTGTTTCGCGAGGGTGAAACTTCCAGTATGTTCTATTTCATTAAGTCGGGCCAGGTTCTGATTTCGAAGAAAAATCAGAACGGTGACGATGAACCCCTTGGTGTACTCAAAGAAGGACAGTTCTTCGGTGAGATCGGCCTATTAGAGGAGATGGAGAGGACGGCGACGGTGACGGCTCTCGTTGACCTGGAGGTGCTTCAGCTTGGCGCGGAAAGATTTCGACACCTTGTGAAAAGCAGTGCTGCATTCTCATCAATCCTCAGCGAGGTCAGCAAAAACCGGTTATTGAAGCAGGTTTCGATCTTCAAGGAACTTGACGATCAAAGCCTACTAGCTGTTCAGAAACTTTTGATCGAGAAGATTTACCCAGAAAAGGCAGTTGTATTCAATGAAAATGATCTGCCTGATGCACTATACATCATTGTGAAAGGTGGAGTCCGAGTTTCGAAACGAACGAAGTCAGACAGAGATATGACACTCGCCTTTTTGGGCCAAGGTGATTTCTTTGGTGAATTGGGACTAATCGAATCGGAACCACGCTCGGCTACTGTAGTCACAACTGAACCTTCCAAGCTGCTGGTACTCACAAGGGAAGATTTCCAACCTCTAAGAGATAATCCCCTTATCGCTTTCAATATGCTGAAAGTACTCAGCCGACGTCTGAGGCAGATTGATAAAGAAATGGCCTTGGCGAAGGGCACCTCCTTTTTTAGGGGTATGACCATCGTTTCTCGGCCAGGCCGGTGCCTTGCATGCAGGGCATGTGAGATTGCGTGCGCCGTTTCCAAATCCAGAACACGTACTTTGTATGAAGCAATATACGAAGAACCGCCGCCTATTAAGCGTATCCATGTGCGAAGAGTCCAGACCGGATCGGAACCTGTTATCCGGCCAGAACACTGCGTTCACTGTCACGATGCCCCCTGCTTGACTAGGTGCAAATTCGGCGCCATCAAGAGAGACGTTGTTTCAGGAACGATTGTCATATCGGAGGAGAATTGCAGAGGGTGCGGGTTATGCGCTAAGGTGTGTCCTTTCAACGTGATTGTCCTGATCCGCACTGAAGGGTGGACGAGGTCCGCTCTGAAGTGTACTTACTGTGCGGAACATGAGGCTGGGCCGGCTTGTGTGCGGACCTGTCCGACAAATGCGCTGGTCATCTCCCTAGCAACAATGTCAGCATCATAGGGCAAACTTTTACCATAGCGGGTCAAGAGGTCCTATTCAGTGGTAAAGCATAGAACGAAGGAGGTTAGAATGGCTGAGGAAAAAACCGAAAAGTCTGCAGACACTGCAGTTGAGTACCTACTAAAGAAAGCTCAGGAGACCAATGTTGAAACTGGTTGGGACCGTTTCAATGCGATGCAGGATGTGTGTGCCTTCGGGGATTTAGGGTTATGTTGCCGAAACTGTATGTTAGGTCCGTGTCGAATCGACCCTTTTGGGGAAGGGCCGCGCAAGGGGATTTGTGGTATTAGCGCAGATGGCATGGTCGCACGGAATTTGTGTCGCATGATTGCGGCAGGGTCTTCGGCTCACAGTGACCATGCTGCTCATATTTTTGAAGTGCTCAACAGGATTAGCGAGGGAGAAGAGTTGAATTTCGAGGTCAGAGATATACAGAAACTACGTAACGTTACCGAACAACTTGGTTTCGAAGATGATGGCAAGAGCACCCAGGATATTATCCGGTATTTAGTAGCGAAGGTCAAAGAAGCATTTTCTGGGTTGGCGGGCGAAAGTGATTGGCTTGTTCGCATAGTTCCTGAGGTACGGCTGGAGAAATTGCGTATTCTACAGTTACTTCCCAGTGGAATCGATCCCGTGATACGGGAAACTATGCACCGCACCCACATGGGGGTGGATGCTGATACCTTGAATCTATTGCTGGCAGCCATCAAATGTTCTCTTTCCGATTTCTTGGGAATGGATATTGCTTCGAACCTGTCAGATATTCTATTGGGTACACCGAGCCCCGCGTTTTCAGCGGCGAATCTTGGCGTCCTGGATCCCGAAGCGGTCAACGTAGCGGTCCACGGTCACAATCCGCTGATAGCTGAGTCTATAATCCAGGCTGTTCCAGAATTCGAACAAGAGGCGAAGAATGCCGGTGCGGCGCATGGGCTCAATATCGTCGGCGTCTGTTGTACCGGTAACGAGGTTTTGATGAGGCATAGGATTCCGCTAGCGACAAACGTCGCGTCTCAGGAGATAGCAGTTCTGACAGGTGCCATAGACGCGATGGCAGTAGATGTCCAATGTATTATGCCGTCACTAGCCAACATATGCGAGTGCTACCATACAGAACTCATCACCACGATGTCTATTGCCAAGATTCCGGGTGCCAAGCACATTGAGTTTGAACCGGCCAGTGCAAGGGAGTGTGCTCACAAGATTCTGGATACAGCTGTTCAATGCTTCAGGAAACGTGATCCCAAAAAGGTTGATATTCCAAATGTAAAGTGCGAGACCCTGGTAGGTTTCAGCCCAGAGGCAATTCTTTCGCTTCTTGCCAAGATAAATCCAGGCGATCCTCTACAGCCTCTTATTGAAAGAATCGTCAGTGGGGATATATACGGGATTGTTCTGTTTGCCGGATGTAACAATTACAAAGTCGTTCAGGATTCGTCTTTTATTAGCATTGCTGAGAAGCTAGCTGCGGATAACGTGCTTATGGTGGCCACAGGTTGCGCTGCGGGGGCTTTTGCCAAACGGGGCTTTCTCTCTCCTGAAGCAACAGAGGAAATCTGTGGTGACAAGCTCAAGAACGTCCTCAAGGAGCTGGGCAATGTTGCTGGTCTGGAGAGGCCACTTCCCCCGGTCTGGCACATGGGTTCGTGTGTGGACAACACCCGCGTGGCCCGACTGGTCTTTGCCATAGCCAATAAACTTAATGTCGACTTGGACCAGCTTCCGGTGGTGGCTTCTGCCCCAGAAGCCATGAGTGAAAAGGCTGTTGCTATTGGTATGTGGGCAGTTGCACTCGGGCTGACGACCCACTTGGGTGTGGTACCTCCAATACTGGGAGGAAAGGTAGTGACCAAGATTCTGACAGAGACACTGAAGGATCTTCTGGGTGCCTGTTTCATAGTTGAGTCCGATCCAACTGCGGCATATCAAGCGATCAGAGAAACTCTGACCGAAAAGCGAATCGGGCTCGGGCTTAAGTAAACCTGTTAGATTGTAACAAAAATGCTTTCCACTCTTAAACACTTTAATCTACTTATTTTTGCAGGCATAAAGTACACTCGAAATGTAAAAAATGTGCAGAATTGCCGCTTAGCATTATCAGGCTGCACTCATAAATACAAGGTTATTTCTAGCTGTTTAGGCTTGCGGACCCAAGTTGATTGTGTAGAAAATCAGGATTAATGGCTTATTATTCTAAGATGAAAGCATAAGTCTTAGAACAGGCTCTATACTTTTATCCCGCACGGGCTACTTTAAAGGACTGGATTTTCCTCTACTCAACATTCAGCCAGACTGTGCAATTAACCTTAGTCATCGCATATAAATTTAAAACACCCTCAATTTTACTAACATTTTGCTAACGGACTGGTTAGCACCCAACATTACTCTAGGCTCAAAACGGGGTTCTGGCAATTGACACAAAAGTTCTAGTTTGAACGTAAAAGCACTCTTTGGTATATCTAGCCTAGGATTACGAAACCGCTGCTCTACCACTGAGCTACGCTGGCAAGCTAATCCAACTCAAATTATACCTCAAGTTGGTGACAAAGAACATCGGTTTTTGGTAAAGAAGATGGCTAACCCACTCCTTTATTCGGCAAACATGCCCCAAACCAGTTGCTTCCTAGAACGGTATGACAACTGCTTTCTTCATTATTCCATCTCCTCTCCTAAAGTTCACTGATATAATGTTATTTAAAGTCTGGATGTCCTGTCAAACCTTCAAGTTGGCTTATAGTTTTTACCTGAAGTAGAATGTTCGTGCAGTACCTGTAATTGACGCCTAGATTGGCTTATGATAGTATTAAAATACTTTATCCGCAATAAACTGCTTGGTTTTATGAAATGCCACTTGGCTGATTTTCAGCTGTTGGTAACCCTGCGCAGTAAGAAGCCATGTCAATAGAGGAAGAATTAACCAGTTTATCTCCCAGTAAAGATACCGTGCTCACTATCGGGGTTTTCGATGGGGTTCATCTCGGTCATAAACACCTGCTGTCACAATTAATAGAGCGGG
>SDBS01006049.1_pt1 | contig 11781 bp, 11 predicted proteins | sample 2277091 | NCBI WGS metagenome assembly SDBS01 (sample SAMN10404972, study PRJNA504765) | marine sediment metagenome | isolation source: marine sediment core GS10_PC15, 163 cmbsf | place: Arctic Ocean: Southern Knipovich Ridge | collected 2010 | reverse complement strand
CTGCTACACACACTGCATCGCCCACGGCATCGATATGACAAACGGGCTCGAAGCCCAGAAGCTGGCTGTCAACTCAGGATTCTGGCCTCTCTTCCGCTTCGATCCGAGACGGATAGCCGCTGGTGAGAAGCCGCTTCAGCTCGACAGTAAGCCACCCTCGATCCCCTTCCGGGATTTCGCCTACAACGAGGTCAGATTCAGAACCCTCACGAAGACGAAACCAGAGCACGCAGCGGAACTGCTGGTGAAGGCTCAGGAAGAGGTGGACAGGCGCTGGAAGCTCTACGAGCAGATGGCGGAGATGGTGTGGGTGAAGGAGTAGCTACCAACCACCCTTGATGTAGAACGGCCCCGGAGAGCCAGGCTCCCCGGGGCCGTTCCTCTTTCTCAGGTCAGCCCCCTGAGAAGTGAATCAGGATCGCTACGATTCCTCTATTGGCTCTGCCTTCCCCTCAGGGTTCGTTTCGGGCAGGCCCTTTTCCCCCGCCTCCGGGCATGACGGGGGTGATTCCCTGAGGCAATCGCATATACATCCCTCGGACCCGAGTTCATCGTATGATTCGGCTTCCGTCGTCTGCGGCTCGCAATCGCCGGGGTCGTTCAGCGTACTTCCCGCATTCGAAACACCGGGCAGGAGGAGTGATGTCGCAACGACCAGTACAGCGAGTGTGCCGAGCATGGAGATGGTCCGCATATGCTAGAGCACAACCTTCAGGCTGCCCCACGTGGACTCCTCGAGAGCAGACTCAGGCGTGTAGGTCACGACCAGCTTGGGACGCATGCTCGGGTTGGCTACCCGGGAGGAGAAAAAGGCGCAGTCGCAGGTTGAAGTGCAGCCCACGCTGTGGCAGTAGAGACCGTAGTTGTCGGTACCTTCGTACCATCCCGCAACGAACTCGGTTACGTCTACCGTGTGCCACGATCCGCCTGTCGGCCAGCTGGACAGGAAGACGGCTCCTTCTGTGGTGAATGCCGGCATATTGTTGTAACACACAGTGTTCTCGTTCCATGCTTCCGTTACGCGGTAGTAGGCCAGCTGACCCGATGGTGATCCGTAGAACTGCGCGCAGTAGATCCGGAACTCCGCGTCGTCGATCGTCGATCCTGCGGGTATCGAGCTGAGATCCCACATTATGAAGGTCCTGTTGTAGCAGGCTGAGTACCTTCCCTGCGCGAGATACTGGTTACCGAGTGCCGGGTTTGTTGCGCCTGGAATGCAGTCGCATACGAACGCGTCCTGGCTCGGTTCAAGCGAGACCTGGTCTGCCGCTGCGGGAAGAACGAACATGCAGCTGAGCAACAGCGATACAAAGAGCACTCTTTTGGGCATTCTCTTACCCCTTTCCTGAAAGTAGTCCAACCCGAGAAAGGTCCTCCGGGACTGGTTGTGTTTCCTGACATAGCGATACGGTGTTCGTGAATGCGCAGTTCATCGGGTTTCCCCGCCTTCGGCAGCGCAACCGGGCAGAAGCTTGTCGAACAGGTACTTCTCGAAGAGAACAAGCGGCTTCTCGCAGTCGGCAACCTTGAGGTAGATCAGCGCTCCCTGCCAGCTGTTTATGATGAATTCCGCCAGTTCTACGGTATCCGTTTCGGGGCTCAGGTCACCCGTTTCGATTGCCCTGTCGAGGCAGAGCGAGACGGAACTCATGAGGTCCCGGAAGACCGCGTGGAGCTTCTCGCGGAACCTCGGATTCGTCGCAGCCATCTCCTGGGAGATGTTGCCTATAGGGCACCCGCACTTCTGCTCGTCGGACATGAAGGCTTTCCTGAAGTACTCGAAGATGGACCGGAGCCTTTCGAGCGGAGGTGTGTCCGTCTCCTCCGAGAGGTACCCGGAGAAAGCTCTGCTCACGCCGTTGTGCAGGTATTCGATGAGCTTCAGTCCGAAATCTTCCTTGCTTTCGAAGTAATAGTAGAAAGAACCCTTGGGAATCTCGGCGGCCTGCAGTATCTCGCTGATACCCGTATTGTTGAAGCCGTTCTCCCACACAAGCCGGGCACCCTTTTCAAGTATTTTCAGCGCGGTATCCTGACCCATATCGACTCCTTTCGGAGAAACTATTAGACCGGTCGTCTAGTTGTGTCAAGTCCTGTGCTTCAAAGAGTAGTAGAGACAGGCTACCTGTTCTTCCAGCCCTGTCCGGCGTCCTGCTTTGCATCCGAATCGAAATAGGGTTTGATATCGAGGAGGGGTGTCCCGTCGAGGGCGCTGAGCCTCGAGGTCGTTATCCTTGATCCATCGATCTCGAGGATCCTGGCTATATCGATCCCGATGGGATTGGGCCGGTTGGGCGATCTGCTCGCGAAGAGACCAACGGTGCCGCCCTGGAGAGAAGGGGGATGGGCCAGGTTGGTTCCGTCGTAACCCCTGGCCCTGTCCATGTGGAAGATGACATAGATGTACCGGAAGCACTCGAGGTCATGCAGCGCGCCTTCATACTCTGGCAGGAGCTCGAGAACGAAGGGACCGTTCCCATTGTCCTCTCCGGCCTGCATGGGCTCCACCCCCATACAGGACGTCCGGATGACTCCGATGGGCCGGTAGACGATTTCCTGGCTCATGCCCTGACTGTCCCCGTGTCAGATCTCGAATTCGATCCCCTGGGCGAGGGGAAGCTCCCTGCTCCAGTTGATCGTATTGGTCTGTCGGCGCATGTAGCCCTTCCATGCGTCCGATCCGGATTCCCTGCCTCCACCCGTTTCTTTCTCGCCGCCGAAGGCACCGCCGATCTCGGCCCCCGACGTCCCTATGTTCACGTTCGCGATACCGCAGTCAGACCCGGTGTGCGCAAGGAACTCCTCCGCCTCGAGCAGGTTGGTCGTGAAGATCGCGCTCGAAAGCCCTTGGGGCACCTCGTTGTGCATCTCCATGGCTTCCCCGAGGGAATCGAACTCGAGAATGTACAGAATGGGCGCGAACGTTTCCTCGTGAACAATGGACGTCTGGGAATGCATCTTCACTATCGTCGGTTCAACGAAGTTCGCACCGTGACCGGGCAGCCTGTTCCCACCGTATACGATCTCCCCGCCCTGCTCCCTGACCTTCTCGAGCGCAGTCATCATGTCACCGACGGCGCCCTCGTTCACCAGCGGACCCATCAGGGTGGTCTGCTCTGTCGCGTCGCCGATGCGGACCTGTGCGTAAGCCTTCACGAGCATATCGGTGAGCTGGGGCGCAATCGAGCTGTGGGCTATGATCCTTCGTGTAGAAGTGCACCGCTGCCCAGAAGTCCCTACGGCACCGAAGAGTATCGCGCGGGTGGCCAGGTCGAGATTCGCATTCGCCGTAACGATGATAGCGTTGTTCCCGCCGAGCTCGAGTATCGTCTTTCCCATTCGGGTGGAAACTGCCTCTGCGACGTGCCTTCCGATTTTCGTCGAGCCCGTGAACGAAACCAGCGGTATCCTGGTGTCGTTCAGCAGCCGCTCCCCCACCGTCCTGCCGGGACCGATAGTCAGGCAGAAGAGACCTTCCTCGCCCCAGTCAGACATCACGCGGTTGCAGATGTGCTGTATTGCGATCCCTGTCAGCGGTGTCTGGGAGGATGGCTTCCAGAGGACGGAGTTGCCGCAGACGGATGCGATGGCAGCGTTCCATGACCAGACCGCCACCGGGAAGTTGAATGCAGAAATCACGCCGACGATACCGAGCGGGTGCCACTGCTCGTACATCCGGTGGCGTTCCCTCTCCGAGTGCATCGTCAGGCCGTAGAGCTGCCTGGAGAGACCCACGGAGAAATCGCATATATCGATCATCTCCTGAACCTCTCCCAATCCCTCCTGCCTGATCTTACCCATCTCGAGAGTCACCAGCTCGCCCAGCGGATTCTTGAACTCCCGCAGTGCATTCCCGAGGTCACGGACCATCTGGCCGCGCTTCGGGGCGGGAACCATACGCCACCTGAGGAAAGCCTCCTGCGCTTTCCCGGCGACTTCCTCGTACGCTGCTTCACCCGCCAGGACGACCGAAGCGATTTCCTCGCCGGTGGATGGGTTCAGAGAGACCAGCAGCTTCTGCTCTCTCTCCTCCACCCAGCCGTCCGGACCCCAGCAGGCTCCGGTGTTGATCTTCTCGATACCCAGCTTCTCAAGAACTGCATCGGTGCTCATCGGTAGAGCCTCCTTTTACTATGGAGGAAGCGATCCGCAGGGCGGATTCCTTTGGATCAGCATTCCTGGATGTTCGTCTCCCCTTCCGGATTCGAGAGTCCCTATCCCATGTAGGGATACCTGTAATCGGTGTAGGGAGAGAATGTCTCCTTGATGGTCCTGGTGCTGACCCAGCGGAGCAGGTTCAGGTAGGACCCGGCCTTGTCGTTCGTACCGGAGCCCCTCGCACCGCCGAAAGGCTGCTGCCCGACGACTGCGCCGGTAGGCTTGTCGTTGATGTAGAAGTTGCCTGCAGCGTACCTGAGGGCGCGGAAGGCCTTCTCGACGACTGCCCTGTCTCTCGCGAAGATGGCGCCGGTAAGGGCGTAGATAGAGGTGCCGTCACAGATCTCCATGGTCTCTTCGAACTTGTCATCAGGGTAGACGTAGAGCGTGAGCACAGGTCCGAAGATTTCCTCTTCCATGAGTCTGAAGTGCGGATCGGTAGTCTTCACCAGGGTCGGCTCGATGAAGTAGCCCTGACTCTTGTCGTATCCGCCTCCCGAGAGGATCTCCGCGTCGGGTGACTGCTTCGCATAGTCAATGTAGGAGGTAATCGTGTCGAATGCGGGTTCGTCGATCACGGCTCCCATGAACACGGAAAAGTCGGTGACGGGACCCATCCTGATGGTCGCCATATCGGCCGTGAGCATGTCCCTTATTTCAGCCCACAGGCTCTCGGGTATGTATGCCCTCGACGCTGCCGAACACTTCTGTCCCTGGTACTCGTATGCGCCTCTGAGCAAGCAAACAGCAACCGATCTCGCATCCGCTGACGGGTGGACGAAGACGAAGTCCTTGCCGCCCGTCTCTCCAACTATGCGCGGGTAGCACCTGTATCGGTCGATGTTGTCACCCACGGTCTTCCACATACCCCTGAAGACCTCGGTGGATCCGGTAAAGTGGACCCCCGCAAGACTCTCGAGGTTCATTATCGGATTGCCTATCTGGCTGCCACGCCCAGGAAGAAAGTTGATCACGCCGTCGGGCATTCCCGCTTCCCTGAAAAGCTCCATAAGGAAGTGACCCGAGTAGACCGAGGACGAGGCCGGTTTCCAGAGTACTGTGTTTCCCATCAGAGCGGGGCTGGTGGGCAGGTTGCCGGCGATCGAGGTGAAGTTGAAGGGAGTGACGGCGAACACGAAACCCTCGAGAGCACGATACTCGACGTAGTTCCACATCCCCGGGGAAGAGTCGGGCTGGTTGGCATAGATCTGGGCCATGTACCAGGGATTGAACCGGTAGAAGTCGATCAGCTCGCAGGCGGAGTCTATCTCTGCCTGGTGAGGAGTCTTTGACTGGCCGAGCAGCGTCGCGGCATTCAGGACCTGCCTGTACTTGCCTGCCAGCAGTTCGGCCATGCGGAGAAACACCGCAGTCCGTGCCCTCCAGTCCATTTCGGACCAGTCGTGCCATGCTTTCCCCGCAGCCTCCGCTGCAGCCTCGGCTTCCTTCTGGCCGGCCTGGTGGTACTTTGCCAGGACATGTCCGTGATCATGAGGGCAACGGCAATCGGCGAGGTTTCCGGTCCTCACCTCTTTGCCGCCGATGACGATGGGGATCTCGATCTCCGAACCGAGCATGCTGTTTACCTGTTTCGCCAGCGCATCGCGCTCGGGCGTCCCCGGTGCATAGCTCTTGACCGGTTCGTTCCTGGGTACGGGAATGGAAACGATCGAATTTGACATCTCCTGACCTTTCCTGTTTACCGATATCGTGACAGAAAGAGGGATTACCGGAACCCGAAACAACAGATTCCGCACCACCTGCCTTTCTTTCAACTGTTTGTCTGGATTATCATTCGCAACAGGGCGAATGACTCAGTGGAATCTATTCGTTAAGCATGAACGGTGCAAGACTCGGGGATACCATTACAGTCACTGGAAATTGCGCAGATTACACTGATATATAAGCTCTTACAGCAGACAGAGTCGGTTGTCCTTCACTTTACGCCACGCAGATCGCGCCTGGGACAGCGAGGCAGGGGAATCGAGTCACTTGAACCCAGAGGAAGTGCCTCCAGGCAGACACTGGGATCACAGCATGTGTGGCAGACCCGCTTGAATGCCCTGACTGATTTCAGACGGATGTCAGTCGACAGGAAGCCATCCTTCACCGGTTCTTTACCCAGCAGATCAGTACTGAGATACTTCTTGTTGTCATCAGGGAAGACGGTTGCAACAATGGCATCACCGCCCAACTCTTCCTGGACTTTCACCGCACCCAGGAAGTTGGCCCCCGATGAGATGCCGACACCGAGCCCAAGCTCGGAGGCCAGGCTCTGGGACATGATGATTGCGTCCCCGTCGTCCACCGATACGATCGAGTCAAGGGAGTCCAGATTGAGGATCACCGGGATGAACTCATCTGAAATGCCCTGGATGCGGTGTTTCCCTATCTTGTGGCCCGTGCTCAGCGTCGGAGAGTTTGCCGGTTCCAGTGGATGAAGCCTGATCTGCGGGTTCTGCTCCCGGAGGAACCTGCCCGCCCCCATAATGGTGCCCCCGGTGCCGACTCCAGCGATGAAGGCATCGGGCGTTAGTGCCCGGAATCGGAGTTGCCACCAGATCTCAGGACCAGTGGTCGTGTAGTGTGCATCGACATTGTCTTCGTTGGAGAACTGTCTGGGCAGGAATGCGCCACCATTCTTCTCTGCCGACTCCTCAGCCATCCGGATACTGCCGATGAAGCCACCCTCCTCCTTGCTCACCAGGCATATCTCTGCTCCCAGACTCTTTATGAGGTTGAGTCGTTCAATGCTCATCCAGTCGGGCATGAAGATGGTCACAGGATTACCGAAGAGTCTCCCCATTGCAGCAAAGGAGATACCGGTGTTGCCGCTGGTTGCTTCGACGATGCGATCATTACTCTTGAGTATGCCCTTTGCATAGGCTTTCCCCATGATGTGGAAGGCCATCCGGTCCTTGATGCTGCCGGTCATATTCATGTTCTCGGCCTTCGCATACACCGTGCGGGGCTTACCTCTGAACTTGAACTCGATCGCAAAGAGCGGGGTGTTCCCAATCAGGGATGAGAGGCCTCTTCTCCTGTACTCATCAACACTGTGCGCCATCGCATCCTCCATATGCCATCGTTATCAGTGGGACAAATTCATACTATTCTGGTAGGAAACAATCGCACAGGAAGGTGTACCGGTCAATGGAGTGATTGATTCAAGGCAACAGACTCTCTGGGCTATCGACTCGGGTGCCCGGATATCGTCCCAGGCAGGAACCTGCCATTCCTGAACTTGACTATTATGGGCTATCGGAAGTAATATTATTCAGCACGAAATCTCGGTTGGACAGGCTGACCGAAGGATGCTTCAAGGCATTACTGCCGATGGCGTTCAATCCGGCTTCCTGTTGCCAGCCGTGACGGGAGCTGTCATGACATTTCTCATTCTTGTTTCCATCCTGCTTACAGAGGTAGAGATCCCGTCAATAGACTGGATGATCGTCGACGGAGGTATTAAGACTGACGTCCTCATGGCGGTGGTCGAGGACGACGAAGGGAACTTCATCGCTGTGGGGTACTCTGCTTCCTACAGCACGGGCGATTACGACGGCCTGATCCTATGCCTTGATGGCCATTCCGGTGATATCCGCTGGAGAAGGACGTACGGCGGTACATCCAACGACCGCTTTTTCGACCTGCAGAAGGGGTCGGAAGGCATTTTCCACATCTGCGGCGAGACATTCTCTGGAGGTTCTGGTGGAAGCGATGGGTGGCTCCTCTGCATCGACGGAGACGGCGAGCCCATATGGGAAACTCATTACGGCGGGGAACTCAACGATGCTTTCAAAACGCTGGTCCTTCTGCCGGACGGGTCGATAGCTGCAGCTGGGCATACCTGGTCATCCGGAGCAGGTGGTTCCGACGCAGTCGTCGCTTCGTTCTCCAACGATGGCGAACTTCAATGGGAAACGACACTCGGCGGCGACAGGGAGGAACAGGCATGGGACATGGACTTCGACGGTGCCTACCTGTACATCTCGGGAACCACCTATTCCTACGGGATAAACGGAGACGTGGTCATCTGGTGTGTCGACACCTCGGGACTGAACCTCTTCGGGAGGATCTGGGGAGGGCCCGGATACGATTTCGGCAAATCGGTGACATTGCTCCCTGACGGCAACCTGTTCGTTGCATGCTGGAGGAAGGTCGCCTCCTGCCAGGCGGGATTCCGAACGGTCTCCAGAAACGGCACTCTACTGGGTGAGAAGATCATCTCGACCGGGCTCGATACGCGCCTCGAGGCGGTCTTTACCACTGATGGAGAACTCATTCTTGCCACCGGGTATGCGGAGCAGCTTGAGACGTCGGAGCAGGATGGCTTCCTCTGGGAGATATCACCCACGGATTTCGAGCGGCTCTGGGCCATGCCTCTCGGAGGAACCGGGAACGATATCTGCCGGGACGTAATCGAGACAGCTTCCGGGGATATCGTCATTGTCGGAGGATCAACATCATTCGGCGAGGGTGACATGGATGCATGGGTGATCCGGCTCGAACGGAATGATCACTGAAGAGCGGATCCTCGAGATCAACCGACATCAACCATTACAAAGTTGCTGCAAGCCGGTGTGAGCTGAGTTCCATATCAGGGAGACAAGGCAAAACATTCCTGCCTGCACTCGAACAATATCCATCTCGATTTCACGTTGTTCGAACTTCTAACGGGATTATGAATCGAGTTCGAGAACCGAAATCTGCCACCCCCTGGTTGACAATCTTCGAACTCCTGTCACCGTGAATCTCTATCCCAATTCCCACTGATCCTTCCAATCTCTTATCCGTATTCGCTTGCATAATATAACGAAATGTGTTACTTTACGCATGTAATATCGGACGGAGGAGGAATGAAATCAATCGTGGATTACATACGACAGCTCGAATCATCCGGCAAATACAGCTTCACGGTGAAGCAGGCTGCCATGCAAATCGGTTCGAATCCAGTCGCAATTAGAGCCTCGCTACGTCGGCTGATGAGCAAGGGGCATATTGCCTCCCCCTCGAGAGGTTTCTACCTGATAGTCCCACCCAGATATAGCCGCCTTGGTTGTCTTCCACCTGAGCATTTCATACCGGACCTGATGAAGAGCCGTAACCGGGACTACTATGTCGGGCTTCTTTCAGCAGCTGGCTATATGGCTGCTACACAACAGAGAGCACAGGAATTTCAGGTGGTGGTACCACAGTCACTAAGAGCTATTCGATGTGGTTCGGTCAAAGTCTCGTTCATTATGAAGAGACGCATGGCAGAGGCAGCTATGGTCAAGCGAAATACTCCGAGAGGTTATCTGCTAGTCTCTTCCCCTGAGACTACAGCATTCGACCTGGTTGGGTATTGGAGAAGATGCGGTGGTCTGGAGAATGTGGTACTGATATTACACGATATCCTAGGGCATCTTGACGGGAACAGATTAGCTGAGGCATTTCCCATCCACCCGATAGTATGGGCTCAACGATTAGGGTATCTGCTCGAGCATTCTGGTGCGGACAGTAATCTGACGGAACCACTGGCACGGGTTGTTGCGGCTTCAGTTCGAAACTACACAAAGCTAATTCCAGGGATTAATTCCGAGAACAGCGAGCGCAGTAAGCGCTGGAAGCTGATGCTCAATATTGCATTAGGAGCAGTTGAATGATCCCGGTGGACTTTATTACCGAATGGCGTGGCACCGCCCCGTGGGTTGAGGATTACCTGGTCGAACAGGATCTTGTGATAACACGTTCTCTTGTGGAGATTTTCACAGATCCATTGCTCTGTTCACAGCTGGCGTTTCGTGGAGGAACAGCGATTCATAAGTTGTTTCTGCGCCCGGCAATCAGGTTTTCAGAGGACATCGACCTGGTCCAGGTCGTTCCTGCCAGGATTGGCCCTGTTTTTGATGCCATTCGCGCAAGACTGGACCATATTCTCGGATCACCTGATCGCGAGACATCGTATCAGACAGCAATACTGACATACAGATTCATGTCTGAGGATCAACCACCAGTTCCGCTCCGCCTGAAGATAGAGATAAACACACGCCAGCATCTGAACCTGTTAGGACCGGCTAAAGCCCAACTGGATGTTGACACCAGATGGTTCAGTGGCAGTGCGAGGATCCCGACCTTTGATCTGGATGAGCTTCTCGGAACAAAATTAAGGACACTGTACCAGCGCAGGAAGGGAAGAGACCTGTTTGATATTGCACATGCACTGAGGACCGCTACAGTAAATGCGGATCGGATCGTTGATGCCTTCACCTATTACGTTCAACACCAAGGCTTACGCATAACTCGATCAGCATTCATTACAAACCTGGAAGAGAAGCTTGAGAATCCTGTCTTCACCGCTGACATGACTCCATTACTGCGCATGGGAGCAACCTGGGATCCCGCTGGGGATACCGAGCTTGTTGTTGACACGCTTGTATCAAGGCTTCCGTAACGGATATAGACATGCCATGATCGGGTCAGGTGCCCCCGTTTATGGTGTAGAGCCGAATGAGTTCGAGAATCGAAATCTGGTACTCCGTAGTGGATACTTTTCGAACTTTTCTCACTGGTGGGAATTAAGAATCTACCGCAACAGGACAGCCTGTCTGACAGCTCTCTCTCCGCAGGCAGCAACTTGACTCGAAATGGATTGACAGGATAGTCTTCGATATGTAGTATTTAAGCATATACTGAAATGGATGAATATATGGATGAAACCAGACAGGCCGAGTTGTTCAAAGTCTTGAGTGTTGGATCCCGTATCAGGATTATCGAATTGCTCAAGCAGAAGGGTCCTCTGGGAGTCAACGAACTGTCCGAAGCCCTGGGCATTACACCTTCGGCCGTCTCTCAGCACCTGAAGATTCTCAGGTTTGCAGGTATGGTTAGATGTGAGCGCAAGGGTTACTGCCTTCCCTACGAGATCGACAAGAAAGCCATGGACCACTGCAGAGAAGTCCTGGATGAAGTCTGCACCTGCGGTTGCTCGGGCTCTGGTCGTGTCAACGGAACAGAGCGGGAAGAAATTGAAGACAACGTCACCCTGTTAAAGGATTACGAACGGAAACTCAAGATGGAACTCAGGGAATTGAGTGAGAAGATCAGAGAACTCGAGCAGGAGGAGTAGTTCTCTTTTTCATGTTAATATTAAGTATTTGCTTCATTACTGAATTAGGTTGTCGAGACTGGATATTCTGAAACACGCAGCAAGAGAGAAGGGAGGTGATCATAATGTGTCAGACTGGAACAGCTCATGGATCAAGAGGATCTACAGGATGTACCTGTGGTTGTTGCGGATGCGGTCATGGATTCCGTCGCTTCTTCACCTCAGAAGAGAGGCGGGAATCCCTGGAGAACTACCGAGACCAGCTGAAGAAGGAACTGGCCGGTCTCGAGGAGAGGCTCGAGGATTGCGAATGCAAATAAGACCGGTATAAAGACGCGAAGCACCACTGTAACGTGGCCAGACTGGTGGTTATCTCCAGTCTGGCCACGGAAGTATATCTGTTACAGGTATCTGGCAACCAGGAAAACACCCCGAAGGGATAGTCTTGCATCAATCAGACGGGAGAGTGCATATATACGATCAAACAACAGGATTCACGCTAGTGATGTGAAGTATGAATCGTTTAACCCGAATCC
>SDBS01006048.1_pt1 | contig 11784 bp, 10 predicted proteins | sample 2277091 | NCBI WGS metagenome assembly SDBS01 (sample SAMN10404972, study PRJNA504765) | marine sediment metagenome | isolation source: marine sediment core GS10_PC15, 163 cmbsf | place: Arctic Ocean: Southern Knipovich Ridge | collected 2010 | reverse complement strand
GTATTCCCGTTTTATCGCTAACCGGTCAAATTGAGAAGGATTTTGCATTCTAATTCCATGGTCTATATGCCTGACTTTTGAACGGGTGATTCCATAAGTGGCTGATTCGAGTATATCAACCGCACTGTCCGTTGTAACAAGAAGTCCATCACTGTTGCCGGCAAGGTCCTGCATGACTTTTTTTTGATGTTCGTTCGGGCTATCAAGAACAGTATGCAAATAGACCAGGGTCATAAACTCCTGCTTGTGTAATGCTTTTGCCATTGCAATAAAATTAGTACCTCTTGAGTCGTTGCCATCCTTGTCCGGGTCAAGTCCGTATTCGTGCTGCAATAGAACCACAGTGGGATTGGTACTTTCGCGTGCTCTGGCAACTATGTCCTCGGTAGCTTTGTGCCAGGATTCCGGATTGTACTGGTGAATGATGAGGTCTACCGGAATGTTATACGGCAGCTTATCTTTATCGATTGCCGCAACTCTTATATGGTTCACTTCTCCTGTGAAGTTTTCCAGCGCACTGGCTAAATCACGTGAAAATGTACCTACGCCGCACTTTCGGGGCGGGTAAGTGCTCACAATTCGAATGTTATATGGCATAACGAAACCTGTGTTCTTTTGTCGGAAGGTATCCTGCGGAGCTTTTGGAGCTACAACTATGTTTCTACATTCCTGCTATTTAGTTTTTGCTTCATCAATCGACCCATCTTAAACCTTACTGTTCGCTTGGCCGGGACGTGGATTCGTTCCATAGTTTTTGGGTTTTGTGCCGTCCTTGGTGCGCATTTGCGGGGTTCAAAAACACCGAAGTCGCGGAACTCCAAACGGTTGCCTTTGGCAAGCTCAGAGATAATCTCGTCGAGGAAATTTTGAACCGTAGCTTTAACCAACATACGCTTTGCCTGAGTGCTTTCAGCAATTCGGCCAGTAAGTTCTTTTTTTGTGATCGTTGACATACGCAACCTCCAGAATGATTTATTATAACGGCGGTAACACTCCAACGAGAACTCCGCGTAGCCTAACAGACAAAGCTCTTTTAATCAAACACTTTATTATTATAGGCGCATTGGAGTGGTAACATGTGCTGCTTGGGCTGATGGGAAACACCAAGACTTCTCTGTTGTGTGAATCTCAGCGACAAGATTCTCATTTATGAGAATTATGCGACAATCATTTCTAACAGGTGATAAAGACCTGTGCGCCGGCACACCTGTAACCGGAACGTTTCTATTTATTCTAATGCCATATGACATTGTTAAACAAGGAGTTATGTTTGTACAGTCTATCGAGAGAGCGCCATTCTTTAATGCTGGAACGCCGATTGCATACACAGAAACAATCACCAGTGTTTTTTGTACGCTATAATCCTAAACACGGCTGTTTTCGGAGCCAAAGAGATGAAAATTAAAAGGTCTTCGGCTTATGCATTGCATGCATTGATGTATATGGTCAGGCATAACACACAGTTGCCCACCACAAGCGCCACGATCGCCAAGGCAGAGGGGATACCGCCCCACTATCTTGCCAAGGTATTTCAGCAGCTTGCCAAAGCACGTTTTGTCAGAGTAGTCAGAGGTAAGAAAAGAGGATATGTTTTTGTCAGGCCGCCAGAGGAGATCAGTTTACTCGAGCTGTTTGAAGCTATTGAAGGTGGCCCATTATTCGATGATTGCTTTTTGAAACATTGCGAATGCGGTGGGACACCGGAGAATTGCTGTATTTTTTCAATCTGGCATAATGCTACAAGGCAAATCAAGAAGTTTCTTACGGAGACGACGGTGGCAACTGCCACATGGAACCATCCCGAGCATCGCTTTTTAAGCCTGCCCGAATCCCTCAGTAGCCCAAACGATAAACAGAGAACGAATATTACTAAGTTGGGTACCGCAACTTTGAATGGTAAAAGGACAACTACAAGGGAGGACAAACTGGTATGGCCGTGAAGCGGTTTTCTGTTTTTCATGGGATTTCTCGCTTTTTCGCAAAGACGTCTGAGGATGCCCTTTCTGGTCTAACTCAACATGCGATCATGCCTTTAGAGATAAGCAAAGAGTGCAAAGAACAGATGAAGAAAATAATGCGCCGGGTGAAGTGCCGCAAAGGTTTTGAATGCTGCAAATCGGGGCTTACAAAACTTTGCCCGGTAAACATCATTGGCAGCACTAAGCTAATCGAATGTTTAGCAGATAATCCGAGAGATTGTGGACTCCGAGTTTGTCTCGGACGGGGGACCTTCTGTCAATGCCCGCTTAGGCGCTATATTGTTGAGAACTTCAACATGTGAGAGTTGCCCGCGCTCTTGATGTCGAGCTTAGGTATCCGTTCTATAGGTATTTAAGCGAAAACACTTATGGACATAACGCAAGAGCAGAAAAAGCAGAAAGAGAAATCGTGAGCGTGATAACCTGCTCCGCCATCACCGTTTTTTCAAAGCCGCTCCGGGATTTTTGGAAATAGGCTTGAGTATTTGGATTTCCAAAGGAGCTTTACGTGCGCCCCTGCAGAGCCAGCATTTTTTCCCGGTAATAGCGAATAATTGCCTCTCGATGACTGAGATCTTGCGGTGGGACATTCGGCTGACTAATTTTAGGCGCATTGCGATTCTGATATGCCCGTGGCTTTGCGTCCTTTGAACGCCACGCTGAAAGAGCAGCCTTCATAGAGTTGACGTCGTCGCGGTATCGTGGCGAATCATAGAGATTGTTCATCTCCTGCGGGTCTCTATCCAAATCGAAAAATAGATTCGCATGGCCCGGAGGAGCAAGAATGAGCTTGCGGTTTCGTGACCGAGCCATCACCTGCTGTCCCCCCCTTGCCTCGGCGAAGATCAGGTCGTGTCCATTATTTTGATCCTGAAGAACGTGCTTGTGCATCCGGTCTCCGGGCATGCAGCCAGCCGTCCGGCATAGAGTCGGAGCAATATCAATATTGTTTACCATTCGCTGCGAAACCGTTCCGGCATATCTATTTCCAGGCCACTTGACAACGAGCGGTACTTTGACCACCGGATCATACATGTAGTTGCCTTTAAGCAGCATATGATGAAAACCCATAAAATCGCCGTGGTCCGCGGTATATATGATTAGTGTATTGTCGTAGATTCCCTTTTGCCTGAGCAATTCGGTCATGCGCCCGACGTGATGGTCGATCTGAGAGATGGTCGCGTAGTAGTAGGCCATCACTCGCCTTAGTTGGGGCTCGGTCAGTTTGTCATTGGGAAAATATCCCTGGCTGTACTTGAAATCATGCTCAAAGCATTTCTCTGTCCAGCCCGGCAGGATCGAGAGTTTCTTCGGATCATACATTTGGTGCCATGGCGCGGGTGGGTCAAATGGGTGGTGAGGTTTTATAAAGCCTGTCATCAAAAGCTGGGCACCTCTATTAGTCCATGACCTAATCGTTTCCATGGCCCTGTCAGCGATCCAGGTCGTGGAATGGTGTTTTTCGGGCAGGTTGGAGACAAGGGCACCACAAGTGTCCCAATATTCTTTCGGCGCGTATCTGCGATACTCCCGCACTAATTGGTCTTCAAGATCGTTACGATCCACAAGGCCAAGATGCATAAGATAACGGTGATAGTCATCGTCCCAGCGTCCGGGGCCGTCCTGCTCTGCCAGGACCAGCTCGCTGAATCCCACGTCAAGATATGTAGGTGCAAAGTGCATCTTGCCGACTGCCTTTGTACGGTAACCTGCCGTCCTCAAGATCTTTGGGAAGGTTTCAATATCGGGGGCCAGTGTGTCGCGATTTGTCCAGCCGCGATGCTCGTGGACGTATTGACCACAAAGAAATGAATAACGCGAGGGTGTGCACACCGGGAAAGGGCAAAAGCTGTTGTCATAGCGGACACCGTCTGCGGCAAGCCGATCGATATGAGGAGTCTTTATGTCCGCATTGCCATAGGCGCCGAGACAATCTATTCGATGCTCGTCAACATGTATAATCAGAATATTCGGATGCTTTGGTCGGGCTTCGCCTGCAAACGACATCTTTGGCATTATCTGTGAGGTGGCTGCTAAGCCTACGGTCTTCAGAAAATCACGGCGGTTGAAAGAATTTTTCATTGCAACAACCTTTCTTGTTCACTGCGCTGAAATTTGTAACTCAAAAACTGTTCGTAGTCAGAATATAAACGCTGTGGTGAGAAACTTTCAGTAATCCTTAAAGTTTCTCATCCAATCCGGCCAGACCGGCGAAGGGTCGCTTATCCTGTAGCCTCGATGCCATTTCAACTTCCACAATTCCTTAAGCCCTATCTTTCTGACAGAAAAATCCACAAAAGCGCCATTCACAAATCCGTCGTGTCGATTGATGCAGAAACGCTTCATCTCATCTACATTGGGCGATTCTCTCACATCTGCACCATATGCCGGAGGTTCATCGGTTTGCCTCGGCCATGCATCATCCCAGCAGCAATCCAAAAACAACGGTATGTTACCTGCATCTTTGAGGTCGAGAGTCCTCCAGTTATATTCTGTAGTACGTCCATGTAATGTGTTCATCTCCATTGGCGGATTACAAAGCCACCCATTAGGAGAATAGCTGCCCGATTGACCTCTATTGGTGATCCATGCCCCAAACGGTACCTGACCTCCCTGAGTATAAGGTTTCGCGGCCGTTGGGCACAAACGTATCTTTCCATCTTGATAATACGATTGCAGTGGAACAATCCACCAATACTTACCGGCACCACTACTACTGTTATCAATCAAACCGCTAAGAAATGAGCCGTCATTCTCATTGGCATACATCAAAAAAATGGAACCCCATTGTTTCAGATTTGACTGACAAACAACCGCTTTTGCCTGTTCCTTCACCCGCTGCAGCGCAGGCATCAATATTGCCATCAACAGCGCAATAATGGCAATCACCACCAAAAGCTCTATTAATGTAAACGCTCGTTCTTTATCCATACCACTACTCCACTTTCTCCACTAAAGAGAGCACAAAATCCACAACAAGAATACACGATTTGAGGCGAAGAATCAAGGCAAATGTCCCGTTCCTGAACATGCCTCTGGCCCTTTCGGTTATAACTTGTAAACATCCGGTCGGCGATCAATAATGTGCCCGCTCATATCTGCCGGTGCCTCAGAAAGGTCGATTTCAGTAACGACGTGCGTTTGACTTTTGTCTTCATTATTGCACACAACAGCTCCATTTGGGCCTGTAATGAGCGACTGTTCCGGATGGGAAAATACTATGAAAATTCCGTTTTCGTAGGATCGCGTCCTCATCATGCAAAGATTCAAATCTCCGTGCATTCCGTATGTCGGATTGAAAATCACCCTGGCTCCTTGAAGCGTGAGCGTTCGTGCCGTCTCCGGCCAGCGACGGTCGGCGCAAATCATTACGCCGAATAGTCCGAAATCAGACTCATATACATTAAGATGTTCACCCGGTGTATACTTGAGATCGTGTCTCTGAAGATGGACTTTATCATACATTCCCACCAGATGACCTCTGCGGTTGTATATCAAGGCAGTGTTAAATACTCCATCTGCCGCCTTCCTCGCACACCCATAGATGATCCACGCATTGTTTCGTCTTCCCCAGTCCGAGATCGCCTGTGTGTACTTAGACGTAAGAGGATCAACTGCATATTTGACCATATCGTCTTTTGTGACCGATTTTTCTGTCGCCACGTATCCATCAAGAAAACCCTCAGGGGTAACCACAACGTCCACTTCATGATTCTTCTCAATGTCTTTGAATATCTTCATAAGTTTTGTGTGGTTTGCTTTTATCTCACCTTTATCCGGATAAACCTTTATCTGCGCTACCCGGATTTTGGAATTTTTTTTCTTCGTTTGGGCTTTGGCTTCTGCGTTTTCTTTGCCCTGTCTATCATTGCCTTTCCTGGTCTCAGCCAGAACCTGAGAGGCACCGATGCCGGCAGCTCCAGCGGTTTTAAGAAACTCTCGCCTGGTTTGTGTTAACATAGCTATTCGCTTTCCTTTTAGTCTATACTTTCTGTTTGAATATGCCTATCTTCAATGCTAACCGCATCGCAATCTATGATAGCGTAATTGGCCGCATGATTCTAATTTATTTTGTGGGCGTTTTGTACGCCGACGCTCGCTACAGGCCATCCAGCAAAAAGGTCTTGCCTGACAGATAGTTTTTGTGTTATATGTTATAACAGAAATAAGCTCGGCGACCCATTGAGCTTGCTTTAGATAGTGTGCGAAGACGTAGAAAGTGGAAACCGTGCATTAGGATTTATTGTGTTTTTGACGCACTCAAATAAGGAGAAAAAGTATTGGCTTCCGAAATAAATAGGCGTAGCTTTCTTAGCTTATTGAGTGCAGGTGCACCAACGATATTGTTATCAGGTGCTCTTCGGGGTGTAAAAGGATCGGTTGTAACAAGAAAAGACGGTACGCATTTCCTAAATGAATGGCTCAATCCCTCAGTTGAATTTTCTCAAGCACCATTTTGGTTTTGGAATGACAGGTTATCGCAAGAGGAAATCGTTCGGCAGCTTGATGATTTTCAAGCTCACGGTGTATACGGATTTGTGATTCATCCACGGGCGGGACTGCCACGAAGTACTGGTTGGATGAGTGACCGCATGATCCATTTTATGCGCACTGCCATCGAGCGGGCGAGCAAGCGGGACATGTGGGTAATACTTTACGACGAAGGTATGTACCCCAGCGGATCTTCGAGTGGTCAAGTGGTAGCTGAGAATCCTGCTTTTCGGACGCGAGGTTTGTTTGCAATCGACATTGACACGGCAAAACCTGGTACCGAGCAACGTGGTATACTTATTGGTAACGACGGCAAACCAAAACTGGCTAACGACCAGCATTTAGTGGCGACTGTTAAGCGAAAGGCGAATGGTCACCGCCTCGCAATAATCGATAGGGCCATGCGGCCTGGAAGATCCGTTATTCGCGGGCTTCATTTTGTTGAAGAGGACCCTCCACGTCGGCCTGACCACAGGGAGGTATCTGAAAATATGCCACCGGCTGCGGATATTCTGAATCCGGAGGCCGTGAAATGTTTTATTAGGCTCGTGTACCAGCGGTTCTATGACGAGTTTGGAGAGCATTTCGGTAAGAGCATTCGAGCGATCTTCACGGATGAGCCTTCGCTCCTTGCAAAAAATGCCGAACGTGGTGTGGTTCCTGGGACAACAGGAATTCTCGAATACGTTAATTCGTGGCTTGGATATGACTTTACGCCGTATCTGCCTGCGCTTTGGTACAAAGACGAGCCGGATGCTGAGCGCTACCGGCGTGATTACCATCGCGCCTTGCAAGCCAGACTGGAAGAAACATTTTACTTTCCCATCTCGCAATGGTGTAACGCCCATGGAATCGCCTTGACAGGACACCCCGCTGCGCCGGACGGCATCGGTCATCTTAGGTATTTTCACATTCCCGGGCAGGACATAGTCTGGCGATATATCGAACCGAACAAGCCCAGTGCTTTGGAAGGGTCGCAATCCACACAAGCCAAGTGTGCATCCTCGGCTATGATCCACCTCGGTCGGCGCCGTAATTCCAACGAATACTGCGGTGCCTACGGCCATAATTTTACATTCGAAGAAATGAAGTGGCTGACAAACTGGCTTGTTGTGCGGGGCTGCAATATGCTATATCCACATGCTTTCTACTACTCAGTGCGAGGCCCTCGCATCGATGAGCGCCCACCCGACGTGGGACCCAACAGTCCCTGGTGGGAACAGTATAAACTCTACGCTGATGCATGCCGTCGTCTATGCTGGCTGAACACCGACAGTAATCACATTTGTGCTCTGGCAATTCTTGGTCGCAATGATTATCTGCCTTGGCGGGCAGCGAAGATATGTTTCCAGCATCAGCGTGATTTCAACTACATTGAGGCAAGGCACCTTTGGGAGGACGCTCGGATTACTACAGAAGGCATCCAGATTGCCGGCATGCATTATCGAGCGTTGATTGTAGAAGATGAACCACCAGGAAAGGCGGAATCAGCATTGAAGATTTTGGAAAATGGCGGCCGGCTCATCCGGTGGAGTAGAAGAGAGGGAATGAGCGATTCTGAATTGGTGAAGCAAATTGATCGCTTAGTGCCGGTGGATGTGCAGGTTTCGCCAACAACGCCGGAACTGCGAGTACGACATGTCGTCAAATATGGGATAGACTGTTATATTCTTTTCAATGAGGGACAGAAAGATATAAACGTGCGTCTGAACTTGTCGGCTATGGGTCAGTGGTTTTTGCTCGACACAGAGACAGGAAAAAGACACGCACTGGACAACGATCGGACAGTACAGTTAGTGCGGCACGAGGTCAAAATACTGATGGTCGATCAATCATGAGCCACATATTTCCCTTGCAATTGGCCCTGATTGTAGCAAAATATAACGAAATCTATGATCATCGTTTTGTCAGTGACAACAAAGCAATGCACGCGCTGAGCAGTACGTGTTATTTACTATAGATGTCGTACAGTGAAAGGGAAAATCATGAGAAGCAAAGCAGTTATCTATGTTTTGATTGTAGCGACTATTAGCTCACAAATCGCAACAGGCTTATGGGCGGCTGAGGCGCCAAAACCACGCAGCCGCAGCGAAGTCGAAGCGGTCCTTGCCAAAGCTCCAAAGCCGCCGGCAAGACGTAAGCTTCGCGAGCTCAACGTTGTTCTTGTTGCGTTCAAGAAGGACCACGGCCCAAATGAGCATGATTATCCCTTATGGCAGAAACGATGGGCGGTTTTACTCGGGGGCAAGAAGGCTGGGCAGGAAAAACAGGTAAACCTCTATGGCCCAGCCCCGAAGGCCAAACAAAAAAGGACTCTGGCCGGTGCGCCGAAAGTGCAAGTCTCAACGGCCTACGGATGGCCAAGCAAGGAGCAATTTAAGAAGGCCAATTTAATTGCCGCGTTCTGTTACGTCCAGTGGGATGAACAGAAACTTGATGACCTGGAAGAGTTCTTGTCGCGAGGCGGAGGTTTTGTCATCCTGCACCCGGCTGTGATCATTCCCAAGGGCAAAGATATCGCAGGTCAATTGGCAAAGCTCATAGGATTAGCGTGGGAATATGATTATACCCGCTGGCGTCACGGTCCGATGGATTTGAAGATTGCTGCCCCGGATCACCCTATCTGTTTAGGTCTGCCCAAGACAATTCATTTACTGGACGAGGCCTATTGGCCTTTGAAGGGAGACCTCAGTAAAGTCGTTGTATTGGCGACCTCCAATGAGACAATTAGTAAAGACTCCCAGCAGACTAAACCGGAACCGATGTTCTATGCTTATGAATGCGGCAAAGGACGTGTTTTCAGTTGCATACTTGGGCATTATACATGGACCTTTGATGACCCATATTTCCGCATTCTGTTATTCCGCGGCATGGCGTGGGCAGCCGGGGAATCGCCTTATCGTTTTGACAGGTTGGTATTGCGCGGGATCCCATTGGAGTAGAGCCTGTCTAATACGAATAGGAACTTGATAGAATGCCCAGAACAAAAATCATCGCGACATTAGGCCCTGTTAGCAGCAACTACACTGTCCTTCGGAAGATGTTCACAGCCGGCCTGGATGTAGTCAGGCTGAATTTTTCCCACGGCAGCCACAAACAGCATCTCGACTCTATAAAGCTTGTCCGCCGGCTAAACAAAAAGTACAGACGACACATTCGGATAATGCAGGACCTGGAAGGTTTGCGAATCAGAATCGGGCGATTCAAAGGTGCCAAAACCAGGTTCTTAAAGAATCGCACAGTGGTGTGGCTGACTAACGACGCCGAAGCATGTGGGCCGCGAACAATACCATTTGACTACAAAGGTGATTTGAGCCGGTTAAAGCCAAAGCAACTTATCCATATTGATGATGGGAACCTGGTCTTGCGCATAAAGAGCACCTCCGTTAACAGCATAAAAGCAGTCGTTGTCGAAGGAGGTATCCTTAAGGAGAGAAAAGGCGTAAATATTCCTGATGTGGACCTTGGATTTGAAGGGATAACCACGAAAGACAAAAAGGACATCGAGTTCGGCATAAAACACGCGGTGGACTACATCGCTTTGTCATTTGTACGGGATGAAAACGATATTCGACAAGCCGCTGCGCTGATAAAACCGGGATTACCCAACTGCCGGCTCGTGGCAAAAATAGAGAATAGGCAAGCGATAGAAAACATAGACGGAATAATGGAGGCCGCAGACGGAATAATGATAGCTCGCGGCGATATGGGTGTTGCTATCCCCATCCATGAAGTCCCCATAATCCAAAAGCGTATAATAAGAAAGTCTAATACCGCGGGAAAGTTCGTAATTACAGCCACACAGATGCTGGAACATATGACCGAGCACAGCAGACCGACGCGTGCCGAGGTCACTGACGTCGCTAATGCAATCATCGATGGTACCGACTTCGTCATGCTTTCGGCTGAAACTGCTGTCGGCCGTTTTCCGTATCAGTCAGTCCTAATGATGAACGAGATCATCAAGTTTACTGAAAAAACCATGCCAGGACTATAAACAGCTCACGAGGCTCCGGCTGCATAGTTTCTCTCGGTTAATCAAATACAGTCTTCTGCTAAAATTTCCGGAAAAATCTTGTAAAATCAACCACTTTCATGTTAGAATTGTATGTGGCCAAGGTATGGAGGCAGGTTCAAAAAATCCTTAAGCTATTATAGCATATGAAGGTTATCCGGTTATTCCCGATGTATCGGGATGAAATAATCAATATCGAAGATCCCGATCCATCGGGAATCATTTTTCTTAAGGGACACAAAAATGAAAGCATCCCAGGCCTTCTACAAAATGTGGATTATATTTGCTTTGTTTATGGTGGCGCCGGCTATCTCACAGGCCCGGGTCACTCGAGCTGATTACGAGCGAGCCGACCAATTCCAAGCTAATCTCAAAGGCCTCGTATTCAAAAAGGAAATCAAGGCTCATTGGTTCAATGATAGTACGCGATTTTGGTACCGCAATGACCTTCGTGAAAAAAAGGAATTTATCGTTGTCGATGCCGAAGAAGGAACGCGCAAGCCGGCATTCGACCATAGGAAACTGGCGCAAATGCTTTCCGCCGCTACAGCTAAAGAATACGCTGCTGAGAATCTGCCATTTGACACCTTCAAATTCATCGATGACGCCAACGCAATCCAGTTCGAGATAGAAAATGTTCAATGGAAATATAACTTAACAACGTACGAATGTACGCGAATCGGACTGGTGGAGGAAAGCAAGCCGTCAGATGAAAATGGAGATAAAAGACCAGACAAACAAGACCGTGACAAAAGAAATTTGTCGCCGGATGAGAAATGGGAAGCCCTATTCAAGGACCACAATCTTTATCTCCGTTCAACACAAGATGACAGAGAGTTTCGATTAAGCCATGATGGTGAAGAAGGACACCATTATTCCTCCGCATCCTGGTCTCCAGACTCCAAAAAGGTAGTTGCCTATCGCACTAAGCCCGGAGATAACAAGATGGTGTATCTTATTGAGTCTTCGCCCAAGGAAGGTGGAAGGGCCAGGCTGCATTCACATCAATATGACCTGCCGGGCGATAAATTCACTTCCTATGAAATGAGCCTTTTCTATATACAGACCAAAGAACAGACCAAGGCCGACACAGAGCCGATTGATTTCGGACGACCTCCCAGATTGCGCTGGACGAAAGATAGTAAGAGCTTCACCTTTAAACGAACTGACCGTGGACACCAGCGGGCCCGAATCATCCGCGTTGATGTGAACACGGGCAAAACAAAAACTATCGTGGACGAACGCTCCGAAACCTTTATCAACAGGTGGGGCGTCGCAAGAACCCGCTATGTGGATGAT
>SDBS01006047.1_pt1 | contig 11785 bp, 4 predicted proteins | sample 2277091 | NCBI WGS metagenome assembly SDBS01 (sample SAMN10404972, study PRJNA504765) | marine sediment metagenome | isolation source: marine sediment core GS10_PC15, 163 cmbsf | place: Arctic Ocean: Southern Knipovich Ridge | collected 2010 | reverse complement strand
GAAACATCGGATGAATTCACAGAAGGTATTGACTTAGCTGATCAATTGCAGGAAGAGAACATCACCCTGGATGTACCACCGGGAAGACACGTCCTATATTACGTGGTCAAACTTACCGGATATATGGCTGTGATCAACGGAGCGCCGGGAGCAGCAGGTCCGGTTTTGAACCACTACAACAAACCCGCTGTGGAACGTTACCTGAATCGTTTATCTGCCGTGCTGACAGAAAAGATAGGACCCATGGGAGACCATCTGAGGGCCATGTTCTGCGACAGTATGGAATTGGAGGGGGCCAACTGGAATGATGACCTGCCTGAAGAATTTGAAAAAAGGAGGGGGTACGCCCTGCTGCCCTATCTGCCTTTTGTGCTGAAAAAAGTGGGACATATGGGAAATCCCCTGGAAGAGGATTACGGAACAAAGTTCCCTCCAACGGTTGAGGATATGCTGAACCGGGTCAGGCTGGATTTTTACTACACCCGCCTTGAATTATTCAAGGAGCGTTTTATCGATGTATTTAATCACTGGTGCCACGAGAACGGTGTGCAATCGAGAGTACAGGCTTACGGGCGGGGGATGCATCCCATGGAAACCAGCATGGATATCGATATCCCGGAATGCGAAACCTGGCTGAGGCCCGGGATTGGTGGTGAATTACCGGACATGGGCTCACAGGGAAGGGCATACTGGATGATCAATAAATTCGTTTCTTCCGGGGCCCGGCTGGCCGGAAAACGTCTGGTAAGCTGTGAAGAGATCACCAATACCCAGATGGTGTTTATGGCCACGCTGGAGCGGATAAAGATCACAGGGGACCAGAGCAATCTGTCGGGTGTAACCCACTCCATATTGCATGGATTCAACTATTCCCCCCCGGAGGCACCTTATCCCGGCTGGGTGCAGTATGGAACCTGGTACAATGAACGCAACCCATGGTGGCCCTATTTTAAATTATGGGCGGACTATAAGACCAGGCTGTCCTGGTTATTCCAGAATGCCGACATGCAGTCCAATGTGGCCATATTGCAACCATTAACTGATCTCTGGTTGAAACACGGTCCCCAGCGTGATCCCTTCCCCACTCATGATTATCCTGATTACCAGCATAATCTTTGGGAAGCGGTGCATAAAAACGGTGACGGATGCGATTATATCTCTGAAAAGATCCTGCATGCGGCTTCCTACCGAAGTGGAAGACTGGTATATGGTCAGCGGTCCTACAAGATACTGCTCATTCCTGAAACAGAAACTATGGATATGCAGACCATAAATGCCCTGGATGCCTTTTCCACAGCCGGGGGAAAAGTTGTATTTATCGGGAAGAAACCTTCTCGCTCCCCTCATTTTGTGGATTATAAGGCAAGGGATAAGGAAGTTGCTGATGCTATGGCTAAGTTGTTTGAAAATCACAGCCAGAATGTAATCCTTTACCAGTCCCCGGGGGACGATATGCTTGGGTGGTATGCTTCCCTCCAGCAAGCAATAGGGCATTCACCCTTGGTCCATATCGAAAAACCTGATAAACAGCTGAGCCAGGTCTGTTATCAGGCAGGTGAGACACAAATTTTCTTCTTTGTTAATTCCAGTCTGACAAAACAAATTTCTTTCAGGGCACAATTCTATACGGAGAGGGGCAGGTACCCCTGGATCTGGGATCCGGAAAGTGGTGAAAAATACCGCTATCCAGGAGCGACTGGAAAAAAGGGAATGTTGATAGAGCTGGCACCAGCGGCCTCCAGGCTCATAGTTTTTGAAAAGGCAAGGGAGGGAGAGGATTATCCCTCACTGGCGGGACAGGCTGAGGGAAAGGAAATTACAGGTCCATGGCGTATGAACCTCAGCCATGTAAATGGCAAAAAAAGGCAGATCACGCTGAGGAGACTTGTTGATTTCCAGAAAGATTATCGATTGAAGACATTCGCAGGAGAAGCGGTTTATGAGAAGGAGATCGAGGTCGATGATCCAGGTGCCCACATAGTGATCAGCCTGGGCAATGTTCAGGGTGTGTCTGAACTGACAATCAATGGCAAAAATATCGGCGTGAGGTGGTATGGCCACCATATCTATGACATCAGCGGCTCCCTGGTGAAAGGAAATAACAGTCTCAGCATTAAATTAACCACCATTGCCGGCAATTATCTGAAAAGCCTGAAGGATAACCAGACTGCCCAACGCTGGACCAGCAATCAACCCTATTTTCCGGTCGGGATGATGGGGCCTGTGGAATTATTTTAATCTTTAATATCAGCGTGATATTCCTGCAGTGATTTCACTTTGTAGGCCCCGTTTCTCCGGTCCTTGATGCCTTTGGTGGCAGCCAGGGCTGCTGAGGTGGTCGTAATATACGGGACCTTGTATTTAATGGAGCTCTTCCGGATATAGGAATCATCATACTCAGATTGTTTCCCGGAAGGGGTATTAACCACCAGGTGTATTTTTCCATTGGTGATTGCATCCACGATATTTGGCCTGCCCTCATGAACCTTCTTGATCAATTCGGCGTGGATACCCTGTTCTTCCAGGAATTTTTGCGTGCCTCCCGTGGCAAGGATCTTAAATTGCATGTCCTGGAAGTTCCTGGCGAATTCAAGGATCTTATCCTTGTCCCGGTTCGCAATGGTAATAAGGACAGTACCTTCAATGGGCAGGCTGGTCTGGGCTGCCTCCTGAGATTTATAGAATGACATGCCATAGGTGTCGGACAGTCCCAATACCTCACCGGTCGACCGCATCTCCGGTCCCAATAAAGGATCCACATCCGGAAACATATTAAAAGGAAATACCGCTTCCTTCACGCCAAAATGCTTAAACTTCTTGTCTTTCAGTTCAAAGTCAGCAAGTTTTTGTCCCAGCAGGATATGGGTGGCAATTGTTGCCATGGAAATATTGCACACTTTCGATACCAGGGGTACCGTGCGGGATGCCCTGGGATTTGCCTCCAGTATATAGACGACATCATCATAGATGGCATATTGAATATTCATCAAGCCGACTACTTTCAATTCATTGGCAATTTTCCTCGTGTATTCCTTAATCGTCTCTTCATGTTTTTCGGGAATAATAACCGGTGGTATCACACAGGCAGAATCTCCGGAATGAATGCCGGCATATTCAATATGCTGCATGACTGCAGGAACAAATACATCCTTTCCATCTGCGATGGCATCGGCTTCCGCTTCAATGGCATCTTCGAGAAACATATCAATCAGCAGGGGCCTGTCAGGTGAGACGTCAACTGCCTCTGCGACATATTGTTCCAGCATTTCTTCATCCAGGATGATCTTCATTGCACGGCCTCCCAGCACATAGGAGGGCCTCACCATCAGGGGATATCCTATCCTTCCAGCGATTTCGATGGCTTCATCAAGCGTACTGGCCATCCCCGATTCCGGCTGCGGGATCTCCAGCTTCGTCATGATCTTCCTGAAACGGTCACGGTCCTCTGCGAGGTCTATTGTTTCGGGGGTAGTACCCAGGATCTTTACCCCGGCCTCAGCAAGCTCATTTGCAATATTCAATGGTGTTTGTCCCCCGAACTGCACGATCACCCCTTCCGGCTTCTCCTTGTGATAGATACTTAGCACATCCTCCACCGTCAGAGGTTCAAAATATAATTTGTCGGAAGTGTCATAATCTGTTGATACTGTTTCCGGGTTGCAGTTTACCATAATTGATTCATATCCGGCTTCACGAATTGCCATGGCTGCATGGACACAACAATAATCAAATTCAATTCCCTGCCCTATCCTGTTGGGACCTCCTCCCAGGACCATGATCTTCTTGTTGTCACTGACTTCAACCGTGTCAGGTGCATTATAGGTGGAAAAGTAATAGGCTGCATTTTCAACACCGCTAACCGGGACAGGTTCCCATGCTTCTTTCATACCGAGTGAGATGCGTTTATCCCTGATCTCCTTTTCGGGAATATCCAGCACCAGGGATAAATATCTGTCGGCAAATCCGTCTTTTTTTGCCTGTATAAACAAATCATCCGGCAGGACTTTTCCTTTGTATTTGAGTATTTCTTCTTCCAGGTCCACCAGTTCCTTCATCTGTGAAATAAACCAGGTTTTGATATGTGTTCTTTTAAATAAGTAATCTATATCCGCCCCTTTTCGCAAGGCTTCATACATAATAAACTGCCTTTCGCTGGAAGCATGTTTAAGCATTGCCAGAAGATCATCCAATGATTTCTTGTTAAAATCCTTCGCAAAACCAAGTCCATAACGTCCGTTCTCCAATGAACGAATGGCCTTCTGAAGGGCTTCCTTATAATTTTTACCAATGCTCATTACTTCGCCAACAGCCTGCATCTGTGTACCGAGCTTGTCTTCCAGTCCATCAAATTTTTCAAAAGCCCATCGGGCAAATTTTACCACCACGTAATCTCCTGACGGTGTATATTTTTCAAGTGTGCCATCACGCCAGTACGGTATCTCATCCATTGTTAGTCCACCTGCCAGGAGGGAAGATACCAGGGCAATCGGAAAACCGGTGGCCTTGGAAGCAAGGGCAGATGAGCGGGATGTACGTGGATTGATCTCAATTACCACAACCTTTCCGGTCTCAGGATCATGCGCAAATTGTACGTTTGTGCCTCCGATAACCTCTATTGCCTCCACAATATCGTAGGAATATTTTTGCAGTCGGGCCTGCAGCTCCGGAGAAATGGTAAGCATCGGTGCGGTACAAAATGAATCCCCGGTATGCACACCCATGGCATCGACATTTTCGATAAAACATACCGTAATCATCTGGTTTTTGGCATCCCTTACCACTTCTAACTCCAGTTCTTCCCAGCCCAGAACAGATTCTTCGACCAGTACCTGGTTAACAATACTTGCCGACAAGCCCCTGCTGCAAATTGTCCTCAACTCCTCGACATTGTAGACCAGTCCACCCCCGGTTCCTCCCATGGTATAGGCAGGCCGCAATACCACAGGATATCCCAGTTCACTGGCTATTATCTCAGCATCTTCAACGGTATTCACAGCGGTACTTTCAGGCATTTCAATACCCAGCCGGTTCATGGTTTCCTTGAAGGCTGTGCGGTCCTCGCCTCTTTCAATGGCATCAATGTTTACCCCGATAACTTTCACACCATATTTCTCCAAAATGCCTTTTTTTGCCAGCAGGGAAGAAAGGTTCAGTCCTGTCTGACCACCCAGGTTCGGAAGCAGCGCATCAGGCCTTTCTTTCTTGATAATTTCTGTCAGGGCAAACTCATTCAGGGGTTCAATATAGGTGACGTCTGCCATCCCGGGATCTGTCATGATGGTCGCGGGATTGGAATTGACCAGTACAATTTTGTACCCAAGTGAACGCAAGGCCTTGCAAGCCTGGGTTCCCGAGTAATCAAATTCACATGCCTGTCCGATAATAATAGGGCCTGAACCGATGATCAGGACTTTGTCAATGTCTTTTCTTTTTGCCATGATATTTTTATTGGGTGGATTTTTTAAAGATGTAAAATAATTCCAGATTTTACCCTCGAAACTGATGTAGAGTTATTAGAAAAAGATTCACAATATTGAATTATCAGGCGCGTTCATTTTCATCTTTCCTCATTTATGCTTAACATTATGATAGTGGACCCCTAAATAAACCACATCATGAAACCCAGGAAAACTTTCGTTGCCATTTTTTGGACAATTCTTCTGCCCTTTACCGCATGTGGAATTGACGAAGTAAAGGACAGGCCCAATGTCATAATCGTTATGACTGATGATCAGGGTTATGGCGAACTTTCCTGTCATGGTAATCCAATTTTGAAAACACCAAATCTTGATGAGTTGGCCGGGCGGAGCCTGCGATTCAATGATTATCATGCAGCCCCGATGTGCACACCTACCAGGGGCCAGCTGATGACCGGGCTTGATGCTGCACGCAACGGGGCCATTAATGTCAGCAGCGGGCGTTCCTTGTTGCGGCCTGAAATCTCAACCATGGCAGATATGTTTGCCGAAAATGGTTATCATACCGGCATCTTCGGTAAGTGGCATCTTGGAGATAATTATCCTTTCCGGCCTGAAGATCGGGGATTCCAGGAAACAGTCTGGTTCCCTTCCTCGCACATAGGATCTGTGCCGGATTTTTGGGGTAACAACTATTTTGATGATACCTATATCAGAAATGGAAGGAGAGAAAGTTTCACGGGCTATTGCACCGATATCTTTTTCAAGGAGGCGATGGAGTTTATGAGTAAATCTGTGAAAGCCGGAAAACCATTCCTTACCTATATCCCCACAAATACACCACATGGTCCACTCATTGCCAAGGAAGAGGATATCATTGCCTTAGAGGCAGCTTTTGCAGAATCTGATTTTTCGGATATGGAACAAGGCCTGAAAAAGAGCCTGATTCGGTACCTGGCTATGGTCCGAAATATCGATACCAATATGGGGAAACTTATAAAATACCTTGAAAAAGAAGGGCTTACCGAAAATACCATATTGATATTTACAACCGATAACGGCAGTACTCACGGTCCCCGGTATTTCAATGCCGGAATGCGGGGTATGAAGACGGAACTCTGGGAGGGCGGACACCGAGTTCCATGTTTTATCAGCTGGCCAGAAGGAGGGTTTTTAGCCCCCCGTGATATTGATGGCCTGACCCAGGTTCAGGATATTCTTCCTACCCTTGTTGACCTTTGTCAGCTGAACACTCATGCATCAGATGATTTTGACGGAATAAGCTTGGCACCATTTCTACGCGGGGAGATGGAAGTCCCCCAAGACCGCATACTGGTCATCAATTACAGCCGGATGCCTATAGGTTATAATTCAGCCTCGCCTTATAGCCAGAGCATCCTCAAACGGGAAAGTGGTGGTGTTCTCTGGAAGAGATGGCGGCTGCTCGAAGATCGTGAATTATATGACCTGGCTTCCGATCCATTGCAACAAACCAATGTTATTGATTCCTACCCTGAAATAGCTAAAAAAATGAGAAGCCATCTCAATGACTGGTGGGAAGAGGTTAAACATATTGCCAATGTGCCACAACGAGTTGTCATAGGTAATGATCGTGAGAATCCCATGATGCTGACTGCCTGCGAATGGCTGGATGTATTTGTGGATCAGCAACGACAAATTCTCAACGGCACCCGCAAAACCGGTTACTGGGAGCTCGAAGTTGCAGAGGCCGGAGAATATGACTTTGAACTTCGTCGCTGGCCCAGGGAGATTGACACCCCATTGATAGAAGAAAGTAAGATAGGTGGTGAGGCCCTGCCCATTTCAAGGGCAAGGCTCTCCATCAGCAATATAAACCATTTTGCATTTGAGGATAAAAAGCCATTTATGTTTGAAGGCCTGGTGAAAACTATTGAACCGGGACAAACATCGGTCACCTTCACCGTTCATCTGGAAGCGGGTCCCATGGCTCTTCAAACCTGGTTTGATGATAAAACCAGGGAAACAATATGCAGTGCCTATTACGTTTACGTCCGGCGCAAATGAATTTCACCGGATATATTATCTTTAACTACCATGAAGAAATTAATCTTTTTACCTCTGTTATGCATGGCTGCGGGCGCATTGCAATCCCAAAATTTCATCCTTCCCCTATGGGAAGGAGATCCTCCGAATTACAGGGAGAGCGGAGAGATGATGAAATCAGACACCAGCAATATTGTCAGGCTGAGCCTGGTACAACATCCGGATATCGCAGTATTTCTTCCATCGTCAAGAAATGCCACCGGTGAGGCTGTAGTGATCTGTCCCGGTGGCGGATACCATATCCTGGCCTATGACTGGGAGGGAAGCGATATTGCCCGGTGGTTCAGTTCCAGGGGGATTGCAGCCGCGGTACTGAAATACCGCCTGCCCGTTTCAAAAAGCAACATCATCCCCCATAAGACACCGCTCATGGATGCTCAACGGGCGTTCAGGATGGTGCGTTATCATGCCGAATCCTGGAATATTGATCCCGGAAAGATCGGCATCATGGGATTTTCGGCAGGGGGCCACCTGGCTTCCACCCTGTCCACCCATTTCGATGAGGGAGACCCGGGCAATACAGATCCGGTGGAAAGAATGAGCTGCCGGCCCGATTTTTCCATCCTGGTCTATCCCGTGATCTCCTTTACAGAGGAATTCAGTCATTCCGGGTCCCGCAACGCTCTGCTGGGGGAGGACCCGGACCCGGAACTGGTCAGATATTATTCGAATGAACACCAGGTAACAGCAGAAACCCCGCCGGCCATCCTTATTCATTCCGGTGATGACGAGGGGGTCCCGGTACAAAACAGCCTGGCCTATTACCGGGCATTGCTCAAAAAGGCTATTCCGGCCGAGATGCATGTCTATCCTTATGGCGGGCACGGCTATTCCCTGGCCATCGGTAGAGGGCACCTGGCCACCTGGCCGGACCGGGTGCTTGAATGGATCAGGTATATTCAAAAAGATAACAATGCTGATTGACAGACTACACACAGAATGGGAAGTTGGTTTTCATGAAAAGGAAGATCTATCCCCCACGGCCTGGCACCCGGCCAGGGTACCCGGAGCCGTTCAGCTGGATATGCTGCATACACTTGATGATCCGGACTGGACCCGCGGAGATGGTTTCCGGCAGTTCCGATGGATGGAGGATGTTTGGTGGACCTACCGGACCCGTTTCGACAGGCCTTTGATCAAGGCAGGGGAGAAACTCTGTTTTCGCAGCAGGGGCATTGACTATGCTTTTACGATCTTCCTGAATGGGAGGGAGGTCCACCGGCAGGAGGGAATGTTCAGGTATGTGGACCTGGACCTGACGGATTTGCCGGAGGATGAAAATGAATTACAGATAGTAATTTCACCTGTCCCCAAATCAAATCATGATGCGGAGGACAGGAACCAGGCCAATCATTCTTTCAAACCGGCGGTCAGCTATGGATGGGACTGGCACCCGAGGCTGGTCCCTTCCGGGATATGGGATGAGACGGCACTGGAGATCCGCAGGGACCTCCTGCGGGAAACCACGGTCACCTACCTCCTGGAGGAATCCATGGACTCAGTATCAGTGAATGTGGAAGGTGTTATGGACCCCATGATCCGTTCCCTTGCCATCCGCGTGGAATTTGAGGGGGAGACCCTGCAATCGGATGAATTTGAATACAGGGAAAACAAGGCCCGGCAAGGGGAATTCCGGAAATCCCTGGTGCTGGAAAATGTAAAGCTATGGTGGCCGGCCGGCCTGGGCAAACCCAACCTGTACAGCATTACTGTATCAGCTTATGATGATGAAGGTCAGCTGCTGGATGAAAAACTATTTACCATTGGCTTCCGGAAGGTAAAACTCGTCAGGAACAAAGGGACGGAAAAGGAGGATGATTCTTTTCCCAAATCACGACTCCTGCCACCCATTACACTGGAGATCAACCACCGGAGGGTTTTTGCACAGGGGACCAACTGGGTGAATCCGGAGGTTTTTCCCGGACGGCTTGATGATGAGCGTTACAGTGAACTGCTGGAGCTGGCAGCCGGTGCAGGATTCAACATCCTGCGTGTATGGGGCGGGGGCATTGTGAACAAGCAATATTTCCATGACTGGTGTGACCGGAACGGCATGATGGTCTGGCAGGAATTCCCTCTTGCCTGTAATGATTATCCCGACGATGAATCCTACCTGTCTGTCCTGAGATCCGAAGCATATGCCATCATTGAAAGGCTGAAACATCATCCCAGCCTGGTGATATGGTCGGGTGGCAATGAACTCTACAACAGCTGGTCGGGCATGGATGACCAGTCCCTTCCCATAAGGTGGCTTAACAGCCTCTGCCTGGAGCTTTCCCCGGATATCCCGTTTATCCCAACCTCACCACTACAGGGGATGGGGCACGGGCACTACCTCTTCCATGATCCACGGACAAATGAAGATATTTGCCAGATTATGGCCAGGTCTGAACACACGGCCCTGACTGAATACGGTGTCCCTTCCCCATCAGATACCCTGATCCTCAGGAAGATCATCCCTGAAGGGGAGCTTTTCCCTCCTACCAATGCATCCAAAGCCTGGAAGGTCCATCACGGATTTGACAGCTGGCAGGAGGATACCTGGCTCTGTATCGGGACTATCGAAAAGTATTTTGGTAAGCAGGAAAGCCTGGAGGAACTGGTGAAAAACGGGCAAAAACTCCAGGCGGCGGGATACCGTTTCATATACGAAGCAGCCAGGCAAAAGTGGCCCCGTTGCTCTATGGCCATAAACTGGTGCTTCAATGAACCCTGGCCCTGTGCTGCAAATAATTCCATTATCCAATATCCGTCCCTTCCCAAGCCTGCTTACCATGCCATCAGGGAAGCCTGCCGGCCGGTGCTGGCTTCGGCATCATTCCCGAAATATATGTGGCAGGAAGGTGAGACCTTCCGGTTTGATGTATACCTGCTCAACCATACCAATGAGGACCTGTTACAGGGAAAGATGATCATTTATATCAATGGCAGGGAGGCTGGTCACTGGGAATTTGCCAAGGTTGAAGCACATACCAGCTTAAAAGGTCCGGGCATTGAAGAGCAAGCCGGAGAGGCCCTGGAGATATCATTGCGCGTGGAGGGCCACCCTGAATGGGATTCCATTTATGAATTGCCTGTGACCAAAAACCCGATATGAAAAGAATGTAAATGAGATTGTGGTCAAAAATATTATTGCTAACCGGAATTGCAGTCCTGGCGGGCTGCACCGAAGAACCTCTTGAGAGGCAACCTAATATCATCCTCATACAGGCCGATGACCTTGGCTGGAATGACCTTGGTGTACACGGGAACCGGCTTATAGAGACGCCGAATTTAGACAGTCTTGCCGGGAAATCTGTACGGTTCAGCCAGTTCTATGTTACCCCGGTCTGTGCCACGACAAGGGCCTCCCTGCTGACAGGAAGGCATTTCCTTCGCACCGGGGTATCCCATGTGCATGGAGGCAAGGATTTTCTCCACCTGGATGAAACCACCATTGCCGATGTAATGAAGGATGCAGGTTATGTCACAGGGATGTGGGGGAAATGGCATTCAGGGAAAACGGATGGCTATTTCCCCTGGGAAAGGGGTTTTGATGAGGCTTTTATGGCCAGGTTGTATGATTATTATGACAACGAAGGCAGTTATAATGGGGTACCATTGCAGACAGAGGGCTGGATAACCGGAGTCCTGACCGACATGGCCATTGATTTCATGAAAGATCACAGGGAGGTACCCTTTTTTGCCTACCTTCCCTACCTGACATGCCATGCTCCCCTGCGGGCCCCCCGGCATTATGTTGAAAAATACCTGGGCAGGGGATTGTCTGAGAACCTGGCCACACTCTATGGCATGGTGGAACATATGGACCATCATGTCGGCAGGTTGCTGGATTCACTTGATGTCATGGGGCTTGCAGAACATACGGTAATTCTTTTCCTGAGTGATAATGGTCCGGCCATCCTGAACGGCCAGCTTACAGATGAGGACAGGCAGACAAGGTATGTGAACAGCCTGAGGGGACACAAGGGGAACATCTGGGAAAACGGGATCAAATCTCCCCTGTTTATATGCCAGAAAGGGAATTTTGCCCCGGCAGAGGTAAACAGGCTTGCCGATGTAACTGACCTTTATCCAACCATTGCGGAACTGGCAGGATACAGTCTGAATATTGACAGCCTGCAGATTGATGGGCGGAGCATCCTGCCGTACATGGAGGATAGTGCTGCCAAACTCTTCAGCAAGGAAATCTTCCTGTATGCCAATCCCGGTTGGCCACCCACCGATCAGCCCTGGACACCCCAGGGTGTAAAAGACGAATACAGGCCCTGGAAGTATTCGGA
>SDBS01006046.1_pt1 | contig 11785 bp, 9 predicted proteins | sample 2277091 | NCBI WGS metagenome assembly SDBS01 (sample SAMN10404972, study PRJNA504765) | marine sediment metagenome | isolation source: marine sediment core GS10_PC15, 163 cmbsf | place: Arctic Ocean: Southern Knipovich Ridge | collected 2010 | reverse complement strand
CAGGAACACCTTGCCAGAGTAAGTATATATACTATAATTAGTTGTCTAAAGTAAAAAAAAGTTTTGGATAACGATATTGATGGTATTGAAAAAGTCTAATTTGGACAAAAGTGAGAGTAATGATTAAAATTATTCCAAAATATATGAGGAGGTACCATGTAGAAATATAGGCATATAACTTATTTTTCTAGAAAATTTAAGAGATTATGATTGGGCTCTTTCATTTTGATGATAGATATTATTTTTTTACGATCATCTTCGGTATAGATATGGTATTGTTCTGTTGGTTCAAACGGTCTTTTTACTGCAGGAATAGTTAATTCACTAAATTTGAATTGATCACAATGTACTGTATCGTAAAGTAATTCATTTTGCTGATCTTTATATAAAAAAATTGTATATAAAAATAAATAACTTGTTGGCGAATATTTAACATAATTGTAATGTTGACGATGAGGTAATGATTCATTTTCAAATATAGGTTTTAATCTTTGTGTTTCTTTTATTACGTCAAAATTGATATCATTCACATCAATTTCCCCTTTTAGCAGAATATCACGGAAATCAGTGTATCCTGCATTAGTCGCATGTGATAATGCACCAATGAATAACAATACACCTTTTCCTTTATTTGTTAACGAAAAATTATTATCCCACCCTGAAATAGCAATTCCATCTAAGGATATTTCTTTGTAAATGCTTTCTGTATATATAGCTTTAAGAAATGATGGATCAAATTTAGAAATATCAATGGGTTTATTTATTTTTAATATTGTTGTATCAATTAAACTTGGAGCAAATAGCTTTGGATCTATTTTTTTATAATCGGTAAACAAATTGGGCATCAATACTATACTTTTTGCGCTTCCTATAGGACGATAAGCTTCATGAAATTCTCTTCGAATATAGCTTGTTTGTTTCCTTGACTCTAAAATTTGCATACCAAAGAAGTAAGCACTAATAATACTTGCAACTACAGCTATAAATGTAGCGATAGTTTTTATAGGATTCTTTTTTATTTCTTTAAATATTCTACAACGCCATGTTGATTTTGAATTATTATTATTAATTTTAGGTTGTAAACCTAATGTGGAAAATATATACTTATTATTATTTTTATCGTTTTTCATAATTGATTGATCCGTTTACCGCAAAAACATCAGTTTGCCCTGTCCGGCAACCTCATGTTCCGCTTCAAAACTGTAGAGATAGACTCCGCTTGAAACGCTCATGCCGTTATTGTCAGTTCCGTTCCAGACAACATCATGAATTCCGGCCGATACTGTCCCGTTACGCAAAACAACGATTTCCCTTCCTAAAATATCGTACACAACCAGCCTTACATGACACTCGAAAGGAACCTCGTAACGAATTGCAGTGGAAGGATTAAATGGATTGGGGTAGGGAGGATGAATCCTGAATGTCGAAGGTGTGCTTTCGACATGAGTTATGATTATGATTGAATTTGCCGCCACCTTTTCGCTGATTCCCGATAACGCTTCCGCCTGCAGCCAGTAAAAGTAGCCGACTCCGTTTGTTGGAATAAACCTGTCGATATACGAGTTCACTCCACCCTGTACTGAATCGATGAATATAGTGTTGTTTTCCTCCTGGGTGATCAATTCTTCGATCGACCCGAGGGAATCGAGAGGAATCGGTTCGGTGAGTTCCGAACTGCGTGACCGGAAAATATGATAATACGTAACGATATCATCATCCGGTGAAAGTGTCCATGTCAACTGAATTTGGTTGCCATGGTCATCGGGAACATCGGTCGCGGTGACATCGGTTGGCGGTAATACTTTAAATTCCTTCACAGTCAGCGAACTACTTAAATAATCGGTGTATCCGCCTAAATCGGTGACCCTGATCAAAACAGGAATATCGGTTCCCAGGTCATTCTCTCCGGGTGTACCGTTCAGGATACCGTTTGAATCCAGATCCAGCCAGTTCGGGGCGTCCAGCAGTTCGAACGTAAGGATGTCACTTTCGTCAGGGTCGATTGCTTCGATGTTTACTTCATAATACATACCGACTGTAGCATCGCTTAAAGACCGTGTAATAATTTCCGGTGGATAGTTTTTAAATATTGGCCTGGTGTCGGAAGATTCGGAAATGATAAATGCATACGACCCATAACCGGATGCAGCGTTAAACTTTACATAATATGAACCAGCGGATGCAGTGGGATAGTGAAGCTGTACCTTTGAACCGGTTGTCCCGGTAGTTATTATCTGACTTCCGTTAATGTCGTGGAGACTCATACTGATTTCAAGTGTCGAATCACTCTCAACTGCGATATAGAGATTGTCCCAGGCAGTGAGAAGTGTAAAGGAATAATAATCATCGTTGTCAGGAAAAACATTGTTTACATAGCCGAGATGGCCGGAGTATGTCTTGCCGGCAGCGACATCTGCAGCATTTTCAATTGTATCATTCGGTTCATCGTCATTATTCAGTGTGGACCGGGTAAATTCACTGGAAATTACATAGGCCCCCTGCTTAACATTACGGCGCGCTTCGATATAATATGATCCTGCTGCCAGGTCGTCACGCCGGACTGTCTGGTCGATGCCGGAAGTGGTCGATTGTGCTAACAGGGATGTTTTATCCTGATCGTAGAGATATAGAAATAATTCGAGAGCCGGGTCGGAATCGGTTGTTATGATCAGTGAGCCGTCTTCAGTCGTTGTTACCTTCCACCAATCGGATATGTCACGATTCTGGTTCGAGTAGTAGCCGAGATGTCCGGTATCGCTGCCCTCAGGATCAAGATTAGCGGCTTGGTCAGCGGAATTATTCGGTTCGGGATCATTGACAAACGATACAGGAGTAAATACGCTGGAAAGTGTATACGATCCGTAACTCTCCGCACTACCAGGTTCCAGCCTGATATAGTACGTTCCCGGTGAAAGGTCGTCGCGTTGGACGGTAACTGAATCTGTACCAAAGTTATTTCCCAGGTGTGCGGTTGAATTCCGGTCAAAAAGAAAGAGCGTAAAATCGAGTGTCGAATCCGCTGTTGCAGAAATAAACAGAGAACCGTCAAGAGTTGTAGTAATCATCCACCAGTCGTATTGATCTCTGGTGGCGTTGCCGTAAAATCCGAGATGGCCGGTATCGCTGCCGTCAATGTCCAGAGGAGAGGCTTCATCCGCTGTATCGTTGGATTCCGGATCAGTATCCAGCGTCGGTAAAGTCAGCGCGCCGGTTATCATATATGATCCGCCCCCGCTGTTACCCCAACGCTGTGCATTTATATAGTATGTTCCCGGTAACAGATCGTTACGCCGGACTGAAAAATCACCTGTACCTGTTTGAGAAGCTAACAACCCCGATTTATCCTGATCATACAGCATGAGATTGATGAACAGTGTCGAATCTGAAGAAGTGGAAATGACCAGCGAACCATCCGATAACGTACTTACTTTCCACCAGTCATCCGTATCCGTATAACCGCCACCGTAAAACCCGAGGTGGCCTGTCTTTATGCTGTCAAGTTCGAATGTGCGGGCCATGTCCGCAGTATCGTTAGGCTCAAAATCGTTTTCATTCGAAGGAGGTGTAAAAGAGTTTTCCAGGCTGTAAGAACCATATCCGCCGTTTTCATCATCAAGAGTTACTTTGACAAAATAAGTTCCCGGTGTCAGGTACTGATGTTTCAGGGATTGAGCGCCGCCATCTTCTTCGGAAATTCCGAGAATGGTAGTTTTATCCTGGTCATAGAGTTCGAAACCTGTATTAAGCGTTTCACCGGGCAGCATAGTCAGAACTACCGCACCATCGGATGAAAGAGTTGTTGACCACCAGTCGGTGCGGTCAATGTGTCCTGCTTCGTCGTAGTTGACAGAGTAATAACCGATATGCCCGTGATCGGGTATATTGACTTTAAGAGTATCCGCAGTGTCTGCCGTTGTATTCGGTTCGATGTCATTTTCATAAGAAGCCGGGACGAAGATGCAGTTGATGGTATAATTCCCGCCTCCGCTTACAAGTGACACTTTTATATAGTATGCTTCTTTGGCAATACTTTCCTTTTGATTTTCAGCTAATGCAATATCTTTTGCAACATATATAGTAACAGTCCTTTCAAACGGCGGATCGGAATATGTGTCGACATTCAAACTGCCGTCCGCTGGAAGATTGACTTTGAACCAGTTAACCGAATTCTGGTTATTCAGCCCCCAAATAATAGCCTGATTGACCGGGATTTCCACTGCTGTTTCGAATGAATCCTGAGCATGTACCGCCGGAATAATTAGTAATAACATCATACATATATAAAAAACTATGTTTTTGGACATTTGAAACATCCGCTGCTCCGGCCTTTTGGAAAATTATCCGGGAATTAGTGATTTATTATGTGACTGAAAATCAACTTTTTTTAGTTATTTTCAACAGTTTGGTTGCTGAATTTACTATCGCCTGGGATGACGGCCATGATCCGGAAGAGCGCTGGAGATGCATAATGTTCTCGTTTTCACCAGGAGACCATTGTATGATCTCATCTTTTTTCATGATGCAGAGTGTTGGGATTTTGAGTGTAACGGTGAGTTGAAAGAGGTCGGTATTATGAGATACAACGAAAGAACACTGTGACAGCATACCTGCGATTGTCGATATTGGCCTGTCTTCGACGAGAATGATCTGTTTGCCGAATGTTTCTTTAAGTGCTGCTGCGATGGTTTTCTTCCCGGGTTCATAGAACACGGCCACCGTTGACTTTAAATCCTGAACGAGAGTTTTGATTACCGATTCGGCGGTTTTACGGGTGATAGCGTCACCCGCTATCTCCCGTGTGAGGTCGAAACCTGCAAGCTGGTATGATTTATTACCAGGAAGAAATCGTCTTCGTGTGGTTTCGATGATCGTATCGTTTACCGCTACCGTGTAATCACGGATTCTTCCTTCGATCCCAAGAGTACGGAGCATTTCAAGGTAACGCTCAATCTCATACCGGGTGCCGGATGCAGGTACGAGTTCAATATTGAAGAATGGATTGCTGGTGTCAGCTTTGAAAGCAATCCTCAAATCCGCGCATGACAGCCTGGTCAGGTACGCCATTCCGGTATCAAACTGGTACGAAAGGAAGAACGCAATGTCATAATCACCGGCTGCAATACGTTTACCGAGGGCCTGAAATGCCCTGGATGACGGATTGTCAATCTCTGCACCGTAGGTAAAAACTTCATCGATAGTAGGATCGTTTTTTATAAGAATACTCCATGTGTCTTCGACGGCTACTGTGATTTTGGCAGATTTGAATCGCTCGCGGAAAGATTTGAATACTCGTGCTGCAAGAAGAATAGTACCCAGACGGTTGTAAGGAATGATGAGAATTTTGCCCGGATTCCTGAGAATTTTTGTAATATTGACCGGCGGGCCGTCTTTTGGCATATTTAGCTGCCCGCCCCCTACAAACTTCATTTTGCTTTTAATAAATTCCGCTATACTGTTCATCCGTCTGTCCTGAACATAATTGTGCCGAGGTTTAATGAAGTGCGGCGGAACCGAAGCTCAAAATCAGAAGCTGAATCCAGAACGGCAGGAAGCATAAGTTCGTTAAGTTCATCAGGCTTCTGAGAAATAAACGTATTGATCAACGGTTCTGCTGTTATATTTGAAATTATTGAAACGACCGTCAGTTTTTCTTTTTTAGTGCATTGAAAAGTATCACCGGGTGAAAGAGCAATCTTTATGCCGTCATCCCGTTCAACAATCAGGAAATGAATTTCGGGTTCGCAAATTGAGCAATACACGGTACCGATCAACTTTCTGCCGTGAAGCGCTTCGATACGGAATAGTGTGCCGGATTTATTAATACTCCATCCGTTCAATAGTGCTGTAGCGGTGTTAATATAATATCCTCTGTCATCAGCATCATTGAATTTTTTATTACCCACAAAACCGACAAAATTCAAACGAATATCGGAAATAGGGAAATTGCCAATTTCTGCGTCTACAATCCTGATAATATCGCCTCTAACAATATGAAGTGTATCGCCGGCGGATACAACTACATTTTTATTACCAATGTCAATATGAAGTTTCTCCATGTGCAGCGGTGGTGACAGATTTACTAATGTGTTTTGTGTACCGTTAGTGCCGGTAGTGATTTCAATGGGGATTTCTCCACACAGGAACGCATCCTTATAAACTTTAATCGATGTCGGGCCGGTAATGCTGGCAACTCTGCCGAGATCGTTGGTGTTTCCTGTGCCTTCGATATCAAGCGAAAGGCCCCGTTTATAATTCGCCACAATTGACATCACCTGGATGGAAGAGTTTTTCGGGATAGTAAGTGTCGAACCGTTTTTTACTGCAAAAGGCATGGAGTTGCCGATTATATTGACAACGAGATGGTCGAGTTCGGGAGATGGAAGTGATACACTCGGGTGTTCGGGAATAACACCATATTCTTTCATGAAAGCATTTATGGCAAGAGTTTGATAATGCACCTTGGTTTCGATGGGTTTTATGCTTTTTGATGTTTCAAGCCCGAAAGCAGGGATTCCCGCAACAGTAAGAGCATAATATGTGGCACTTCCGCGCTGCTCTTTGTGTTTGGTGGTGTCGGATGAAGTGTTGTGATTGTTGAAGTGAAAAAGATGGCCGGGATTATTTATGTTACGGTTTATCTCATTTATTACGCGAAGTGCAACTCCTTTAAGGTCGATATCTTTCCCGTCGATATGAGTGTGCGCATTGGCATCGGCAATTATCGACTGGCCGTACCGCATGGTATTACGTTTGTTCGAGATGTATGTGGGTGAATAAAAACCGGAGCCTTCATGGAGATTCAGCAGTACATCGCTTCTGGTGATGAGATTCTTGAGAATCCCTACAATATTGGAGTCATAATCATTTTTTTTCACATTATTCGGGCCGAACTTGCGATTCATATCACCGTTAATGCCCCGTTTGTTTTTCTTTATCGTATAGAAATTCGCACGCGGCACTACGATCAGATTACCTTTTTTAAGTTTAATATCCGCATACATATCAGCGGCAAGATACCCGCCGGGCTCGTCACCCTGTATCCCGCCTATTATCATAATCGTTTTTCCGTCTTCTTTGCCTCCGATAAAGTAGATTGTCAGCTCATGGTCGGAATTTTCCAGATACGTGACTGTCCTGGTTTCCGCATGAACCGTGATAGCCAACATCACAAACAGAACAACACAAACACAAGCAAAAGTCAGGCCTTTGCACAGGAATTGTATGGATTTCCACGCTTTACATGACACCGATGCTCTGTTATATGAAGCTTTCTTATACATGGTACCGTATATCCTTATGTTTTTTTCAGGTTGAATCGTCTGTCTATGATAATTTTTCCTTCAGATGAATACGCAAGAATTCTAATCTTATTGACTATTATACCCTCGATCAGTTCGGAAAGCGAAAGTTCAAAGTCTTTATTATCCAGGGGGATATACTCAACACCGTTTCGATAATCCACCGGCATGCCTCTGAACATCGGATTCCTTGGGTATATAACTGTTTCACTCCCTGAATAGGAGTCGGGATTGATGATAAGCCATATATACACGTGTTCGTGCTCGGAAATATTGATGAAAGAAAAATTTATTTCAAGATCGCTTTCGTCACGGCGGGCTATAGATAAATTTTTTATTTCAGGCACTGTGGATACGGTGTTGTTTTCATCTTCGCTCAGTGCCGTGGTCATCGACACTAAACCCGGAGCAGAATCTTCACTTAGACTGATTGATTCTGTCGTCAGAAAGGGGAGTTCAAATTTCGGGGAAAAATATGCTATCCCAAAACCTGCAGCAAGACTTAACACCGTAAACAGCAGCATCAAAAGCAGCAGAAAACCCGTAGTAATATGCAGTGTGACGGGTTCATGCGCTTTTTTAATGAGAAGTAATGTGAATGGTGGTCTTATCATAGCATTTCATCGGTAACCTGTATACACTTCGAGTTTAAACATCCTGATGCAATATATCACATTATTCACAGAAAGGGTAAGTAATAAATCAATTTTAGATTTTATTGTTATTGATCAACGAAAATGCTCGGATATAATTTTCCAGGTATCCTGTTCAGAGACAAAGTACAGTGTTTTTGAACCGGTTGTCGAGTACGCCGTGTTTTTTATTGAATAAATTTGATCGAAAGTAACAACAAGATTCCCGTTATGCTTGAGAAATACAGGATTATTGATTGTTAGCTGTATGTCATTATTTCGTTTCCATTTCTTCCGTTTGTCCTGTTTCCAACCGGATCGTGACAAACCCTGTGATGTAAAGGATTGTGAATAGAAGCCGATATAGTCATCCAGGTTTTTGTGTTCCCATGCCGATTTCCAGCCTTCTAATAAGTCGTGTGCTTTTTGTTTATGCTGTTCAGTATCGTTAATATTCAGTAAACTCAGTTGTTCGACGATTATTAAGGGTGTCTTTCTGAGAACTATATACTTGCTGAGGATTTTTATAGTTTCATTTGTTGTCACAACACATCCGCGGGTATTGTTGGATGATGTGGACTCAAAGGGTTCATCAGTTCCATGGAGCCATATTCCGCTGCCTTTTTTCCCGTGCAGACTGTCAATAGTATTCGGAAAGTCGGTAACATAGGCTAATTCGCCATACTGAAAAGCGTTGTTCTTTCCGACTAATCGTTGTATATGCTTTCTCGAATATTTTTTTACCAGGAAATAAATACCCTCAGGTGTTTTCTTGTCACCGGAAGTCTTTTTATCTCCATGATTTTTCCCTGTTTGACAGTTAAAGGTGTCAATGACTGTCTTTATCCCATTTTCATATTTGAGCAGAAAAAGAGTATGGGAATTTTTTTCAACTATTATTATATAGGGTGAAGTTCCCAGATATTCGATGATTACTTCCGGTTCAAAATTATCATCCGCTAATCGACCTGAAGATACTACCGGGACCGGTTCTACCTCAGGTGCATCGAAAGGGATTGTGATGTCGAGCGCAAGGCAGAGCATTTGAAGTTCCCGGGACTCAACTCCCATGACAGCCGCAGCCTCGTCCAAATTTTTTGAATTTTCAAATGCCTTTCTGATGGAATGGGAAGCAATCTTCTTTAAAACATCGACTTCCAAAGATGAGTTCTCGTCGTATGAAACAATTTTAGCATAACTCAAAAATACAAGAAACGGTATACATAAACAAATAACAAAAAAAACGGTTTGTTTTCTTAAATTCATAGCAGGATTAATGTTCTCCTGTTATATTCATGTAAAAAGTATGAAGGGAATTTCCAGTAAAAACAATTTGTATAATATATAGCCGTTTATGCCTCAATGTCAAGATTTGACTAATGTTATGTTTTATTTTCTTCCCTTTTTTTATACGAACTCACATTATTATCCGGATAATACCTTGACTGCTCTTGTACACCTTCTGACATTCGGAATGACCATCACCGGAATTTTGTACTCGATCGCGGTACTGACGGTTATATGGAGTTTACGGAAAGTCCGGTCAGGCAGGTCTCCGGTGATGATGCCGGTTTCGATTGTAATCGCCGCACGCAATGAACGTCACACCATAGGAAACTGTCTTGCCGCACTTGCTGTTCAGGATTATTATCCTGATAAATTTGAGGTTATCATTGCCGATGACCGTTCAGACGACGGTACTTCCGAGGTGATCGAACGCTTCCGGCCTGTTTTCAAAAAACTGATACATATTAAAATCAAAGAAATCGAAAAAGGTATTTCGCCCAAAAAAAACGCACTCTTAAGTGCAATCGATTATGCAAAAGGTGACATTATCCTTCAAACCGATGCTGATTGCATTCCGCCTCCGGGCTGGATTTCCGGAATGGTAAGACGGTTTGAAGACAATGTCGGGATGGTAACCGGAATAGCTCCTTACTGTAAAGAATCAGGAATTCTCAATTCATTTATCAGGCATGAATACCTCTGGAACGCCGCATTATCGGCTGCGAGTATAGCAGCAGGTCATGGGTCTCATGCGAGCGGGAGAAACCTTGCATTCAAAAAAGATACTTTTTTTGCATGTGAAGGTTACGGCTCCCACAAAAAGGTTCTATCGGGAGACGATACTCTGCTCATGCAGCGGTTTTGTAAAAATAATCCTTCGTCTGTTGTCACCATGCCGGACAGATCGACTCATGTGTTTACTCGGGCTCCCCAAACATTTATCGGGTTGATCCGTCAGAGGATACGTCACATGTCCACAGGGAAATACTTCGATCCGTTTCTGATACTCCTCGGTGTATTTATTTACGGATTTCATATTCTCCTTGTTTCCGCACTTATTATGTCGGCAGCATCCTCATCGGCGATGATTTTATTTCTTTCGGGTTTTTTATGGAAATGTGTATGGGATGCACTCGCAGTCCTGAGGACAAAAACAGTACTGAAGCTCGATGCAGAGTGGAGAACATATCTAATAAATGAATTTTTTCTTACCCTCTATATGGCAGGCATACCGTTATGCGGTTTGATATTTCCGGTAAAATGGAAAGAAAAATAGTTGAAAATGAAGTGAAATTTCAGTATACTATACGTCGTGCGCCCATGGCCCAATGGATTAAGGCATCTGACTACGGATTAGAGGATTGGGAGTTCGAATCTTCCTGGGCGCACCAAAAAAATATAGAGAGGTAAACAAAGAACTTGCGTAAATGCGTGAGTACTTTTTTTTGGGCATCTGACATTTCCTGCTTTATGATACTTTTTCACATAATGATTGCGATATTATCATATACAAAACGAAGACAATGATGATAGTGAAACAGCGAAATGGTTCCGGTTGAAGCTCAAAGATGACGTTTCTTTCACAACAAAAAAGTGCAGATATTCCAATGAACGCCGAGGCAATAGAATTCAACGGGATTTATAAAGAGTATTACGCCAAACTATTTCGTTACCTTGCGAGGTTCGTCGGTGAAAGTGAAGCTGAAGACCTGACCCAGGAAGTATTCGTGAAAATACATAAGGCGCTGGACAATTTCAGAGGCGACTCCAAACTGTCGAGCTGGATATATCGAATCGCTACTAATACTGCTTATGACAGATTGAGCAGCCCGTCTTTTCAAAGACTTGATATAGAGGATTTATCCGAAAGTTCCGGCGAAGAGAAAAATATCCATGCCGATGATATAAATATATGGACAGGAGCGAAAATGACTTCTATCGATCAGCACATAGTCCATAATGAAATGAATGACTGTATCAGGGAGTTTATCGAAAATCTCCATGCGAATTATAAATCTGTCCTTATCTTGAGCGAGTTTGAGGGATTGAAAAACAAAGAAATCGCAGAAATCCTTAATGTTTCACTCGATACTGTTAAAATCAGAATCCATCGCGCAAGAACCCGTCTGAAAAAAGAACTAGAAAAAGGCTGCGATTTCTACCACAATGACAATAACGCCCTGGCCTGCGACAAGAAAAAATAAAAATCGATTATCTATCCAGATTTATTCATAAATATATGCTTCATTTCTTTAAACCACGGAGGCACTGAGGCACGGAGATTAAAAAAAATATAATTAAAATATAGAGCATGATTTTTTAATTTATAACAAAATCATTTCTTTCTCCGTGACTCCGTGTCTCCGTGGTGATTTATTCCCCCTTATTACTTCTCATGTACTAACATGTCTCGTCCGCCGCACAACCTCCGCTCGTTTCACCGGTCAGAACCTCATTGAACTGTTCACGTACTCTTCCGGCTGAAACAGCCATGACAATCGCTTCGACAGCACCGATCTCATCTTCGGTAATTCCGGCATCATCCAACTGTTCCAGATAGTATTGCAT
>SDBS01006045.1_pt1 | contig 11785 bp, 12 predicted proteins | sample 2277091 | NCBI WGS metagenome assembly SDBS01 (sample SAMN10404972, study PRJNA504765) | marine sediment metagenome | isolation source: marine sediment core GS10_PC15, 163 cmbsf | place: Arctic Ocean: Southern Knipovich Ridge | collected 2010 | reverse complement strand
GCAATCAACGGAGTATGGTTTACGTCAGAGTCTTCTTTAAGAAGTAAAAGTGATGCTAATATCACCTTTTCTTTATCCCCTGACTCTACATAATGGGTTCTAACATCGTTCGGTAAGTCACCCTGACGGGATAATAATTGAACTGTGTTAAGAACACCCCCTATTTAAGGAATAATCTTGGTTCAACCTACTTTTAAGCTATTCCTGACAAAGCTCACTAGCCCCTGCAATTTGGGCTTAGTAATAGTAAGAATCTTTCCTATTTTTTATCTTCTCAAGTCTTTTCTTTATCCAAACTATCTTCTGGTAATAAATTTGCCAGTCATGTGTTATTGGTTTGTGCTCCTCAAAGTTAATGTAATCATTCACTGCATGCGTATTTTCTTCGAAAATCAATGCTACTCCTCGACCAACATCTTTATATCGTATTTCCTTTTTACCCATGTATCTATTTTTCTCTAGAGATACTTCTTTTCCTTGGCTCCTTTTCCCTAAAATTTGAAAGATTTGATTGGCCACCTTCCAATAACCAAAAGCACCATGGTGATTAATTAATCTTATTCCAATTTCTGGGTGATCATACAAATTCTCTATTTGTTTCCCAACATTTTTAATTGCTTCGGTTGGGAGTTTCATCTTTTTAATCCTGCCCAATACTTTATTTTTATCGGGGATTCTCTTTCTAAAACTATCTCCTATTTCTTCTGGCAAAATATAGCCACCTTCGTTCAATAATTCGATTTGTGTTTCAGATGGCTGATTTAAATACTGAGGCATACCAAAAGAAACAAGTAAGTAGCCGGCTCTTTGTAAAAGTAGTCGCGGATTCAAACCAACAACCTCTTCTCCTGTAAGGTTTTTGTCCTTCCCTTGTGCTAAATCTATTATCCTTTGCTTATCTTTTTCGACAATAAAATGGGCACACTCATCGTGTCTGTCGTCTTCGTCCTTTCCATTGCTTACGAAGAATCGTCCGTCTGGAGAAAGCCACCCATCAATATTACCATGCTTGGGAACATAACTTAGTTGGCGAAATTTACTTAATGCCTCCCTTTCAACAGCTTCACTCATAAACCGATTGTATCAAAATAGTATCCCCGATAGAAGTTCCTGACAAAGTTTGTTAGCTCTTAACTAAGAATATTTTGACAGCAACATCCTTTCCTTGGTCTTAGAGGTCATAAAGTGAGTTCTAACATCGTTCGGTAAGTCACCCTGACCAGACCCAATCATTGAAGCCTCAGAATAGGCCGTATTGTTGGGCTACTTTGGGTTCGAACCAGTTCCGTGTAAAATAATTGCGTTTTTCATTTTATTTTTGAAATATATACCTCTCCATCACTAAAGGTTTTAAAAACAATATTATTTTTTTTCAAGTATTCTACTTCCTTATCAATAGATGGAGACTCGGGGTGATCAGATTTGTAATGGGGTACAAAAACAAAATTTATAAGACCTAACCCATCCCAAATAATTTCCTCACCTGAATATGTATTTTCGACTTGCGTTATATCATCAACAATTTCGAATCCTTTTAGTGATTTGGACAGTAAGCAAGGACCAGCACTATAACCTGCATATACAAAATCTTTATCTTTAGCTTTTCCTTTTATTATTTCGTCAAAACCGCTTTTACTCATGGCTACTCTAAGTACAAAAACATTACCTCCTCTAACCCAGACTGCATTAAAACTGTTTAGCTTTTTCTTTAGTGCTTCTTTATTATTAAAGTAATCTCTCAAATCTAATATTTCTGGCTGTAAGTCAAGAGATTCCAACGCTTCAATTTCTTCTTGTTCACTTTTTTTTCGTCTCTCAAGATCAGAATAACAATCAAGTGCATTTGAGATAACAGCAATTCTGTTATTGATACCGACCATCTTAGCCAGTTTCTGTCCTTCTTTACCTATTTTGTATGAGGATAAATATAATTTCATATTTATATAAACGTATTATATCTGCTAATAGTTTATTACGAAAGATTATTTAATGTATAATTCCACTCGTGATGGAAAGAAAGCGAAAAAAAGATGTATTGAATACTGATGCTATAGAAATAGTGCAGTTAACACCCGACTCCTGTCTTCAGGGCTTATGTAATAAGTTCTAACGTCGTTCGGTAAGTCACCCATCGAAATGGCCGTATTTTCGGGATAACTTAAAAGTAGTTTCTGTAAAGATTATTAGAGTTCAGAAGGGAGTTTCCACTTATCTACACCCCATTTTTCCCAGTATGACTTGTATGCTTCCTTTTTTTTCTCGCTGGGATGATAAACATTGTAGTGCAAATTATGCCAAACAGAAACTGTCAATCCCGCATATTTTATTGCCTCCTCAAGATGTCTGTTTTCTTTATTACTGAACGGCCTTGCTTCACAGTATCCTTGCTTAAGTGATTTATATAGTTCTGGCTGGAAACCATTGTTGGTAAAGCAATATTTTATTGCGGTCATGGCAAAATCTACGAGCAAAGCGCTAATTGCAATGCCTTCCCAATCAACTATTGCAGATAATTTCTTTCCTATAAATAGGCAATTTTCGGGTGCGGCATCACCGTGTATAACTCCTTGTGGGAAAAGCGAGAAATCAAAATTCTTAATCTTTTCATATTCACTGATCGTTTCTTTAAGTTTTTCTCCGTCTACATTCTTCTTTAATATCTTGATTGCTTTTGTCAGATACCCCTTGCTAAGCCAACACTTTTTTGTGGGAAGTGAGTGAGAGGGAATTAAGTGCAGCCTTGCCAGGTTGTAGCCAATTGCTCTATTTATTTCTCGTTCAGGCTTGGGCTCTTTTCCAGGTAGCATTTGCATCGCTACGGCCACTAAATCGTTTTGACTGTAGATGGAGGACCCAGAAGGCGCTTCGATATAATATGAGGCAGGAAATCTATGTTTCTTTAGCCTTTCCAAATAAAAAATATCGCTTTTTAAATCATGAAGCGGGTGCTCAATAATTATCTTAAACACGTATTCACCTAGGTCTGTGGTTATGTAGTAGTTAATGTTTGAATCACCACCTGCTCGTCTATATGAACTTATCCTGCCCAAATTAAAGTACTTAGAAATTGAGCCGAGAGCTTTTTCTGCTTTATGGGGATTTGTTAGTAAACTCATCTGTTTATTCTAATCCACAAGCCTAATTTACTCAAGATTTCCGTTTTTCTAATTCAAGAATAAGTTTGATAATAACTCCATTTCCTTAGCTTCAGACTCCATGTAATGGGTTCTAACATCGTTCGGTAAGTCACCCAAGCTGATACCTTTTGATATATTGAACTTCTACTCTATAATACCTACTTATGAGCGCTGAAAGAGATAAAGAGACTATTCTGAATGATGCAGAGAAGGCGATTGGAAGAACAAGCGGAAAAGTCCTGCGAACTACGTTTGCGCTATCTTTCGTGCTAACAGCTTGTAGTACGGCAGTAACTCCCAAAAACCCTGAAGCAACGCAGGAAGTTGAACCTACAGCAACAGTGGTTATTCCTATTCCAACGGAAACAGAAGAACCAACCCTCATGCCAACTGGAACACCTACGCCAATACCAACACTTGAACCTTCCCCTACAGTTGAACCAACCCAAATACCAGAGATAAAAGTGAGTGATATAACAGATGAGGTAAGAATATTTTCAGCAACAGGTGTTATGGGAGAAAGAAGGCTTATTCCATTTGGCATTACAAAACCCTTCCACCGCTTCAGTTCATCAGAAGAAGGAGCAGAATACTATTTTCTATCAGGAATACTTTTAGAAAAACCTCATTACGACGGGAATGCTTTTGTTGTTTTTAGGTTGGGAATTCCAGATTTTTCACAAGGTAAATTCAGAGAGCTTTATTACAAAAGCCCGGTTGGTGTAAGCAGGGAAGGCGAGTTAGGATATGGCCTAACACCTAGTATTAGGAATATTGCGTATGGGGGTTTCGATCTTCGCGGAGGGACTTCAAGATCCTACTCATTAGAAGAGGCAACGGAATTATGTGAGAAATCTATTGGAAGACAAATAGTTTTCGTATTAGAGGTGGGGATTACAGAAAAGCATGAGCTGGAGTATTTAGAGAGCATTCTAGAGAGATTTGGTTCTTGGGATGTTCCGAGTAGACACGCTTTTGAGCTTTTAATAAGTCAAGCTCACGAGAATTATGAAGTTTTTACATATCTTTTGAATGGAAATCCAGCTTACGAAGGTAAAGAGTTCGGAGCATTTGCGGGTAACAGATTTGTTCCATGGTCTTCTCTTGACTGGAAATAATAGGAAGCTAACAATGCTCTTTCTTTACCTTCAGAAGCCGTAAAATGGGTTCTAACGTCGTTTGGTAAGTCACCCAAAGATATTATTGTACGTTGAGATACGCAAAAAATATAAAAATATTACTCTTCTTAAAGCAATGATTCTAGAAAATTGACTTTGTTATTAAAAACTCTACAATATGAGTCGTAAGTAGAATATTTTCAAAAAGTAACATAAATATGAGTTACAAGGAAAAATACAACAATCAAAAAGAACTTGATAAAATTGAAGTTCAAACTCAATCGATAGAGAGAAAGAAATTAGAGGAACAAAAAGAGAAATCTGATCTTTCTCCAGTATATGACTTGTTGAATCAAACTGGTATTAAAGAGATTTTAACTTCTTTCAAAAATGAAGTTCTCGGTTTTGGTAAAGTACTTGTTGAGAATGATTATTTAGGCCCAGAGTGGTGGTATTATGCTGCTCAAGATGTAGGTGGACACGGTATTGATACAAGAAAAGTTAAACCTAAAACACCCAGAACAGAATACATCCCTCAACAAGGACAGGATTTTTTCTCTGTTGATCAACTTCCTACACATGCAGTAATACTTTCAATTAAAACTCGACAACCCTTTTTTCAAAAAGCAGGCTCAACTCGGGATTGGATGGATAATGAATATCTTTATCCAGCAAGTATCAAAGCGGAAGGGAGCACAGACTTTTCATTACTTGTGCAATGGAGGGGAGAAGCTGGTAAATTTGTATTGTATTTTGGTCATGAGAGTCCTGTTCGTGATTTAAATGGGACCAATTCCAGTTCAAGCGGCCCATATCGCTATCCTGTAGAATTTTCTAAAGGTGGAGGGGGAATTATGATTCCAGAAATGGGAGAAATGGTTGATGTGGTTGAAGCAAAACTTCTCTCGTTTTATCCTGAAATAGTCGAAAAATCGAATGAGATAAAACAACATACGGCTATTATTGTTGAGAAGCTTAAAACACATTCTGAATTAAATGATTCAGAAATCCGGGCGTGGATAAAGGGTTTTAAATCCGGAAATAAAGACCTTTATTTTGAAGAATAACCTCACTATTTTGATTAACTTGAATCCCATATCAATTCCCTCTCAACAATAAACTTTCTAATATTTCCATTTCTTTAGCCTCACACTTCATAAAATGGGTTCTAACATCGTTCGGTAAGTCACCCCAACAGAGCAAGCTCTAGAAAAGCCCCCACTTTCAGGATTATATTGGTTCAATCCACTTCCTGGCAAAGCTTATTACTAGCCCTAAGTATTTCGTTGATCTATAAATATACCTACGGGATTGAGAGATGTATAAATTTCAGATGACGTAGCATGGTTTTTGGCTTTAAGAAGAGATTTAACTGATAAAGTAGATAGTTTTCCGGCTTTCTTTATCGTGCCCATATTGGCAAGGTATTTAATTATACCTTTTGGATCAGGGAGGTTATTGCTTAAACTCACTACTTTCCAAGGTAAATCGTAATTATTCCCATATAGTTCCCCCATTATAAATCCCCTAGAATGGATCTTTCCCCAAAGTTTATTTGGAGTGATGACTCAGGAGAAGCTTGCTAATGAAGCAGGTATTGAAAGAAGCTATATGGGTGCAATTGAAAGAGGTGAGAGTAACCTCACACTGCGTAAAATCTACCAAATCTCAAGAGCTCTTCGTGTAAGTCCGATAGTGTTCTTTAAGAGTGCTTAGTTTTAGAATTTCTTACCAAACAACTTCTTTGTTGGTGACAAAACCGAAATTGCTTGAGCACTAATTTTTTTGGGAGTTAAGTCGTCTACTTCGCCAAATTTCTGGTTTAAAGTCCCTTCTTCATTGAGTGTGACAATATATTGAAAACGTGCCGTTGTTTTTAATTTTTCTAGATATTTGTATATGTACACAAAGTGAGCTTTGTCAACGCCGTCAAAAATTCCATCGTGTATGAGAAATCTTGGCCCAGGAAATTTTTGTTTAATGGAGTGAAATAGAGTAGATAGGTCAAATACTAAGGTTCTACCTTGGTTTCTCCCTTTCGAATACATGGCAGGAAAATTGATATCAATGTTGACGATAGCATCTGTTTGCGGTTTTATATTTAGAGTGAATATGGATTCAGTTTTGCTTTCTGGATAAATTGCGTCATAGATCTCGTTTAGTATCTGCCTAAACGAAGATATCTTTTTTGAATTTTCATCTACAAATTCCATAAACTTTTTTTCCATTTTTGTTGACTCAATTTTTAAATCCGCCTTTTCCTTTTGTAAATCGGAATAGAGCCTAATCTTGCCCTCCAACTCTCCTTGCTCGTCTTGTTTTTTACTAAGCAGGAGATACGCTTCTGATAAATCCTTAATAGCCTCTTTTCCTGACAGGAAGGAAAAGAGTTTAGCCCTCTCTTGCTCGAGCTTGGTAATTTTCTCTTCTCCTTCGGAAATTTTTGTTCTCAGGTTTGACAACTCTGAAGAAATAAAATTTTTGCGTGACTCTATTAACGACTTTCTAAATTTAATTGCTTCGCCAAGAGTTACGGCAATCTTGTCTCCAAATAATTTATTGAATTCACTATATATCCCCTTAATTTTGGGAATATCTATATCTATATTTAATTTTAGACTGCTTTGATATGACTCTATCCTTTTTCTGGCGGAGAAGTTTTGGAACCAAAGTTCTTTAATTTGGGCAGTTAAATCATTGGCATTTTTTTCTACATCTTCGTACTGTCGTGCCAATTTGAATTGCGAAATTGTATTTTTAACACCATTAATTTCTTGATTAATTTTATCAATTTTGTCTGAAGCCTCTGAAATGTCCTTAAATCCATATGTATGCTCAACGAGTTCCTTAATTTCTCTGATAGTACTAGTCCTTTTTTTAAGATTGTTCTGTATATCAAAGTTTTTGGAAACTAGTTTATTATCCAATCCGAGTAGGAAAAAAATATACTGATTAAGCTCCGTGATTTTCAATTGTTTAATATACCTGATGGGGTCGGAGAAATTATCTTTTTTCTGGCTTTGAATTTTCACAAAAAACGGAATTATTTTTCTCCAAAGTTTATTAGAATAGGTACCAGCATAACCTTTTCGTTTAAAAACTAAATCACACAAGATTTGCCCCAACTCTATTCTTGAATATTCTTGTATATCGTTTTCGCCCAATTCTCCGAAGAATACTTTATTATGATCATCTACGCTTCTTTTGATTACATAGCCTTTGTTGTTAATTTCGACTTCTAAAACAACAAAGTGTTTTGACAACAACTCTTTTGCCGAGAACAGTCTTGGACTGTGATTGCTTGCATATGAAGAAAGAAGGCAAAAGTCGATTAAGTCAAGGAGGGTTGATTTGCCGATCCCATTCAATGATCTTTTGGGATCAGAACGACTACTCTTTTCGCCAAATATGAAATTTATACCTTCCTTAAATTCCACAGCTCCAAAAAGGCCTTCTGGTTCAGAATAGAGTTTTCTTAATAACATTTTACTTTAAATAAATTTTATATTGCTTAATTTCAATTAACCCACCCAACCACAAGAAAGTAAGGGTATCCAGATACTGACCTAGTCCAATGTTGGTGCTTAACTTAATTTTTTGAAAACCTTTTTCGATATTTATATCACCACTTTTTTTCAAGATTGTAAGAATTGTCGCTCCTAATACTAATATGTTGGTTTTTAATTTTTCGTGTTTTTCGGGTATTAACATGTCTATTTTTTTTCAAAAATTGTACAGTCCTCAAAGTATATAAGAACAAGTGCTCGAACAACTTCAGCAAAATCTGGATTTGAAATTTGTTTTTCAGGGGTAAAGACATTAAACAGCTCGTCTAGTATGGCCATGTTGGACAGACCCTTTCTTTTTAGGGCCTTATATTTTTGCTGTATGAAAGTTTTGAGTCGCTGTTGTTCCATTGTGTCAAGCATGCTGATCCTTTTTTCAATGAGTTCTATTACGGTATATGCCTGTTTAAAATATTCGGATACTTCTTCTCGTTCTTTTTCGTCGTCAAAGTTGAGAATAATTTTATCTTGTGGAAAAATTATTTCATCCTGTTTCGGGTCTGAGGCGGGGAGACTGGAAAGTTTATTAATAGCATAATCAAACAGCTCGTTTAGAAAGTTATTTTTCAATTTTTCTTTTTCCGCTTGTGCATAATAATTAACATCACCTTTGACCATAAAAGTGTTAGAGGTGCTACTTTGTGGGAGATTAAATATTTCTTCTATCTTGTTTTGGCTCAAGCCCATTGCTTTATTGACAAGCTGATCTAATCCCCAACTTTCTTTTTTAATATCATCTTTTATTTGATTGAGCTCTGCAATTTTCTTTTGAGGAGGACCCATTAGATTATCCTTTGTTAAAAATACCCAGGTTTTGAATTGATTTTTACTTTTCCACTTGTTCGTGAATTTTTCATAATCCTCATCGATTTTTTCAATAGTATCTTTATTGACATACTTTATTGTTTCTGGTGCATAACAAGCAAAAAAGATTGAGGCATCGAATGTGTGCCCGTCGCTCCCCCAATCATGCATTTTCTTAGGCGTGTGAAGATCTGGATATACTTGAGTGAGTAAATCCCAGCACATTTGCTGAAAAGGCTTTCCGTTCAAAGCAATGATTTTGGATTTTATGAGGTCTTTTATTGCGTTCCTGCTCATGGTGTTTCTTTAGTTAAGAATAACAAATTGAAATATTGTTTCCTAGTGGCGTCCGTCGGTTGATGGCCTCTTTTAATCTCCTGATAAAGCTTTTTCATATCTTACTTTTTCAAAAACCTTAAGAAAGGTACTGCAACCAATAAATATTGTGTTTGTGTAACTCGGATATGCCCCCCCATTCTTAAAAGATTAATTGTTTCGGCTACAACTTCTAAAATGTCTTCAGGATTCTTAATACTGACAGGTGTCAGCTGAAGGTTGTTTTTTTTGAGCGTTCTCCACCCATTGCTGATGCCTTAATCCTTTGCTTCTTGTGCTCCTCAGAATGAAAAAAACAAAGCTTTTTGCCGGTTATGGCTTTTGCTCTGCATCTACTCTTATTTGGTTTAATGAATTTGCATTGCATATTACTTACAGTAATGGGTATTGATTATTTTTCAGGCCAAAGAACTGTCCACCGTGTCTATAAATATATTAATTTTGCTTTTGTAGTCCTAACTCTCATCATATTGATATCCGGTAATGTTACCCTGTTTGTTGCGGACAATTTTGACGTTGTTAATTTCGTGTATTGTTTTTCCTCCTCCAGCCAAGAAACCCAACTTAAAAACCTCATCAATTAATTGTTGCGAAGCCTTTAGTTTTTTCTTTGGAGATTTTCTGGATCTTAATATTTTTGGAAGTTCTTTATCTGCTTTGTTTAGTTTGGCACTAAGTCCTTCTCTATTGAGCGACAGAGATTTAAGGTCATGAATTCTAGCCGAGATCAGTAATAAACCCAGTGTAATTAGTGCGAATAAATACTCCTCTTTGTAGAAAAAAAGAGTTGAAAATATTGTGAACAAAAGAACTAAATATTGTTTCATAACATCATTATATCGCTAAAACATTTAAACAAAAGAATAATTCTCTGAAAAGGTTTGATAAAAAGTCTTGAATGAAGTTAATATTGGTTCTATTTCAAGATCATTAACGACCCTAAATATGCACAAACTGCCTTTCGTACTCCGGATAGGCCTCCTGAAGTTTCATGAACAAGGCTAAATGTGGTTCAAAATAAAAGTCGTTATCCACCCCAAGTGCCCATAGTGTTGATTGGCAACATCTTTGTTGATATAATCTTCCCATGACTGATGCTGGAAATGTAGTTGCACAAACGTATATTTTTGAGGAAAATTCGTACCTTAACAACGGAAAACAAAATATATAATAATCTCTTTGTCTTAGGAACACGAGAGTTGCACAACTCTTAACTTGTTGTTTAGCAGTATCGCTGACTTGAATGTAATTGGGTAATTCGACCCACAAGTAAAGGAGAGAGTGAAGTGAAATGCTATAACCATCCCCAGACCGAAGCAGTAGATGTATGCGCGAACTGTGGCAAAGCAATATGTGAATCTTGCTTGGTCGATGTAGCTGGGCACACCACCTGCAAGACTTGTCTGGCATCGGAAAACGTGCCCAAGCCACAGTCGCAAGAAGTCAAAGCGGCAACGCCGACAAACCTCCTCGCAATCGTCAGCCTTGTTCTCGGTATTCTAGGATTCTGTTTTGGATTGCCATTCAGCATCACAGCCTGGATTACCGGCCACATAGCCCAAAAACAGATGTCGGATGATCCGAATCAAGCGGGCATGCAGTTGGCAAACATCGGTAGATTGCTAGGTGCTGCAATTACAATACTCTGGATTATCGGAGTGATCTGCTACGTTGCAACCCTTGCAGGAGCAGGTCTGTCGGGTCAATTCTAGTCGCCCTTAAAAAAAGGAGTGTTTCAAATGAATTGCTATATTCATCAAGACAGAGAGCCAGTGGGAGTCTGTACTTCGTGCGGAAAGCCGATCTGCGCGGATTGCGTCATCGAGGTCCAAAATAAGTTGGTCTGTCGCGAATGTCTAAGTTCGGGAAGGGCAACTTTGCCTCAATCCACAACGGCTCAGCGTCCAGTCAAAGACCGTAGTATTGCTCTGATCCTGGAAATCTTCCCAGGCTTGTTCGGGTTTTTGGGCTTTGGTTGGATATACTGTGGCGAAACAAACAAAGGTATTACATGGCTTGTCTCTGTGTTGGCCTGGAATATCTTCGCTACAATCATAATAGTGGTGACGGCGGGTTTCGGATGCATATTCACCCTACCCGTGAATCTGGTCCTTATAGCCGTTTCTGCCTCGTCACTCAACACATACATCAATCAACACCCAGAGCTATTTGATGTATAGACAGACATGCAGGCTCTCGTGATATGTGCGTTTTTGATCGTAGGGATACTTTTTGCTGTCCTGGGCGGCGAAATCGCACAACAAACGTAAGGAAAACCCTTCAGTTGAGAAAGATTGTTTGGCCAGTATGGCAAACGATTTTTTGACATTGAAGGGTTTTTATTGGGAGGAATAGGATGAAGAGAAACAAAAGTTTGACGAGAAATGAGCTCTAACGTCGTTCGGTAAGTCACCCATAACAATTAACCTGACAATCATTGTCTGAAACTGTATAATAATAGGAAGGAAAGGAGGTACAAGTAGATTTAATCTATAAATCTGTCAAAAAATGCTATGAAAGGAACAATTAAATCAAAAACAGATAAAGGATTCGGATTCATTTCTCGTGAAGGAGAAGAAAAAGATCTTTTCTTTCACTCTAATGATTTGGAAGGTGTTACTTTTGATGAGCTCCAAGAAGGAGCAGAAGTTACATTTGATGTTGTTGACGGCGAAAAAGGCCCAAGTGCAAAAAAGGTAAAACTTACCAAATAACATTTATACGCAAGAGAAATCCTTCTAACAGTAGTCATTCTAGTGATACGCTCTTCTTTTTTTACTTAGTTTAGGGTGGGATTTTTATTGGATAAAGATTTGCGGTTTAA
>SDBS01006044.1_pt1 | contig 11787 bp, 14 predicted proteins | sample 2277091 | NCBI WGS metagenome assembly SDBS01 (sample SAMN10404972, study PRJNA504765) | marine sediment metagenome | isolation source: marine sediment core GS10_PC15, 163 cmbsf | place: Arctic Ocean: Southern Knipovich Ridge | collected 2010 | reverse complement strand
TTTTTGCTCTTACTATTTTTGTATGAATCATTACTTTTTCCATTGCTTTTTCTAAATGATCTTTATTCATTTGGATTTCTTCTTGTTTTTTACTTAATTTTCTTAGCTGTTTGTTCAAAGATGCTATCTCTTTAGTTAGGGGAGGCCTCTTGATTTGCAAGCCTTCTTCCAAGATTTGTAATTTTTCCTTTGTCCTATCAGATGCTGTAAGATCAGATTCAGCTATTCTTAAGTTTAAACTAGCTTTTCTCTTTTTTAGCCTCTTTTCTTCAAACCTGACTTTTCTTTTTTCAGCTGAAAAAGGACCTTTTATATCTTCAGAGACAGTTTCTTCTTTTTCAGATTGCTTTTTCATTTTTTACCTCCTTTTCAACTTCTTATGTCTTATTCTCCCCTTACGAAGAATGTGTGAAACTTTTCCTTTAAATGACGCTGGTTCTTCTATACGGGCCTTGTAGGTCTTTTTCTTTTTTCTTTTAATAATCCAATAGATTAACCAAATAATCAAACCCCCGACGACAATTCCTCCTCCAATAATCCAAATCCATAAACTAATCCCTCTTTCTTCACCAATCTCAAATTCCTGTCTAAATTTATCAGACACATTAACATTATACAAGGTATCTAAGACAATGACATATTCGCCCTCTGACAAGTAAAGCGCCTCAAATTTCTTTCTTAAAACTTCCTCTGTTGTCACAACAATAAAATCATTATCAACAGCATATGCAGTTCCAAATTCATCTAAAATGGTGAATGTCAAATTAATAGGTGTTGGCTCAACACCAAAGCTTTCAAAAGTAACAACTGCGGTCAATTCATCTGAAGATTGTATTAAGTAATCATCAAGAGTAAATGTAATATCAAACAATTGTCCAGGGATTTCTCTTATCTTTACACATGTTCCATTTACCATCTCATACCCTGTACCACAACCAGATACACTTCCACTAGAAGCGCCACCTCCTCCAGCTCCGTCTCCGCCAGGAGGAGTAACATATTGTTTTATACTAAATCCACTAAATGAGGATACATTATATTCAAAATAATCATTACTAGTATCTTGACTTGCAGAACTGTCTATCCAGGTTTCAGAACAACTCCTTCCAGCATAATCATAATTATCGCACATATGCAACTGTAAATTAGATTCAGATGTTATGCTTGCAGTAAGATCATCGTAGTAAATCTTAACAGTTGCATTTGTAAAACTATAATTATCTGGATTATCCACTGCATAAGTTGCGAGATATCCAGTTACCCGGGGATGTTTCTCTACCCCAAATTGCTTGTTATTTTCTAAAGTGACGTTAATATCTTCCAGTGTAACCTGTAATCTCTGTGTCTCATCTTTGAATCTCAAATCTGCAGTAGTGTCAGGAATAACTACAGAATGATCTCCAGTTGATGAGCTACTTGACTCAACCACAGCATTCCTGTAAATAAGCTCCCAGCTTGAATCAACTCCTGTGCCAACAGAGCCAATTACTGTGAAATTAAATGTTACTGCACGGAAGGATTCAAAATAATCTTCACTACTACTTACCATGTTTCCAGAAGTATCATTTGCATAGAAAGTTACATTATATCTGTCCAAGAGGGTTGTGTTTGTGAAAAAAGTACCTGCATTATTGGTTAAAGTTAAATTCTCCTGGCTAGAATCTGGTTTTGTTATTGATGCCCAGACATTCTCAGCATTATTGGCAGAGATAGATAAAGTAACATTTGAGCCATTAATAACTATATAAGGAGAAATTGTTGTTGAAGTTATTTGCAGAGAACCAAGACTCAGCCAACCTAGGTTCATACTATAACTAGAAGTGGTCATCTCTTTATCACCTGGCTGCTGGTATGTGGTAGTGCTTCTGAATGTATAACTGGTAGTTGAACCTTTTTCACCAGTAGTTCCTGTATGATAAGAACCAATAGAAAAAGAGCCTGTAGAAACCAAGAATGCAAAAACACCGAGAAGCATAGCTATGGCTAAGAAAACAGTTCCAACTAGTAAAATCTTCTTCTTGTAAATCATTTTGATTAATTGAACATGAAAAAATTAATTAACACCAGCTGTAAGAGCTGTCTTTGGTACAGAGTTCTTCTCTTAGAGCATCATTTTCTTGTTTTAGTTCTTGGATTGCTTTGACTGTTAAAGAAGTAAATTGTCCATATTGTAATGAGAGTGGCAGCCCTTCTTCATCAAATACAACCAATCTTGGTTCTACCTCAGCTACATCTTCTGCAATAAATCCAATAAATTCTTTGCCTTCATCAACCTCAGAAATTCCTTCGTATGACACAGGTTTTAAATCATATAATTTGTTTGCATCTACACCATCATAATCAATATTTTTCTTATATTTTCTAGATGATGTTGAATAATATAGCCAACCAGCACCATCTATATACATATTAGCAGCACTACCAGTTGTAAAAGATGGTTGAGAGGGCAGCCTTATCTGCCCACTTGCGGCGATCCGCATCCTCTCCTCACCATTTGAAGAAATCATAATCATTCCAGTTCCTGCAGTATCTCCTATCAACAGATTATCCCCGCTTATTCCAACTAGGCTTCTAGGAGTACCACCAGAATCTTTCCCAAATAAAAATTGATAATTATCTAATAGTATACTACCAGAAACATGTAACGCTGCTTCTGGATTTGTGGTATTAATACCAACATTCCCAGCAGTGTAATAAATTGAATCATCTGTGCTATTCACAGACCAAACAGACCCTCCTGTTGAAGCAATCTGTTTGATTCCCATTCTTGCCCAACCAACAACTGGCGTAGATTCGCCGGTGAATCCTTCAAGCGTAATATTCTGCCCTTCTGTTAATTCCAGGACAATGCCAGCACTTGTTTGCCTATTTCCTCCTCCTGCAGCATTATCCGAATCTATCGTTACAGCAACACCATCTACTGTAGGTATTACTGTAAGCTCAATACCAATAGTGTTTCCAGTTGTGCTCAGAGAATACTCAATTACATAAGTTCCTGATTTACCTGCTGGAACAATAAATGATTTATTGTCTGTGGTCCAATCAGAAACATCACCAGTAACAGTATCAAAAGTCATAATAAAAGCACCTGTAGGTACAGTTCCGCCTGTTTTTGTTCCAAAAACACCTGTTAATTCTGCTCCACCTCCACCAACCCCAATCTCAATAATTGTTGCCCATGTACCCAATGAACCAACATCACTCATTGAGGCAAGTATTTGTCTTAAACCCACGTTAATATTGGTGGATGGAGTGATTATAGCAGTGGCAATTGGTACTTGGTTATTATCTGTGACTTGACTTAGTGATTCAGCAGACATCTCTGCACCAATAAATACACCATTTGTTTGATCATACCATTGATATTGTTCATATCCTGCACCTGAGGGCTCTATCCTAACCTGTGCCTGTAATAAATATGTCTTTCCAGCTGTTAGTGTGAAATTACCATTATTTACACTGATACCACTTGAAACATTGTCAATAAACGGCACGTAGTTATTAAGTGAAACAGTAGTATCAGATGCCAGATTAGCAAACATATACTCTAAATTCCCACTAGTTGCACAACTTCCCCAAGTCCCATCTCCCCTTAAACACTTGTCTTGATCTCCTGCAGAGGGTGCAGGAATTATACCAGAAGCCCCTGCAGTAGTTGCATTTGCTCCGATTAAATCTCCAAATATCTTGCTGGAATTAATATCCCCAAAAGGAGAATAAAAGAACTGCCTGCCAACTGTCTGGCCTGTTCCATTAGTAAAGTTTGCGTCTTCTCCTGCAATCAGATAGTCTTTAAAGTATATTTTTCCAAATTCCAGAGGAAGATTTGTCATTTCTCCAAGCATAACATTCCAGGAGCCATTACCAATAGCACTTGAAAAAGTCTCGTTATATATTAAATTACCTCCTGTCAAGGCATCATATATTAAAACAGTTAAATCCCCCACAGTCAGTACTGCTCCAGAACTCGTATTTGTAACCTCTGTTCCCTGGTCACTCAATGAAACATTAAGTGTGGCAGAAGTCATGCTAATAGAAAATAGAACAAATGCAAATACAAATAAGTAATTTTTATTCATTTTTCTCCTCTGTGTTTTTTAAATTTATTAACATCATATTTTTCGGAGAAGCTGACTTAATTTCTTTAATAACAAATCCTTCTTTTTCTGCCTGAAGTGTTATTTCAATTTTTTTCATTTCTTTTTTCCCCTCTTATTTAGAGAATAGATCTTAGCCATGCCAATTTTTCTGATAATAACTCTCTCAGCACCGTCGAGTTTTGCAAGTGCTGTCCGGACAGAAGAGCGATTTAATTTTGTTTTCTTAACAAGTTCTGTAATTGTCAGACCATCAGAATTTTTCAAAGCAGAATCAATTTTGTTAACAACTTTGCCTCTTCTTTTGTGTTTGAGTTTATCATCCATTTTATTAATAGTGTTATCAATAAGTTTAATCACAATTTTACTGACAACTTTATTGATAACTTTATGTTTAAATATCGCGCGTAGAATTTCGGATAAAATTTCTTAAAATCCTGTAAAAAACAAATGAAATTTATCCAGAATTAGAAGATTGGGTGATTTATTGAAAAATTCAATTTAGATTATTTTTCTTCTTCACCAATCACCAGACTAACTTTTTCTACAAGCATGAGCTTTCCTAATTCTTCATCAGGTATTTCATCTAAGAGAATTTTAACTACTTGTTCTGGCTTTTTATCCTCTCCCTTGAGTCTTGCAATTTTACTGTAATCACTAACTTCTATGATTTTTCCCTGGAATATTTTTTTATCTTCCTTAGATTCCATTAGTTAGATTCAAACTCATTTAAGTTATAAGTATTCTTGCGTCGTGAAGCATATTTTTGAATCTCATAATCTCTTTTAATTATCTCTTATAATTCATCTAGGTTTATAATTATTTCGGTATAGATTCAGTGTAAATCTTTTTATACCAGATTTATACTTTAATTAATGAAAAAAAATGATAATTATGTGTGGGTCCTAAGAGGAAAGCAGAGAAAGAAAGTTATTAAAGTCCTCAATAAACCAAAAATACCTACGCAAATAAAAGAAGAAACTAAGTTAGGTTTGAATAACGTTAGTGATGTGTTGAGATCTTTTCAAAAAAAGAAAATTGCCCGTTGTTTAAATCCAAAAGAAAAGACAGGACGATTGTATGAGTTAACACTAAAAGGCATGAGGATTAGGGAAGAACTGAAGAAATATTGAAGAAAGCACTACAAGAGCCTAACCTACAATCAGGGCGTTTAAAAAAACAAAACCTTTTTATATGATAGGATATTCATATTTTTAACATAATCCCAGGTGATCCTTTGGGGTTGCCTGATGCTTTTTATAATGGAAAAGACAATTCTTTTTATTGATGGTGGTTATTTATCATTTATTTCTAAATATTTCGGTAAAGGTAAACCCCTAAAATATAAAATAGAAAAGTTTGCTGTGAATATTGCTAAAGAAGTTGGGTTGGATTGTCAGGAAATTTATTTTTATGTTGCTCCTCCATTCCAAAGTCCAAAACCCACTAATGAAGAAAATAAGAGAAAGGCCAATTATGATAAATTTATTAAGAAACTTAAAATGGTTAAGCCACAGATTAAGATAAGAGAAGGGAGACTTCAGAAGATTGACGAAACCTTTCAGCAGAAAGGAGTAGATACTTTAATGACTATGGATCTATTGAAAGTTCCTCCAAAGAAGAATATAAAGAAGATTATTATATTAACCTCTGACACAGATTTTGTCCCGATAATTAAAGAAATTAGAGAAAATAATGAAGTTAAAGTAATTCTTGCTTATTTTACAGACCGTAAAAGAAAATCTGCTTTTTCCTTATCTAATTATCTTTGGAAAGCTGTAGACAAGAAGATTCTTATTAAAAGAAAACATTTTGAATAGACCTATTAATATTAACAATATTTAAAAATTATTCATTACACATCAAATCAGACCCTTCTCCCTCAAACTCACATATTTATTATTTCCGATGATAATGTGATCCAGAACAGGAATTCCAAGAATATCTCCTGCTTTGATCAGTTCCTTCGTAATCTCGATATCCTGACTGCTTGGTTTGGGATTACCAGAAGGATGATTATGAATTAAAATCAAAGCTGCAGCATTTTCGTTCAGTGCTATCTCAAAAATTTCCCTGGGATGTATGACAGATTCATTTAATGAACCGACAAAAATTGTTTCTTCTTTTATTACCTTTTTTCTGGAATCCAGATAAATTCCCTTAAAGTATTCTTTTTTCAGAGAGCCCATTTCTGGAATAAAAATTTTAGCTATATCTTTTGCATTTTTTATAGCTGATTTCTTATCTTCCTTAAATTTAGCCAATCTTCTTCCTAACTCAAAACATGCAATGATTTGACATGCTTTAGCTTCTCCTATTCCCAATTCTTTTTTCAGAGTTCCTATACCCAACCTTGACAAAGATTTAAGGTTATACTTATTAAACAATTTATTAGATATATTAATAACGCTCTCTTTTTTGCTGCCTGTTCCTAATATAATTGCTAAGAGTTCTGAATCAGATAGCGCTTTTGGTCCTTTTTCTGTCAATTTTTCTCTGGGTCTATCGTCTAAAGGCAGAGATTTTATCCTCATATTCTTGCCTTTAGCTTCGGATATATTTTATTCAAAAATTGCAAAATCTTTTCTGCATATTCTGTATCTAGAATCTTACCATAGTAGGTAACAGAGTTTCTAAAATATCTTAATTCATTTAAAAAAGAAATTTCGCTTTCGGGAAATCCAAGTTTTTTAAGATAAGAAATCTCTGCTTCGTGTGCATAACTTCCCGAAGAAGAATATCCTTCTGATAAAAGTTTGGCTCTTATTAACTCTAACATAATATCATAACAATCTTTTATTATAGAATTGGCATTCCTTTCATTTATTCCAATTATTTTAATTCTTTCTTTTAATCCTTCCAGTGAAACTTCTGATTCTTTTATCAAAAACTCTGCTCTTGGTTTATTCTGTTTTGTTTTTCTGATCACGCCCTTCTTTATGTAAAAGTCAAATTCTCTTGGCAGTTTCATGAATCTACACTCCCGGCCAATAACACCCCATTCAAAATATTATCTTTTAAATTCTTATGAATTTCTTTAAATGAAGGATAAAAATTAATCATAATAGTTCTTTCCAATAGTTTATCAAATTTTGTTAATTCTATTTGTTTTTCTTTTGTTCCAATTATCGCAATATCAATATCAGATGTATGGCTTTCAGATTCATTAGTCCAAACGTCTTCTCCTCTAGAATAACTTCCGAAAAGAATAATCGTTGTTCCAGGAAAACTATCTTCTAGAAATTTAACTAATCCGGTTTCATAAACCATCCTCAAGTTCTCAACTTTCTTAAAATCAATTGCCTTTTGATTATCTATATTAAATTCAATCGACCATCTACCAGAATCCTTATCCTTCTTTATCTTCACAAATCCTTCTTTTTCTAGTTCAGGAAGAGCTTTTACAATACCTGCCTGCGTCCTGTTCAAAGGTCTTGACAATCCCCTCGCATTAAAAGACATTCCTGCCTTTATAATTAAATATTTTAAAACTTCTTGTTGTAATAAACTAAACTTTGGTTTATATATATTTACCATAGTTTAGATAACTAAACCGTAGTTTATAAATGTTTTTAATGTTTATCGAATTTTCTCCAGATTGATAAAAATACTGGATAACTTTTTATCGTAAAATTTATAAATTTCAAATTTTTGTAATATTGTTTGACTTCGGTCGAACAGAATTGGAGAACTTTGGTTTTTCAGCCCTTTAATTTTCTGACACATTTTAAGAGAATTCACTACTTTTTTCCAATGAAAATTAGATAATTTTAAAATGCTAATGGCTTTCTTGTTATATGATTAAAAAAGAGGGTTTAGAGGATTTAATAGGCAGAACTATAAATCACAAATATAGACTAAAAAGATTAATAAGACAAACCAGTAAGAGTTGGGTTTTTGAAGCAGTAGAAAAAGGTGAACTAAGTCCTCATAGGAAGGTAGCAATAAAGATATTAAAACCTGGCTTAGGCAGAGAAAGAGAGGCTCAATTCTCTAAAGAGGTTAACACACATGGTAAACTTGGTGAACATCCGAATGTAGCAAGTCTATTTGGTTCTGGGAAGGATGGAGAATATCTTTACGCAGCAATGGAGCTTGTGCCTGGAAAAGATTTAGACCAAAGACTTCGGTTAGGATGGAAACCTTCTTTAGATGAAATACTGAACATAGTAGGAGATGTAAGCAAAGGCGCTAGTCATATTCATGAAGGGGTAGGCGGACATCATGATCTTAAATCAAAAAATATAAAAATTCGGGAAGAAAGAGAAAGAAAACTTTATGTATTAGATCTGGGTGGACGACTCAGAAAAACTAAAGATTCACATGATGTTTACAAATTAGGAATCATTCTCAGAGAATTGTTGGATCATCGACAAGATCCCGAGCAAAAAATTCCGAGAGGATTAGAGCAGATAGTTAAGAAATCAACAAGATCAGATAGTTATGCTTCTCCAGAAGATTTTAAAAATGCGTATGAACATTATAGAAGAAGTGCCAAAAGAAGAATTTCCAGAAGGAAATTTCTGAAAGTTGCTGGAAGCGGTTTAGTTTTATCTGGATTGGGTTATTCTGGTTATAAATATCTGGATTACAGAAATTCTATGGATTATATTGTCAAACAAATAGAAAAAACAGAAGCCAGTGATTATGAAAAAATTGATCCTCTTTTTAAAGAACTGGCTCTTAGAATTTTTGATAAAAAAATAAGATGGTTAATCGAAGAGGATAAAATCCCAAGAGGAAAGTTTCCTTATGCAACTATAGAAAACGGAGGTTGGTTTTTGACAGAAGGAGGATATTGGACAGAGGGTTTTTGGCCGGGAATACTTTGGAATGCATATGAAGTTACAGGAAAAGAAAAATACAAACAATGGGCTACAGAATGGACTAGAGCAATAGATTTTACTGAAAGAGATAATCTAACTATCAACCCGATTAGGTTTTATTATTCCCATGCTTTAGGATATGATATTACAAAAGAAGAGGGATTTTTAGAAAAAGCTTTACAGGCGGCTGATTTAATTGCCAGACATTTTAATAAAAATGGTGGTTTTTTACAACATCATGGAGAACTTAGTACTTCACCTAACAAACAAGAAATACAAATAGATACTATGGGAAGTGTTATTCCTTTATTATGCTGGGCTTATAAACAGACTCATGAGCACTTTCTAAAAGATATAATTATAAAACACAGTAATGCAACTATTCAATGTAATGTTAATGAAGATGGATCCACAATTCAAGTAATGGAATTCAATCCAAGAACAATGGTGCGTATGGGTGGAATAAAATATTATGGATTTAATGAGAACTCTTGTTTATCCAGGGGACAGGCAAAAGCAATTAAAGGATTTACAATAGCATATAGGACGACAAATGAAAAAATATGTCTAGAAACTGCTGAAAAATGTGCGGATTATTTTATTGATAATCTCCCTGAAGATAGAGTACCGTTCTATGATTTTAAAGATCCAAATAGAGATATACCAAAAGATAGTTCTGTAGCATCAATAGCAAGTTCAGCTTTATTAGATTTATACAGAATAATAGGTAATGAAAAATATAGAAAAAGTGCCTGTAGAATATTAAAATCTTTATCATCGAAAAATTATTTATCTACAGACTTAAGAAATTATCAGGGATTATTGTTACATGGCTGTTCTAATAAAAATAGGACAACATATATTGATGCCTCTCTAATCTATGGTGATTATCATTTTATAGATTCTTTAAATAAAATATAAAAATTTTAACCTTCACCACAATCATCAGGATATCCTGGTTCTGGGGGTTCACAATCATCAGCACTTACGCTTCCAAAAATTTCATTAAAATCTGATGTATTTGCATCTATAGAATCAACATTATCAAATAAAAATCCTCCAAGCGAGCCCAATATAATCAAGATTATTAAAGCTATAAGAATTTTTTTCATTAATATGTACCTCCTTTCATAAAAGTACATTTTTAAGAAAAAACTTAAATCAGGCGACAGAAATAGGATAAATTAAGAATAAATGGGATAAAAAATTAATAAAATAAAAAGACTTACCAAATACTTAGATGAAAAAGAGATAAAAATAGAAAATTCTTATCAAATGCTTGTCATATCAATCTTGATCATAAATTAATTTCAACCAATACTGGTAATAAATTTCTGATATTTTCACAAATAGAAGACAAACAATATGCTTTGCTATTTTTTAAACTAGCTCTTTTATTGGTTAGTTTAGTTTTCCTGAATAAATCTTCTATCTCCTGTTCATTATACTTATAGAACAATTCATAAAGTTTATTTAAATGGCTATTAACTTCAACAAAAATAGAAACTAAGGTATCATTAATCTCTTTTATATTGTCTGAATAAAAAGTACACATTTCCTTGTACTGATCTGCTATCTCTTCCAGTGCTTTAATTAAGTGATAATATAAAGGAGTTTTCTTAAAATCTGCATGATCTTTTTTAATTAAAAGTCTTAAACAATAATTGCTAAACTTGTTTATGCTGTAGTCCATTAGATACATTTCCTTCAATCTCGGAGCATCTCTTTTTCTTAGAGCATCTAAACTTTCCTCAGATAAATTTATTATCAATAACCATATTCTTCTAAGCACATTATCAAACTCATCTTTATTATGTCCTGTTAAATCTTTAATTACACAACTATTGCTGTTTTGTTTTATTATTTCAAAGCCAGTTATGTTTCTCGAAAGAATATCTTGAATAGTTCTTATATAATTGCTGTTATTATAATTTAGATCAATTTCACTGTAACCCTGTCTATAGAATGAAGTCAGATAAGTTTTACCCAATCTTTCTAAATTTTTTATATCAATTTGCTTTTTTGCTAAGTCAAATTCTTTTTCAGTATTTATCCTTAATTCATTGCCAAATTCTTCTAAATCTAACTCATCCCCTTTCTTAATATTGAATTTTTTAACCCAACTCATTGGCAGGGAAATCGTCAGTGTCGAAGGACCGTGCAATACAACTTTTCTCTTAATTTTAATTACCTCCAAAATTAAATAATTTTTCCATTATAAATATTTTTCGGAAAAATGTGTATATAGATATTAATATATATAATGTGATAAAAAAAGATATATATTAAAGTTTATCCTATTATATTATATTTGGATAAATTATCTAAAATGGGAACAATACTTAGCTCGAAAAAAGATGGTGAAAGTGTAATTCTCGAAATTTTAACAGAGTATAAAGAGTTCTTGCAGTTAAAAGGACATTTGAATGATATTCGTTTGTTTACAGAGAATGTTGCAGAGATACAAACTAATATCAGCCAGCGAGGAAAAAATGCAGCTACAAAATACTTCTTAATACCACGACAATTCAGAAAAGGATTCAAGTTTAACAACACTACCTCTTGTCAGAGATTAGACATCAAAAATAAGGTTCTCTTTATCTATGTTGTTGATAAACTAAAGGTAAATCGTTCTAGGAGAGAATTAGCTATAGAAAGAATAGAAGAAAAAGAAAGGTTAAAGAAAAGTAAGAATAAATTAAAATTTTAGAAAGATTTTAATATAAATGTCTCTTTATTTCTTAAGCAAAAACTTTATAAACCTATTTTTTTATTAACAATTATTAAAAAATTCTCTCAGAATTTTTAAGTTACCATGGCAAGAGAAAAACCAAATATGAATGTTATTTTCGTCGGGCATGTCG